>Ga0208371_1000154_pt1 | contig 23276 bp, 18 predicted proteins | sample SubbioCR12Aug_1A_FD_184827 | JGI IMG/M metagenome (GOLD analysis project Ga0208371, IMG submission 184827) | Serpentinite rock and fluid subsurface biosphere microbial communities from McLaughlin Reserve, California, USA - CR12Aug_1A (SPAdes) | ecosystem: Environmental > Terrestrial > Deep... | reverse complement strand
ACCTTGCCCTTGGAACGGAAACCGACCTTCCATGCCCCGCCAGGCTCAAGCTCGCGGAAGAGGATCGCCACTTCGACCCCCTTGATGGAGCGGGGATAATTGATGAACCCGTCCGTCAGCTCTGCTCCGGTGCCGGTGGTCTCGTACATGTCGAGGGTGATGGATACCGACGCCACATCCCCGCGGGAGGAGACGATCAGGGTGTTCAGCACCAGAGCAAGGAGTTCCAGCCGCTGCCGGGGTTGGCTTTCGTAGAGTTTTTCACTCACATCCCAGGCATTGACGCCGCAGGAGATCATCTCCCCCGCAACCGCAAACGCCTCCGGGTTTGCATTCGAGTATCTGAACGACCCGGTATCGGTAATGATCGCCGTGTAGATACAGAGGGCAATGTCGAAACCGATCGGGTGCCCTGCTGCCCTGATGATCCGGTAGACCAGGGTCCCGGTTGCACTGGCAGTGGAATCGATCAGGTTGTATGTGCCGAATTCCTCGCAGGAGAGGTGATGATCGATATTGATGAAACTGCCGATGGTCCTGCACGCGCCGATTGCTTTGCCGGCCCGGTGGAACTCACCGACATCGAGGACGAAACAGATGTCGAAGTGGCGATCGGGAATGGTCTGCACCACCGAATCGGCCTGGGGAAGAAAGGCGTAGAGTTCGGGCACGGGATCACAGATGTGTACCGTGACATCCTTGCCCAGTTCACGCAGGTAACCGGCAAGGGCAAGACTGGAACCGACCGCATCGCCATCCGGGTTTTCATGGGTGGTCACGAGGAAGGTGGTGGCAACTGCTATCGCCTCGTTAATCTTCCGAATCGTCTCGCTGCTCATGTGCCTTGATTTCCCGTAAAAGCTTTTCGATCCTGTTTCCCTGGTCGAGGGAAACGTCATACTTGAAGAAGATCTCAGGAATGTAGCGCATGTGGAGCTGCTTACCCATCTCGCGACGGATGAATCCACGGGCGCTGTTCAACCCCGCCTCGGTCGCCTTCTTGGCATCGTCGTCGCCAATGACGCTGAAATAGACCGTTGCCTGGTGAAGATCATCGGTGACCTTGACGCCGGTAATGGTCACGAACCCGATGCGAGGATCCTTGAGCCCCTTGACCAGGAGCTCGGTTACGACTTCATGGATTGCCTCGGCTATCTTTTCCGACCGTTTAAACATGATTACACATTAGCCGGCACGCCGATTACTAGCAGGTTGTTGAAAAACTCAGGTTGTTCAAAAACAGTCAGATCGTCGCACCCGCAGAAAGCCCCGCGGAGGATTGAGCCACGCTACGCCGCACAAGGCGGCTTTCGAGGACGGCGGCGAGATGGCTGTTTTTAGCTGCGCTGAAACTTCGTTTTCAACAATCTGCTAGAGCGTAGCCGCTACCTTTTCCATTTCGAATGATTCTATGATATCGCCGATCTTGATATCGTTGTAGTTCTCCAGGCCGATACCGCACTCGTAACCGGTTGCCACCTCTTTCACATCGTCCTTGAAGCGGCGCAGCGACGACATCTTCCCTTCGTAGATCACCACATTGTCGCGCAGCAGGCGAACCTGGGAGTTGCGCAGCATTTTGCCGTCCTGGACGTAACAGCCGGCAACGTTTCCGGCCTTGGGAACAGAGAATACCTCGCGGATCTCGGCCCGGCCCAGGTACTTTTCCTTGAAGGTCGGCGACAGGAGGCCTTCCATCGCCTTTTTGACATCTTCAACCGCATCGTAGATGACATTGTAGAGCCTGATGTCGACCCCTTCCTTCTCGGCCAGGTTCTGGGCCTTGACCTCGGGACGGACGTTGAAGCCGATGATGATGGCATTGGAAGCCGTTGCCAGGTTGACGTCGGTCTCGGTAACGGCACCGACGGCGGAGTGGATGACGTTGAGACGAACGGCATCGGTGGAAAGCTTGCGAAGCGATTCTCCCACGGCCTCCACAGAACCCTGCACATCTCCCTTGACAATGACGTTGAGGTCTTTGACCTCGCCGCTCTGGATCTTCTTGTACAGATCTTCCAGGGAGAGCTTGCTGTGCTTGGCAAGTTCGGTTTCTCGCTGCTTGATCTGGCGCAGCGTGGCGATCTCCTTGGCCTGCTTTTCGTCCTTCATGGCCACGAAGATGTCACCTGCATCAGGTACGCCTGAAAGACCGATGACCTCGACAGGAGTGGACGGGCCCGCTTCAAGCACCTTGTCCGCCCGGTCGTTCTGCATGGCACGGACACGGCCGGAATGGATGCCGACCACGCAATAGTCGCCGAGCTTCAGGGTTCCCTCCTGGACCAGCACAGTAGCCACCGGCCCGCGGCCCTTGTCGAGTTTGGCCTCGACAATGGTTCCCTTGGCGAGTTTGTTGTGATTGGCCTTGAGTTCCATCAGATCGGCCTGCAAGAGAACCATCTCCAGGAGTTCCGCAAGATTCATCCGCTTCTTGGCAGAAACCTCGACCATGGTGGTGTCGCCGCCCCAATCGGATGAGACGAGGCCGTGCTCGGTCAGTTCCTGCTTGACCCGCTCCGGTTTGGCATCGGGCTTATCGATCTTGTTGATGGCAACGATAATGGGGACACCGGCTGCCTTGGAGTGGTTGATCGCCTCTCGGGTCTGGGGCATGACGCCGTCGTCGGCAGCCACCACGAGAATGACGATATCGGTCACCTTTGCACCGCGGGCACGCATGGCAGTAAAGGCCTCATGACCAGGGGTATCGAGGAAGGTGATCTTGCGACCGTTCAGTTCCACGTCGTACGCGCCGATGTGCTGGGTAATGCCGCCCGCCTCGCCGGCGATGACGTTTGCTTCGCGAATGGCGTCGAGCAGCGAGGTCTTGCCGTGATCGACGTGTCCCATGATGGTAACGACCGGCGGACGCTTCTCCAGGGATTCGGGCGCATCGGGTGTTGTCTCGATGATCTCTTCGAGGTCGATGGCGACGTTTTCGATCTCGTAGCCGAATTCACCGGCAACGATGGTCGCGGTATCCACATCCAGAGGATGATTGATGGTCACCATCATCCCCATTTTCATCAGCATCCTGATCAGATCGGTTGCCTTGACCCCCATCCGCTTGGCGAGTTCGCCAACGGTGATGGATTCGGTGATCTTGATGATACGCTTGATCGCCTTGGGAGTGGTGATCTCGGTCTTGCGCCCTTCGGTGACCCGGTCCTTCTGTTTTTTCTTACCCTTGCCCGATTTGGGCCCCGGTTCGAAGATCCGTTCCCGTTTTTCAGCCAGATCTGCCTTGCGCACGACCTCCTTCTTCCGATCGCCGCCTTTCTTCCCTCCGGGCTTGTTGCGATCCGGAACGGCAGTGGCCGTCATATCCACTTCCACACGCTTTTTGGCCTTGCGATCGTCTGCCGCAGCCGGCGTTTCAGTGGTGGGAACTGCAGGGCGATCCCCCCGGGGTGCAACCGGTCGATCGGTGCCGCGTTGCGGGCCGCGGTCCTGGGGCCGGGGGCTGCTTCCCGGACGCGCAGTTCCCCGTCTGTCGGTGGGGGCTTCCTTGGTTCTCACTCCGGGTATCTCAACCCGTCCCAGGATGACGGCACGATTTGCCGTAGCCCTCTGCACCGGTACTTCCTTGGGAACGACCGGTTCCACTTTCGCGGGAGGCGGTTCCACCTCAACCTTGACAGGCTCCTGCGGTGCTTCGGCAACCACCGGGGTCTCGACGACAACGGGCGGCTCTGCCGGTGCAGGCGGAGCAACCACGACCGGCGGCGCCTCCTTGACGACTTCCACCGGAGGTGGTTCAGGGGGCTGGGGTATCTCTTCGGCGGCCTGCTCTACGATCTTGGCACGACGACGGATGATGGTACTGGTTACCCGTACCTCTTCCTTCGACTCCGGGGTGGCAACCGCCGACTTGGACGCGGGCGCATCCAGTTTCTTCGCATCCGCCTCATCAATCACGGCCATATGATTTTTAACCTCGACCCCAACGGCTTTCAGCTTCACAATCAGCTCCTTGTTGTCGATGCCCATTTTTTGGGCCAGTTCATACACGCGGATTTTACTCATTCGTGCGCCCCTTCCTCAAAGAAGTTCCTCATCCGTTCGATCTCATTCGTGATGGCGGGGACAAAACCGCCGGAGCCGATTGCAACGGCGCTGCGGAGCCCTTTCCCCACCAACGCCCCCAACTGATCCTTGGTAAGGATATAATGGCAGGGGACTGATGTTCGTTCCGCCAGGCGTGCAATCTTCTCGCCTATCTCCGACGATACGTCCTTCGCTATGATGACGAGTCCGGCTTTCTGCTTCCTGATCGCCTCTTCCACCATGTCGCTGCCGGTTATGACCTTGCCGGCCTTGTTTGCAAGCGCGATATAGGAGGAAACTCGTTCAAGCAGTCGTGCCGACACCTCATCTGCCAGTTCTGCGGCTGTTCCGTGGCTGACCGCCCCCTTGAACGCCCTCGCGAACTGGTTCCGACGCACCGCTTCGTCGAGACATTTCCTGTTGTAACAGGTATAAGTGCCCCGTCCCGGCAATTTAGCCTGGATATCGGGCACCAGGGTCATCTCCGGCGTCAACACGAAACGGAGCAGGTCGCCCTTGTCCCGTGACTGTCGACAGCCGATACAGCTTCGCTGGGGAGGATTCCGGACCATTATGCCCTACTCCACCACCTCTTCGACAGTCTTTGTTTCTTCGCCGGCAACCGGCTCTGTTGCAGCTTCCGCTTCCTCGATCTCCTCATCCTGGGAGCCGTCGTAGGAGGCATACTGCATGAGCTCCGTCTCTGCCATGCGCGATTCGCTCTTCATGTCGATCTTCCAGCCGGTCAGCTTGGCTGCCAGACGGACATTCTGTCCCCGCTTGCCAATGGCGAGCGACAACTGATCGTCGGCAACGATGATTTCCATGGAACGGCTCTCCTCATCGACATAGACCTTGGTCACCGTGGCAGGCGAAAGCGCATTGCAGGCGAAGCGCGCCACATCCTCGGACCAGGGGATGATGTCGATCTTCTCTCCGCGCAGTTCGGAGACCACGTTCTGGACCCTGCTCCCCCGCATGCCGACGCAGGCGCCTACCGGGTCCACGTCGGAATCGTGCGAGTAGACGGCAATCTTGGCCCGGCTTCCCGGTTCGCGGACAACCCCCATGATCTCCACGATCCCCTCGGCGATCTCGGGCACTTCGGCCTCGAACAGCTTGACCAGCATGCCGCCATGGGTGCGCGACAGGAGTATCTGGGGACCTTTGGTCGTCATGCGGATATCCATGATGAGCGCCTTGACCCGATCTCCCTGGCGGTAGACCTCGCGGGGAGCCAGCTCTTTGTGGGTCAGCACGGCCTCGGCCCGTCCCAGGTCGACGATGAGATCCCCTTTTTCGTAGCGACGCACCAGGCCGTTGATCAGCTCTCCGACCCGGTCCTTGAACTCGTTGAAGATCGTCTCGCGCTCCGCTTCACGCACCTTCTGGATAATAACCTGCTTTGCCGTCTGGGCGGCAATCCGGGAAAATTCGCTCGAAGGAAGCTTCATACCGATGGAATCGCCGACCTCCACCTCAGGGTCCTCCTCGCGCGCCTCTTCCAGGGTGATCTCTTTATAGGAATCCTGCACCTCTTCAACGACCGTCACAAACTCGAACAGCTCCACCTCGCCCAGATCATCATTGAAATGCGCTTCCAGATCGCGGGTATTGCGGTATTTTTTGTTGGCGGCAGTAAGCACGGCCTGCTCAAGAGCCTCAATGATCACCGATTTGTCGATGGCCTTCTCTTTGACGATCTGATCGATGGTGTGCTTCAGATTGAAGTTCGTTTCCACGGCAGTATCTCCTTGACTATATTCAAAATGCCGGTATTTCAGAAATTATATTTCGAATTCCAGGTTGGCTTTGGCAATCTTTCCGAGCGGCAGAGATGCCGACTGACCTTCCTGCAATGTAAGCCTGACTATGCCATCCTCAAGACCGACCAAGGTCCCGACAAAGGTCTTGCGCATGTTGCCGGCATCATCCGGCAGGAGCTCGAAGGTCCTCAGCTTTACCAGGCGGCCGGTGTAGCGCAGATAGTCCGATTCCTTCTTCAGCGGCCGGTCAAGACCGGGGGACGAAACCTCGAGCGTGTAAAACTCGCGGATGAAATCTTCCACATCGAGAACCTGCGACAATTCGCGGCTCACTGATGCACAGTCGTCAAGCGTCACGCCGCCGGGCCTGTCAATGAAAAGCCTGAGCACCATCGAACGGCCGAAGCGCTTGTACTCCAACTCGACCAGCTCCAGCCCAAGCGAGGCCAGGAGCGGTTCCGCAATGGCGGCCACCCTCTCTGCAACTGTCATCTGAGCCATCCGTAAGTCCAAAAAAAAAGTGAGCCGGAAGAGCTCACTTTTTAGTAGTGAACATGAATTGTGGATGTTTTGTAGCATCGGCAAGAGGAAAATGCAAGTATTTTTTTACATCTTCCCCTGCCTGATCAGTGATTTTATCCCGGATTGGTCAACCTGGAAAGCTTTTTGGGTTGACATAAAAAATCGGGCCATGATAGATCAGTTGCGGAGGTTCCATGAACGACAAACTTTCCGAAATCACTCAGCGGATCATCGCCGGTGGTGCCATCAGCAAGGACGAGGCAGAGCAGCTCGCACAGCGGACGGGTACCGATCTGTTCGAACTCTTTCTTGCCGCTTCACGTGTCCGCGACCATTTTCTCGGGCAATCGGTTCATCTCTGCTCCATCATCAACGCCAAATCCGGCCGCTGCCCTGAAAATTGCTCATTCTGTGCCCAATCGGCCCATCACGCAACCGGTGCACCCGAATTCCCCCTGGTCGACGAGGAGGAAATCGTTTCCGCGGCCATAAAGGCCGACCAGGAAGGTTCGGGCTGCTTCGGCATCGTGACCAGCGGTTCCGGAATCGGCGCGGGCGCGGAGCTCGACCGGATCACCCGTGCGCTCAAGCGCATCAGGCGGGAAACCGGCATTACCCCTGCCTGCTCGCTGGGCATCATAGATCGCGATACGGCCCTCCAGCTCAAGGATGCCGGCGCCGGCACCTATCACCACAACCTTGAGACGAGCCGGAGTTTCTTTCCCCAGGTCTGCACCACTCACAGCTACGATGACGACGTCGCAACCGTGCGGGTGGTAAAAGAGGCAGGCCTGCGGGTCTGCTGCGGCGGCATCCTCGGCCTGGGCGAGAGCGTGAACCAGCGCATCGAACTGGCCTTCACCATCAGGGAGCTTGGGGTCGATTCGGTACCGCTCAACTTCCTCAACCCGATCAAGGGGACGCGCCTGGGCGAAGCTTCGTTCATCACCCCCCTGGAGTGCCTCCAGGCCATTGCCCTCTTCCGCCTGATCCTGCCGGACCGGCAGATTTCCATCTGCGGCGGACGGGAACACAACCTGCGCGACCTGCAGTCATGGATCTTTTTTGCCGGCGCCAGCGGCACCATGATCGGCAACTACCTGACCACCTGCGGCAGGTCGGCGGAGCAGGACCGTATCATGCTGCAAGACCTGAATCTAACATTGGAGGAGTGTCATGCCTGAGAAGGGGATCTTCATTACCGGAACCGACACCGGCGTGGGAAAGACCATAGCAGCGGCTGCGCTGGCGAGAATCCTCTTGCTGCGCGGCATCAATGTGGGAATCATGAAACCGGTAACCAGCGGCTGCAGCAGCCGTGATGGCCGACTCGTCTCCGACGACGCCGAACTCCTTGCCTGGGCAGCCGGTGCGTCGGCGGTAAGCCCGGACAACGCACCCTATCTCTTTGCCGACCCCATTGCCCCGTCGGAAGCAGCTTCCCATGAAGGCGTGCGCATCGAATTCAGCCGGATCAGGGATGCCTACGAGCGGCTGGCCCGACAACACGATTTCGTCATCGTCGAAGGCGCCGGGGGGCTGATGGTCCCTCTGGCCGGCGGCCTTCTGATCGCAGACCTCATCAATGACCTGCACCTTCCGACGCTGGTGGTGACCCGCCCGGATCTCGGCACCATCAACCATACCCTGCTGACCACCTATGCGGCAAAACAGATGGGGATAGCCGTAGCCGGCATCGTCATCAACAACTACCCCGCCCAACCGGACCAAGTCGAATCGTACGCCCCCCACCTCCTGGGCTCGCTTGCCAGTGCCCCCATCCTCGGCGTATTCCCCAAAATCGATGCGGACGAACCCAAAAGGCTTGTCGAACTGCTGGTGGAAAAGCTCATCCCCCACCTGCTCACCCCATTTCTTCTCAAGGAGCTCGGCTTTGAGTAAACCGATTTCAACCGCCGCTCTCCGGGCATACGACCGGGACCACATCTGGCACCCGTTTACCCAGATGCGGGAATGGGAAACGAGCGAACCACCAGTCATCGTGCGTGGCGAAGGGTGCTGGCTCATCGACAGCGAGGGCAATCGCCTGCTGGACGGGGTCGGCTCCCTCTGGACCAATGTCCACGGCCATGCAGTCCCCGAGATCAATGCCGCCATCAAGGACCAGCTGGACCGGATCGAGCACTCCACCCTGCTCGGGCTCACCAACGACAAGGCTGCACTTTTGGCCAAGCGGCTTGTGGAGATAGCTCCAGCAGGGCTCACCAGGGTCTTCTATTCCGACAACGGCTCCACGGCGGTGGAGATCGGCATCAAGATGGCGTTCCAATACTGGCAGCACCGGGGACGGCCGGAAAAACAGCGCTTCATTTCCTTCAAAAACGCCTATCACGGCGATACCCTGGGGGCGGTCAGCGTTGGGGGGATCGACACCTTTCACGCCGTGTTCCGGCCGCTTCTGTTTCGGACCATCCAGGCGCCCTCCCCCTACTGCTATCGCTGCGAGATCTGCGCGGAGTGGAGTCACGCCCGCTGCGATCTCCAGTGCCTGCAGGAACTGGAACGACTCATGGAGGCCCATGCCGGAGAAACCGCCGGACTGGTGATCGAGCCCCTGGTCCAGGGGGCAGGCGGTATGATCGTCCAGCCTCCCGGTTACCTCGAAAAGGTGCGGGAACTCTGCAGCAGGCACGACATCCTGATGGTTGCCGACGAGGTGGCCGTCGGTTTCGGCCGGACCGGGACCATGTTCGCCTGCCAGCAGGAGGCTGTAACCCCGGATATCATGGCACTCTCAAAGGGGATCACCGGCGGCTACCTCCCCCTGGCGGCAACCCTGGCCACCGAAGAGGTGTACGGCGCGTTCCTGGGGGAATACTGCGAGCTCAAAACCTTTTTTCACGGGCACACCTTCACCGGCAACCCGCTCGGCTGTGCCGCAGCCCTGGCCAGCCTGGATCTGTTTGAATCCACGCAGCTCCTCGAATCCCTTCCCTCAAAAATTGAGTACCTGGGATCGCGGCTCACCGGGTTGTCGCACCTGCCGCATGTGGGCGATGTCCGCCAATCGGGCATGATCGGCGGCATCGAGCTGGTCAGGGACAAGGACTCGCGGGAGCCCTATGCCTGGGAGGAGCGCGTCGGCGTGCAAGTCTGCCTTGAGGCGAGACGGCACGGCCTGTTCCTCCGCCCGCTCGGCAACACCATCGTCGTCTTCCCCCCCCTGGTCATCTCTCTCGACGAGCTTGCCTTCCTCATGGACGGTATCGAGCAATCGATTCGGTCAATCTGCGATTAGGAACCATCGAGCCCGTTCCTCCCGAATGATAATGGCCGCCTTCATGCAGAAGGCGGCCATTATTCATCATCAACAATCCAGCTGCTACCTGATGACGAAACCATCGACAATGAGTGTCCCGCACGCGACATTCATCGAACCGTAGAGGGTGGTCATCCCCGCCTGTGCCGAAAAATCGGGCAGATAGCCCCCTCTCAGGGTGATCGCCTCGCCGCAGCGGTTCACGACCACCTCTTCCACGAAATCGACGGCCTGAACGAGAACCGTTGCGGAACCTGCGGGCACCCCGCCCAGGGCGGCAGAGATGCTGGTGAAATAGCCGCCCGTCTGCTGCACCACCACACTCTGACTGACGGTTGCATCCACGCTCCAGGTGTAGCTCGCCGGGGTGGCATCGACATTGCCCGCCCCGTCCGCTCCCCTGACGCTGAACGTGTGACTCCCGTTGGCAAGACCGTTCAGGGTAAACGGAGTGGCACAGCTCCCCCACCCTCCCCCATCCAGACTGCACTGGAAGGTCGCCCCGGCTTCGGTTGCCGCGAAAGAAAAAGTGGCACTGACCGAATTCGACGGGTTCGCGGGTTGATCGTTGACGGCAGTGTCCGGAGAGACCGTGTCAATGGACCAGGAGTATGCGGGTGGCGTTGTCTCGGGGTTCCCGGCCGGGTCAGCTGACCGCACGCTGAAGGTGTGAGCGCCGTCGACAAGTGCCGGGTATGCTATCGGACTGGTGCAGAGGGTCCAGGCATTGCCGTCCAGTTTGCACTCGAATACCGCACCCGTCTCGTTGGCGCTGAAGCTGAAGGTTGCGGTCGAGAGGGCGCTTACGGATGCCGGATTCCCCGTGATGGTGGTAAGCGGTCCCGTCAGGTCCACCACCCAGGAGTAGGAAGAAGGAATCGATTCGACATTCCCGGCAGGGTCTGTTGCACGGACCCTGAAGAGGTGCCCCCCCTCTGCCAGTGCGGTGAACGGATACGGGCTGGTACAGGGTACCCATGCAGCCCCATCCAGGCTGCAGGCAAAGGAGACATCAGGCTCATCCGCCGAAAAGGCGATGCTGTCGACTACCAGGCTGGTCGGGTTTACGGGCATTCCTGACAGAGTTGTCGTCGGTGGGGTCAGGTCGATTGACCAGTTGAAGGATGCCGGTGAGATGTCGAGATTTCCGGCAAGGTCCTGTGCCCGCACGGTAAGGATGTGGCTGCCGGCGGAAAGGCCGGTGAGAGTATATGGATTCGGGCAGGTTGCCCATGCCCCGGAATCCAGCTTGCACTGGAACGTCGCTCCGGGCTCGGATGCGCTGAAGGTGAAGCCGGCGCTGCTCGTCCTGGCAAGCACCGGGGGAGTCGCATCGATGGCGGTATCCGGCAGAACCGTATCGGTCACCCAGGCATAGCTGGCTGCCATACCCAGATTACCAGCCGTATCGACGGCTCGCACACCGAAACTGTGAGCGCCATCCAGGCGGCCGTTGAAGGCATAAGGGCTCGTGCAGCTCGTCCATGGTTCCCCATCGATCTGACAGCTGAAAGTTGCCGTCTCATTGGCACTGAACTCGAAGAAGCCTGCCGCTGCATTGTAATTGGGTGCCGGCATGGCAATAATCGTGGCAACCGGAGCCGTGGACTCGAGGATTATGCTCGCCTGTGCACTCTGTGACACGTTGGCGGCATTGTCCCGGTATTGGACGAAGACCGTCTTGCTGCCGTCACCGCCCAGGAGCGAAAGGGTCCAGTCTGCCGAAGAGCCATAGAGCTGCCAGTCGCTCCAGGTGAGCCCATTATTGCTGAACCGCATCTCGACGACCGTGCCGTAGGTGTCAAAGGCGCTCAGTGCCAGAACGACCTCAGGGGAAACCGTCACTGCGGCACCTGCATTGATCTGAATCGTGCCGATCGGAGGAGGGTCAATGGCGGTGCCGCTCAATATAACGCTTTTCAGCGGAGAAGCCTTGGCATCGGATGCGATGAGCAGCTCTGCCGTTCTGCTGCCGATCAGAGACGGAACGAAGGAGAGATTGACCGTGCAGCTGGTGCCCGGCGTCAGGGTCGGCGAAAAGGAAGGACAGCTTCCCAGGCTGAGCGCAAACTGTGTCGAATCCGCCCCGGAAAGCGAGATTGCACTGACCGTCAGATCGACCACACCGGTATTGGCGAGGTTGATGGGCTGTACCGTTGCAGCTCCGGGGAGTGCGATACTGCCAAACTGCACAGACGTGGGGTTTACGGCAATCTCCGGATCTGAAATGACCAATCGGGAAATCCCGCTCCCGTTGCTGCCGGCAAAGACCTGCTGATCGGCCGCGTATACGGGTGAAACGGCAAGAGCAGCGATATCCGGTCTGTTCAGGCCATTGGAATACGGCACCCAGACGGCACCGGCAGTGGTCGTCCTGAAGACCCCGCCCGCAGTGGCAGCAAAGAGCACCCGGTCAACGGCAAAGGACCTGCTTATGCCGAGTGACTGCACAGCAAGATTCGTGAGCCCGCTGTTGAGGGAGGTCCAGGTCAGACCGCCATCGGACGTAAAGAGGACCCCATTCTCTGCCGTGCCGGCGTAGAGTGTCGTGTCGACCTGAAAATCCGGTGAAACCGCCAGGCAGAGGATCTGGCCGTCGCCGCCAGGAACCTTGCCCGCACTGAGCGGTTCCCAACCGTTGCCGTTTGCAAGGCGATAGACACCCGAGCCAGTTGCGGCAAAGACGGTACCATCCGTCGAATAGGCAGGAGAAAAGGTCACTGCGGATACATCCTGACTCTCCAGGCCATCGTTCACCATGTCCCACGAATCTCCGCCGTTACTGGATCGATAGATGCCCGAGCCGGCCGTACCGGCATAGATGGTTCTGTCGCTTCCGTAGTCTGGGGACAGGGCCAATGAGCGGACGACGATCCCCCCCTTGACCATGGACCACGAAACCCCGCTATTTACGGAGCGGTAGACCCCGCCCGATCCTCCGGCAAAGACGGTGCTGTCCGTGGCGTACAAGGGCGATACGGCCACGGCATCAAGATTCACCTCGTCGATGCCCGTTACGCTCACCAGCCAGGTTGCCCCCCTGTTCGTAGTGCGGTAGACCCCGCCCGTAACCGCGGCAAATGCCGTCTGATCGCTGTCGTACGCCGGTGAATATGCAACCGCTTTCACCTGCGAGGCGACAAGCCCAGTATTTTGCACAAACCAGAACGATCCGGCATCGTTGGAGAGGAGGACGCCGCTCCCCAAGGTACCGGCATAGACCATCTGGTCTGTGGCAAAACCGGGCGACACAGCCAGCGCAGCAACGGACCGACTGCCCCAGTTGAGGAGTCCATGCCCTGTCCAGCTCGAACCGGCATCGGTTGTCCGGTAGACACCGCTTGCCGTTCCTGCGTACACGGTCAGATCTGTGGCATATCCCGGGGAAATCGCGAGAGCCATGATACGCGACGGCAGCGATCCCGTTCCGAGACCGATCCAGTCTCCGCTTTGCGGGTCGAAGCGATAGACCCCTCCCTGGGAAGTGCCGGCATAGACGGTCGCGTCCGAGACATATGCCGGCGATACGGCAATCGCGAGCACGTCACTGGAAGCAAGTCCGCTCCCCATGAGTGCCCAGGTCTCGCCACGGTTGGTGGACAGGTAGACGCCGGCTGTTGTGGCTGCGACCAGGGTCCCGTCGGTCGCATAGACAGGGGAAAGGGAAATGGCGCGAATAGAAGGAGTAGCAATCCCCGCGGTTACCGGGCTCCATGATCCCCCGCCGTCAGTTGAGCGGAAAATTCCCGCAGGTGTGCCGGCATAGAGGGTCTGATCCACGACAAACCCCGGAGACAGGGCTACCGCAGTCATATCCAGGGACGTGATCCCATTCCCGACCGGAGACCAGGCCGAACCGCCATCCTGACTCACAAACAGACCCGAGGCAGTGGCAGCATAGACCGTTCCGTCATCTGCGAATCCCGGAGATATGGCAACGTGCCGAATCGAAAGACTCGCCAGGCCACTGTTCACGGATATCCATGACGCTCCGGCTGAGGTTGACCTGAATACCCCGCCCGGGGTGCCGGCAAAAATGGTTCTATCCGCGGCAAACGCCGGTGAGACGGCCAACGACGAAATGGTGCCGGCGTTGGGGCCGGCCTGCATCCAGAGGTAGTTTGCCAGCGACATGTCACGGTTGAAGGAAACGCTGACGTCGCGGGCTCTGTTCATAGACACCGTACAAACTGTGCCCGACACATTGTCGCACCCGTTCCATCCGGCAAAGAGAGATGACAGATCCGGCTGAGCAGTTAACGAAACCACCGTGCCAAAGGCATATGGCTGGCTGCAGATACCGGAGGAACAGGACAGATCCGGCAGGGGCTGAGAATGGACCACCCCACTGCCATCACCCAAGAGATGCACGTTCAGGGCATAATATTGCTGAACTCCGGTGCCGGCAAGCGAGGCGCTTACCAGTGGGGCGGCAAGGTCATCGGTTGCAATATCGAGTGTCGCGCTCATCGTACCTGCAACCGCAGGGACAAACGAGGCCAGAACAGTGCAGTTTCCACCCGGTTCGATGGTCGGGGTAAGTGTGACGCAGGTACCGGGAACAATGTTGAACGCTCCGGGATCATTCCCTGAAAGAGTGATGGATTGAACCGTTAACGGCGAAGTCCCGCTATTACTGATCGTGAATGTGCTTGCTGCCGGCGTGGCATTGATATACTGCGGTCCGAAGTCATGTGCCTGGGGAAGGACAGCAGCCTGGACTGCCGAGATCCAGCCCGAACCCAGTACAGAGATCATTGCCGAGATACAGATGACTCCCCACACTAATAGTGCCTTCTTGATCATATCCCCTCCCCGATTTAAAAAAAGTTCCGGCAAACACAGCTGTAATTTCATAGACTTGAAACAGCGGACTCATGTGACACATCTTGCAGTACATCAATCCAGACTACTGCGGTCAAGCAAGCCCAATTTTTAATTATTTAACAATAATTTACAATGGCTAATTTGCAGCAGAATGTCATGGATTGCAAACAAAACTTCAACTTTTTTCCTATCATGCCGATAAAGAATGCAAGGGAGGTGGATATGGAGACAACCGCAATCGCCGGAGCAGCCATGATGATGACTCAGGCGAAAACCCAGGAAGGGATCAGCATGATGGCATTGAAACAGGCTACCGAAAGTCAGAACCAGGTCGCCAACATGCTCGCACAGCAGGTTCAACAGCTTCAGCCTGATACGAGTTATGGATTTTCTGCATATGCTTGATTGGAGGGAGAAGGAGCAGTGCCATGACCGATGCAACCAGTATTGCATCCAGCGCGCTTGATGCCTACACCACAAAGATCGAGGTAACTGCACACAACGTAGCAAACACGAACACCGAGAATTTTAAACCATCACAGGTAACTCTGCAGGAGATGCAATCAGGAGGCGTAAGCGCTGAAGTCAGACCCACGGATGACCAGGTGGATATCTCCCGCGAAGCGGTTGAGATGCTTTCCACGGTCAACGGCTACAAGGCCAGCCTGCAGGTCATTAGAACCGACAAGGAGATGACGCAGAGCCTGTTGGATATCATTTCCTGAAAACTGCAGGGGCAAAGGAGGCGATGTCTCGGTCAAACCGAAAAGACAACGTGTCGAATGCTGAAAGAAGCGGTCAAGCGCTTCCCGACGATACCCGCCTGTACGGGTAGAACTGAACTCAGACTGAAAAAGGCCGTGCATAGATATGCATGGCCTTTTTGCTGGCGACTTCCACACGCTAAAATTCAGATGGCTATACCTTTGACCTGGTTGCGCCCGTTCTGTTTCGCCTGATAGAGACAGGTATCGGCTACATGAATGAGCTGATCTGCATTGACTGCCAAATGCTGTTCAATGGGAGTATGACTGGCGACTCCAATGCTGGTGGAGACACGTATTTCATGCCCTTCTTCTGAGATAATCAATCCCGAGATCATTTTCCGCAAACGTTCCGCGACAATCAAAGCGCCATTCAATTCGGTTTCCGGAAGAACGACAACGAATTCCTCGCCTCCATAACGGGCCAACCAGTCGACCTCTCCACGGATACTTTCTCGAACTTGTGATGCACAGACCCTGAGAACCGTATCACCCGCCTGATGTCCGTACCGGTCATTGACGGCCTTGAAGTGATCAAGATCCAGCATCGCTATGGAGAGGGGACGTTCATAACGATAAGCACGTTTCAGCTCCTGGAGAAGCCGGTCATCGAGATAACGACGATTGAACACACCGGTGAGCGCATCAGTGAGAGATAGCCGCTTGATCTCTCCCAGGCTCCGTTGCAGCGATCTTTCCAGATCTATAATGCGACGGGCAGTCTTGATCCGTACCGTCAACTCTGCCGGATTGACCGGTTTCACCAGATACTCGTCGGCACCCGCTTCGAGTCCCTTTATGATGTCGTCCTGCCGTGCCTGGGAGGTCAGGAGTATGATGTAGGTGTACTGTTGACGATGAGAATCACGTATTGCCCGGCAGAGTTCGACACCATCCATCTCAGGCATCACCCAATCACTGATCACCAGAGGGTAATCCCCTTTTTCCAGCATCTTCAGAGCTATTTTTCCGTTTGCTGCGGTATCCACCCTGTACCCGAGACGTACAAGGGCGTCTTCCGTGATCCGTTGCATGAAACGATCGTCATCGACGAGAAGTATCGGATAGTCGCATATGCAGATATCAAATGTACTCATGCTAAACTCTTCGGTCGAACATCATATTTCTTAATAAATTGTGCCTGAATAAAGAACCCCTGCCTTGATTGCCAAAGCAGGGGCTCGTGTCCGGAAGTCCGGGATCAGCGTCAATGATCGCGAACCAATGAACCATGGACCGAATTACCGGTTGCTGTCTCAATATGCGTGTGTATCTTCCATAACATCGGCCTCAGTGACCCGCTGACGAAAGAGCCTGTAGACCCAGATCTTGTAGATAATCACGATCGGCACGAATATGAAAGCCACAGCCGTCATGATCTTCAAGGTATAAAGACTGGAAGATGAATTGAATATGGTAAGACTGTACGCCGGATCAAGACTCGAAGGTATCAGGTTCGGGAAAAGTCCTACTACTCCCGTGGCAACAACGGTAAGGATGGTGACGGAAGAGGCGGCAAATGCCCCCAGAACGTTCCCTTTAGCCGATAACACCCTGATGCCGATGAGCGCTGCGACTGCCAGGAGCGGTATGATAAAGAGTGCCGGGTTGTTGAAATAGTTGTCGAACAGCTTCGTGGCAAATTTCGTGGCAGCGAGAAAGATAACCGCGACAACAAGAAGAGCCGGCCAGAGTTTATTGGCAAAGGCATGCGACCGCACGGAAAGATCTCCGACGGTCTTGACCGAGAGATAGAGGGAGCCGTGCACCAGGAAGAGACAGACGAACAGGATGCCTGTCACCAGACCGTACGGATTCAGCAATGAAATGAGGGAACCGTGGTAACCGGCGGCATCCATGGGCAACCCCTTGAATATGTTGCCAAAGGCTACACCGAACAGAAGCGCCGGCAGAAAATTCCCGACCATGATGGCCATGTCCCAGCCACTCTTCCAGCCTGCCCCATCCATCTTGCCGCGGAATTCATAGGAAACACCACGGACGATCAATGCAAAAAGGAGCAGAAGCAGCGCCGTGTACAGGTAACTGAACATGAGTGCATAGGTTGTGGGAAATGCGGCAAAGGTCGCACCGCCGGCAGTGATCAACCAGACCTCGTTGCCGTCCCAGACCGGGCCGATGGTGTTGATCATGACCCGCTTTTCCCCATCGGTCCTGCCGATGATGTTGTGCAGCATGCCGGCTCCCATCACAAAGCCGTCCAGCATGAAATAGACTGCCCAGAGGACACCCCACAGTACGAACCAGATGATCTGAAATTCCATCTTATGCCCCCCTTCCCGCAGGATTGATCATGGTTGAGAGATCCTCGTCCGGCCCCTTCCTGGCGTATTTCACCAGGAGGAAGATATCTATGACCCCCAGGAAGCCATACAGCAGGGTAAACCCTACCAGTGAACCAACCACCTGGCTGACTGAGATCGAACGGGAGACGGCATCCGACACCTTGAGGACGCCATACACGATCCAGGGCTGGCGTCCGACCTCGGCAACGATCCAGCCGAGCTGGGCCGCAAGATAGGGTGCCGGGATCGCAAAGACCATGATGCGGAGGAACAGCCGCTGTTTTTCAAGCGTCCCCCAGCGGGAAAGTATCATCCCCACCAGCGAAGCGAAGATCATGAAGGTCCCCAGCCCCACCATCAGGCGAAAGCTGAGAAATGTCGGCATGACCGGCGGCCTGAGATCGTTGGGAAACTCTTTCAACCCCTTGATTTCGGCATCTGGGGTATGAAACGCCAGGAGACTTACCATGTTGGGGATGCACAGACGCTCAACGGCATTGCACTCCCCTTTTTCATCGGGCAGGAGGAATATGTTGAAACCCACCCCTCTCTGGGTTTCCCATATCGATTCCATGGCAGCGAACTTGGTCGGCTGGGTCTTGGCAATCTCAACCGCATGGAAATCACCCGTCAGCAAGACCAGGAGGGAGGATCCGACGGCAAAGGTTGCAGCCATACGGAAGGATCGCTTGAAAAAATCCAGCTGATTCTGGCGGAGCAGGTGCCATGCTGAAATCCCCATGACGAAAAAGGCTGCCACCAGGTAACCGGATGTAATGGTGTGGGAAAATTTAATCAGGCCGTACGGATTGGTGATCAGGGCCATGAAGTCGACCATTTCGGCACGACCGTTTCGCAGGACAAACCCGACCGGTTTCTGCATCCAGCCATTGGCGATAAGGATCCAGAGAGCTGACAGGTTCGTGGCAAGGGCAACGATCCAGATGGAAACAGCATGGAGTTTTTTGGAGATCTTCTTCCAGCCGAAAACCCAGACGCCAATGAAGACCGATTCGAGAAAAAAGGCTACCGTGGCTTCAATGGCCAGCGGCGCACCAAAGATATCCCCCACGTAACGGGAGTACTCGGCCCAGTTCATGCCGAACTGGAACTCCATGGTGATGCCGGTAACCACACCCAGGGCAAAGTTGATGAGGAAGAGCTTCCCCCAGAACTTCGTCATTCTCAGGTAGGTCTCGTCATTGGTCATCACATACCTGGTTTCCATGAAGGCAACCAGGATGGAAAGTCCCAGGGTCAATGGTACGAAAATAAAGTGGAACAGGCTCGTCGCCGTAAACTGTAACCTGCTCAATGTCACAACATCCATCGCGTATCTCCTTTCATTTTAGTGAAATGTCGCAATTCCGGCCATCCAGGCAAAGATACTCACGTTTTCATCTGCCACCCCCCTGAGATGAGGAACCTTTTTAACATTCATTAAAGGACCTTTTTGGTCCTATATATGGGCAAAAAAAATCACCTGCTTGTAGTTTTGGCAAGCTCTTCTATTGTAACACTGTCCAGTATTTCCACAACCTTCTCCTGGACCGTGCGCCAGACAGGATGCACGAGGCAGGTACGGGATGATTCACAACCGAATTCTCCCATGAGACAACGATTGGGCATGATCTGGCCCTCCACCGCTTCGACGACCTCGCGCAGGGTTATCTGCGATGCTGGGCGCCCGAGGATGAACCCGCCCCCTGTGCCGCGGAACGAGTTTACCAGACCAATTTTGGCAAAACTCTGCAGGATTTTGGCAAGAAAGGTTTGAGGCACATCAGTGGCCTCGGCAATCTCGCTGATGAGTGCCACCTTACCCTGCGGCAATCTGGCAAGATAGATGATCCCCCGTATTGCGTATTCACCCTTGCGGGTAAGCTCCATCATAAAGAACCTTTCGGATCGGTTTAGTCTTTTATACAGCGCTCATCTGCATCTGTCAAGAAATAATTATTGCCGGTTCTACCGGCGATATTCTTTCCGGACATGCTCAAGCCATTCCTGGTAAGCTCCGGGATAATCGAGCGCCAGATCATGGTATACGGCCTCGAAGGAGGCGCTGATACTCTTTCCCGAGCCGAGCGCAACAAGGAGATCCTTGACAGTATGCCAGCCGTAGGTTCGCACCAGATAGTCGACAAAGGAATAGCTCTGCTGATAGGCAAGGGTCGCTTTTTGCGATGACAGCGAGGCGAACGACCCCTCCAGAAGGGGCAAGGACAACAGTTCGCCTCCATTCAGAGCCGCAGCCAGCTCGGTCAAGGGATGGCTGAATTCCCTGCGCCCTTCCAGTTCGGCCAGACCTTCATTGAGCCAGGTGGGGCAATTCCCTGACGTGAGTTCATGAATAACCACATGGGTATATTCGTGGAAGAGAAGGGAACGGAGTCCCTCGTGAATTTCAGTAACGCCTCCCAGCGGCAGGCGGATCTTGCCGTCATACATCCCGCCGGACCAGTCGGGGCTCTTGGTGACCTTCCGGTAATCGGTTCGGGTATAAATGAGAACCGGCACCCTGGTTACGGGGAAATAGGAGAGATCGGAACCAACACGATTATAAGCGGTTTCGAGGATATTCAGGATCTGGTCAGCAAGCTGAGTCCGTTCATCGCCATCATAGGAAATCATGAAACGAGAACTGAACCCGTGCTCCATTCCTCCTTCGACCGCCAACTCACGGCGAGCCTTTTCAGCTGCCGCAGCAATCTCCTTGCGGCCGGAATCGAGCCTAAGGGCCTGATCCCATGCTGCAAGGGCGTCTGTCAGATTCCCGGTATCGTAGTGAGCCCTGCCGAGGACATAGAGCAGATCCGGCGTGTCGCCGCCAAGCCCCTGCGCCCTCTCCAGCTCGACAATGGCTGCATCATACTGCCGGGCCGAATAGAGGGCGATGCCGCGTAAAATGCCGTACCGTTGGACCTCGGGGTACAGTTCGCGAGCTCCGTCAAAACTCGCCGCAGCATCTTCATAGCGGCCGTGGGCCATACGCTGCTGGCCGACCAACGTATAGACCTCTGCCAGATTCCGGCGCAGCGTCTCGTTGTACGGAAAGAGGCTGTACGCCTGCTGCAGCTGTTCGAGGGCCTTTTCCGGCTCACCTTTCCGCAGCAGTTGCTGGGCGTAATCGTTGAGGAGAAACGGATCGTTGGCAGAGGCGGGAGTACAGGCCAGCATTGTTGCCAGAAAAGAACAAACCGCCAGAAATGCGGAGAACCGGTCAGGCATCACCGTATCCCGCCCCATAACGGGTCTTCCCAGAACTGGCGGCGAAGCCGTTCTTCGGGGTTCTGGAGGTAAAATTCATCTTCGTTGAAAGAGTAGGTATAGGTGTCGAGGTAGGAACGTATGAGGGCATAGGCAGCATTGACCTGCCTGATCTGCTCGGGATCCTCTTCAGTTGCTTTGTCGGGGTGGAGACGCTTCACCAGATCCCTGTGCCGTCGCTTGATATCGCGAAGACTGGCACGATCCGAAAGACCCAGCACACCGAGGGCATCACGCAGTTCAGCATAAGTCATGGGATCTACCATAACACAGCGCTGTCCGCGTGTGAACCGAAAGGTTCGGCTCTCACGCGGACAGTTACCGGCTTGTGTCAGCGAGCAGGGTCCGACGAACCGATGCGGCAATCCCGGCCGCATCGAGACCGTAGCGGGCACGGAGTTCGTGCTGTTCCCCCTGCTCCACGTACTGGTCGGGATAGCCGAAGCGGGTGACGGCCGCGGACAGCCCCTCCTCTTCGAGCAATTCCAGTACCGCTGCTCCGAAACCACCCTGCAGCGCATTCTCTTCAGCCGTGAACAACCGTCCTGTCTGACGTGCAAAAGCGAAAACGGTCTCCCGGTCGAGAGGTTTCACAAAGCGGATATTGACGACGGCCAGTTGGACCCCTTCAGCGGCAAGCGCCTCTGCAGCCTCCACGCACGGCCGGACCATGGTCCCCACTGCGAGCAGCACCCCGTCCCTGCCATCGCGGAGGACCTCTGCCTTGCCGATGGGAAGTTCGTGGAAGGTCTGATCCAGGGGAACTCCGTAGCCGTTGCCGCGGGGATAGCGCACCGCTGCCGGTCCGCCGCTGGATATGGCGGTAAAGAGCATGTGCTGAAGCTCGTTTTCGTCCTTGGGCGCCATGAGCACCATATTGGGGAGATGGCGGAGATAGGAGAGATCGAACAGCCCGTGGTGGGTAGGCCCATCGCTTCCCACCACCCCGGCCCGGTCGATGGCAAAGGTCACCGGCAGGTTCTGCAGGCAGACGTCATGACAGACCTGGTCAAAGGCACGCTGCAGAAACGACGAGTAGACGGCGAATACGGGCCGGAACCCCTTTGCGGCCAGACCGGCGGCAAAGGTCACGCCGTGCTGTTCCGCAATCCCCACGTCGAAAAATCGCTCGGGGAATTCGCAAGCAAAGGTACCGAGACCGGTTCCATCGGGCATGGCTGCAGTGAGGGCAACGACCCGTTCGTCATCGGCAGCGATCTTGCGGATCGAGTCGCCGAAGACGCCGGTGTAGGAAGCAGCCCCCCCCTTCCCTTTTATGACCTTGCCGGTGGCGATGTCGAAGGGGCCGACTCCGTGGAACAACGACGGGTTCTCCTCTGCGGGCGGGTAGCCTTTTCCCTTTTTCGTCAGCACATGGATCAGGACCGCATCGTCGAAACGATGCACCTTCTGCAGGGTCTCCTGGAGCAGTTCCAGGTTATGGCCATCGATGGGACCGACGTACTCGAAGCCGAACGCCTCGAAGAGCATGCCGGGCGTGAACAGACTCTTGAGCGACTCCTCGGCGCGTTTGGCCACCTGCAGCACCCCCCGGCCGACGGAATCCAGCCCTTCGAGGAATTTCTCCAGGTCCTTCTTGATCTTGTGGACGAACTCGTTGGTGATGGTGCGGGAAAGAAACTCCGACAAGGCTCCCACGTTCTCGGCAATGGACATCTCGTTGTCGTTGAGGATGACGACCAGGTCCTTGTTCAGGTGCCCGGCATGGTTGAGCCCTTCGTAGGCAATGCCGCCGGTCATGGAGCCGTCGCCGATGACCGCAACCACCTTGTTCCGCTCCCCCTTCAGGTCGCGGGCCACGGCCATGCCGGTTGCCGCGGATATTGAGGTGGAGGAATGGCCCACGTCGAACGCGTCGTGACGGGATTCGGCCCGCTTGGGGAAACCGCTGATCCCGTCGAGGGTTCGCAGGGTGCGGAAACGGTCGCGGCGACCGGTCAGAAGCTTGTGGGCATATGCCTGGTGGCCAACATCCCAGACGATCTTGTCGGCAGGGGAATCGAAGACGCGGTGCAGGGCAAGGGTCAGCTCCACAACGCCCAGGCTGGGCGCCAGGTGTCCGCCATTGGTTGCACAGGTTGCGATGATCTCCCGGCGCAATTCGTCGGCAAGCGACCTGAGTTCGGCAAAAGAGAGCCTCTTCAGGTCCTGCGGCTCGTTAATGGTATCAAGGATGCGGTAGTTCATGATTTTCGGGCGATGATATAGCGGGCAATCTCCCGCAACGGTTCGGCCCTGGCATCGAATGAATCGAGGGCATTGAGCGCCATCTCGACCAGTTCGGCAGCACGGCGCCTGGAATCGGCAAGCCCCATCACGGCGGGATAGGTCGCCTTGCCCCGGGCCTGGTCACTGCCGGCATCCTTGCCGATCTCTTCGGTGGTCCCCTCGATATCGAGAATGTCATCTGCGATCTGGAAGGCGAGACCGATGGCCTCCCCATACGTGGTCAGCGCTGCAAGCTGCGTCT
>Ga0208371_1000153_pt1 | contig 23552 bp, 20 predicted proteins | sample SubbioCR12Aug_1A_FD_184827 | JGI IMG/M metagenome (GOLD analysis project Ga0208371, IMG submission 184827) | Serpentinite rock and fluid subsurface biosphere microbial communities from McLaughlin Reserve, California, USA - CR12Aug_1A (SPAdes) | ecosystem: Environmental > Terrestrial > Deep... | reverse complement strand
TTGCATCTCATAAACAAGCTGCTCAACATAAGGAGATTTTTGATTTTTCATGATGGAGTTTTTTAAAGTTTGCACTTCAAAATTACCATCAAATTACCGCCTCCGCGAGGGGGCGGTTTAGTTCAACTCGTTTATATGTGCACCCTTTTACCCTAAAAGGTGCACATATCCACCCAAAATGGCATGTATTGTGCACTTTTTGGTCAGCGAAAGGTACACATTATTTTTTTTCAAAGAAAAGCTTAGGCTTGTTTATTTTGTCCTGGTTGCCAGCCCATCGCTGCTGACCGAATCCGGCCAAACAGACAATTACTAAACTCATCCGACATCCAGGTGTTTTAGGTTTATTGTGCAGGCAGACTGATCTGCATAATTTCTTCCGGCCATTTCCGGAACGCCCGAAATAACTACCTTAGCAGCTGAAACATTTCGCATGAAAAACGGATTCACCTTAGCGGTGTTTATGACGCTGGCTGCAGTGGTGTTTGCTCAGCAGCCTGAACCTTCGCACCGGATTGAAAAATCCGGGCCGGCGCCATCAATGGAGCGCTCTGTGCAGCCCGGCCTTGCTTTTCCCGATTATCCCCTGCTGCAGCTTCCTGATGGGGCAAGTGCCATCGTGTTGCCCGATGCCGTCGATAACGCCGTTCAGCCTTTCCTGAGGCCCGTTTTTTCGCAACAGGGCGCCTCGTGCGGACAGGCCGCTTCAGTGGCCTATAACTTTTGTTACGAAATCAACCGCCTTCGCGGAACAGCTGCCGACACCAGCATCAACCAATATCCTGATCATTTTGTGTGGAATTTCATGAATGCCACCGCACCCTATCATGGCGAAGGGGTGAGTTATTTCCACACCTTCGATATCCTGTATGAAGCCGGAACCCCAAGCGAAGCCGTTTATGGCCCCATCACCACCAACGACAGCTATCACTGGATGAGCGGATACGAAGGGTATTTTCAGGCCATGCACAACCGCATCTCAGGTGTTAACGCCATCATGGCCGGCACCCCCGAAGGTTTGTTGGTGCTGAAACACTGGCTGCACAACCACCTCGCCGATGCCGCCGTGGGTGGGGTAGCCAACTTCTATACCGGACAGGCCTACAGTCCGATGCCCCTGCCCGAAGGCACTCCCGAAGCCGGAAAACACGTGCAGATCCTTTATGGCCCGCAGGCCACCCATGCCCTCACCATTGTGGGATACAACGATTCGATCCGCTACGATGTGAATGGCGACGGACAGTTCACCAACGACCTCGACATCACCGGCGATGGCCTCGTGGATATGTGCGACTGGGAAATCGGCGGGCTGAAATTCGTGAACTCCTACGGTCCAAACTGGGCCGACGATGGCTTCTGCTATATGCTCTACCGCACCCTGGCCATCAAATACGGCGAAGGCGGCATCTGGAACAATGCCGTGCATGTGTTATATCCCGATACCGTGGCCAAACCCCTGCTGACAATAAAAGCCAGCATCAGGCACAACAAACGCGGCAGGCTGAAGCTTCAGGCTGGAATAGCCACCGACACCAGCCGCTATTTTCCCGACCAAACCATGTCGTTCGCTGTCTTCAATTTTCAGGGCGGCGACTATTTTATGGGCGGGGGCGGCGACCAGGCCTCGAAGACTTTGGAGCTTGGCCTCGATATCACACCCTTGCTGAGCCATGCAGAACAAGGAAAGCCTTTTCGCATCTTCCTGATGGTCAGCGAGAAGGATAGCGATCATTCGGGCGACGGGGCTTTGCTTGAAGCTTCGGTCATCAGCTATTCCGGACAGGAACCCCAAACCTTTGCCTCGGCCGATACCCCACTGGCCATTGTGGATAATGGCATGACCCTCGCTTCAGTCGTGGTCAGCACAGGCAGCATCCCCATCAGCATTCATCCCGAAGGACCGGTGCTGATCAATCCGGATGCAGCGAATACCTTGCAATTTACTGCCGCGGGTGGAACACCACCCTACCAATGGTCGCTGTGGCCACTTTTTTATGAAACCGACAGCATGGCGCCTTATGATCCTCCGCACGGAACACTGGTGGAGCCAACAAACCACAGCAATGGTTTTGCTGCCGTTCCACTGCCCTTCCATTTCCCGTATTTTGGCAAGGTGTACGACACCCTGTATATGCACGTAAACGGCTATCTGCTTTTTGATCAGCAGGATATGCCGTATTATTATTTGCTTTTCGATGAAAATTACCTCTGTCAGGTGCGGGCCATTGCCGGCTATATGAACAAGGACCTGGGGCTGAAGACAGCGCTCGACTCATTGGCCTTTTCGGCCACCGCAGACAGCGTCGTTTTCAGCTGGACACTCGAAAATGCCGGTGTTCGTTTTTCAACCACCATTTTCCCCGACGGAAGCATAACACACCACTATGGCAGCATCGTGCAGCCCACGAACCTGCTGCCTGTGATCGGACTGAGTGAGGGCAAGCGCGAAAGCACCCGCTACAGCAAATTCAGCGGAACCTTACCTGCTGACGGACAGATGATCAGCTATCAGCAGGCCGTGCTGCCCGGACAGCTGAGTATCCAGCCGGATGGCTTACTGAGCTATGAAGTCCAGGGCAGGCCCCTGGCAGAAACCATCATCGTCAGGGCACAGGACGCGCAGCGGCTGACAAGCGAAAGGCTGATTACGCTGACGACCGGCCCACAACTTACGGTGGAAGCCATCGGCTCCGATACCCTGATTCCTCCCGGAAGCACCGTACAGCTGCGTGTGGCCATCAGCAACCTGGGAAACGAAACCCTGGGCGGAATGGCGCTTTCGGCATATGCAGCCACTTCCAACGCCACCTTAGGCGGCAACCCGCTTAGCAACATCAGCATTGCCCCCGGAGAGACCTGGGTGGATGAAACGCATTTCCAACTGGTGATCAGCGACACCTTACACAAACCACAGACAGCAGCGGTGGTGTTTGTGACAAGCCAGGCAAATGCCGTATATAAAGCCTTCGGGGAATTTCAGGTCGACCTGCCTGTGATTGTGCTGAGTCCGCCCGTAATAGCCGACGGCGGTAACGGCCTTCCGGACCCGGGAGAAACGATCGCCTTGAAGTTCAGGATTTACAACCAGGGAAGGGCTTCGGCAGGCCGGCTGCAGCTGCTGGCCTCAACGGATGATCCTTTCGTTGGGATTTCGGGCAGCGACCAAACCATCATCGACGAACTGCGGGGGTTATCTGTCGAAACGGCGACCTACACACTCAGCATCAACACTTCTGCACCTCCCGGCAGGGTGTTCCGTTTTAACCTCAGTGTGCTCAAAGGCGACAGCCTGCTCATGATGAAAAGCTTCGAACTGCCTGTCGGTCAGAGTCCCATTGCCGTGATCGACCTCGATGGAAACCACAACTCTGCGCTGCATATTGCCGCAGCCATCAACGCCCTTGGCGTCAGCACTGACCGTTTCAGTCTGCTAGAGTCCGAACTGTTCAACTACAAATATGCGTTTTTATCGCTTGGATTTATACCGTATAACCACGTGATCAAGGCCGCGGAAGACAGTTTAATGGTCAGTTTTCTGGATCAGGGAGGCCGGCTGTACGTCGAAGGCGGACGCTTCTTTAAGTTTGATCCGCCCACCATGCTCAGGGCCCGCATGCATGTGTCGGGTTCCGACAGCGCCTATTACCATCCGGCCGACACCCTGCTGGGCTATGCCGGAACACCAGCCGAAGGCATACAGTTCGATTACCGCGGCGAATGGGTCATGGGCGAAAACCTCCTGGCCATCGCGCCTGCAGTACCATGGCTGACAGATAAAAACACCGGCCTCGATTTCACTGTGGCCCTCGACTCAGCTTACTACAAAACGATTGCTTCGTCATTCGAATTTGGCGGGACATTTATGTTCGACAGTCCCGAACGGCCCGAGATGATCAGGCGCTACCTGAAGTTCCTTGGCTACGATGTGCAGCCGCTCGCGGCAAATTTCAAGGCCGACAAAAAACAGCTTTGTCCGGGCAATACCGTGCATTTTGAGCCATTTTGCAGCGGACAGCCCCTGAGCTATCACTGGACCTTCGAAGGAGGAACACCGGATCAGTGGGAAGGAGCAAACCCTGTTATCACCTACAACATTGCCGGAGTGTATGGGGTGAGCCTGACAGTAACTGATGCTTCAGCAACAAACACCTTTTCGCTTGATGAAATGATCACTGTTGAAGCATGCCTGGGCCTGAACGAAACGGAAGCCGAGTTTTTCAGCATGCTGCCCAATCCGGCAAGCAACAAGCTGGGCATCGTTTTAGCTGAAGACCTTACATCCGGATGCACGATTAGCTTCTACGATATGCGCGGACAGTGCCTTGTTTCGCGTACGTTGGCTCCGGGAACCAGACAGCTTTCAGTGGGACTGCAGTCACTTTTACCGGGTTGCTATCTGGTTGTCATCGAAAACAAGAAACTCCGCCACACGCAAAAGCTACTTGTGTATTGATGCACCAAACAACACAAGGGGTCAGGCATGCCAGCCCCTCAGGTTTGTTTCGCAACCAAATCATGAATGACCAAACGGAATGACAAAAACGTCAAAAACATATGATGTGCTGATTGTTGGCGGTGGCCCGGCAGGTTCTTGCTGTGCCATGGCCTTGCAGGCGTCGGGCCTCAGGGTGGCCCTCCTCGAAAAAACACGTTTTCCGCGCAACAAGGTGTGTGGCGATGCCATCCCGCTGGGGGTTGTCCGCTGGCTGAGCCGCGTTGATCCCGACTGCGCCAAAGCCCTGCAAAACCTTGACACCATCGCACCCATCAGGACGATCAGGCTGGTTTCACCAAAGGGAAAAGCCTACGACAGGCGCTGGTATCCGGATAGCTTTACCTGTAAACGAGCCGATTTCGATGCGTTTTTGCTTAATTGGGCAGCCAAAGCGCCAAACCTGGATGTGTTCATGGAAACCGCTGTTAATACAGTGGATGTGGATGCAACGGGAGTGGCTGTTGAAACGGACAACAACCAGGTTTTTCGGGCCAAAATCGTCATCGGATGCGACGGCAGCAACAGCATCATCAGAAAACATCTCACCGACACCAGGATCGATCCTGCCCATTACGGCGTTGCGGTGAGGGCCTATTACAAACACCTCAGCGGGCTGCCCCCAGCCACGCTTGAGTTTCATTTTATCAAAGGCATTGTTCCGGGATACCTGTGGATTTATCCCATGCACGACAACACCGCAAATGTGGGTCTGGGCATGTTGTCGCGTGCCCTTATCAAGAACAAAAGCAACATCCGCGACCTGTTTCACATGGCCCTTGAGTCGCCAGGCCTGCGGCACCGCTTTGCCAATGCCGAAATGGTCGGGAAGCTTGAGGGACACAGCCTCCCTTTGGGTTCACGTCCCATACCCGTTTCCGGAAATCGCTTTATGCTGTGCGGTGATGCTGCTTCCCTGGTCGATCCACTGGCAGGCGATGGCATCGGTCAGGCCGTGTTTTCGGGCATACAGGCCGGATGGCATGCACAGCACTGTGCTGAACAGAACGACTTTTCGGCAGCCATGATGCATGCCTATGACGAGGTGCTTGCTGCAAAATACCGCCGTAATTTCGCCAAACGCTATCTGTTCCAACGCATTGTGTCGGCCAACCTCTGGCTGATTGGCCTCTCCTTTACCCTCTTCGGCTTCTCGGCAAAGAGCCACCTGCTCGTCAAACGCCTCATCGATTGATTTGGGATCAGTGAGGGTCAAACAGGCACTTTCCCGATCAATGCGCTCTTTTACAACAAGATATCAAATCTATGCCTATGTCTTATTGCAGTAATTATTTACTATTTTTCTGATTTAACACACAATCAATGAATTCTTTTATATATTCGCAGCACCAATTGCCAACTACAATGAAAAAGAGCCTCTATCTGCTGCCACTTCTTGTGATCGTTTTGCTGGTTTCATGCAGCAAAATAGATGATAACAAGGACGTTACACCCAACACCAACCCGCTTGTTTTTGTCAGCCTCACCGCCAACGACACCATACTTCCGGTGAATGGCATCACACAGGTAGCTGCTGTTGCTACCGGCGATGGCCTCACCTACAACTGGACTGCCAGCTATGGCACTTTCGTCGGTTCGGGCGCCAGCGTCATGTGGACGGTCTGTCATTCCGATGTGTTTACAATCACCTGTGTGGTAAAAGACACCCATGGCAACTCCGCCATCAAAACGCTGCAGATGCATGTCAATTAGGCTGTTGCGCACCATCATCCTGGCACTATTGGTGAGTCTGGTATCTGGCTCACGGGTTTCGGCACAATGCTGTGCCACAGGAAGTCCTGTGGGGGCTTCGGTGTATATCGGGGTCATTGGCGAAGGTCAACTCCGGGCGCTTTCATTTTTCAGACACAACTATTCAAACAAATATTACCATGGCGGCCAACAGGTCGACACAGGCAATATCCTGAAGCATTCGCAATACAATTTCGCCGGCATCGGTCTGGGCTATGGCCTTACCAAGCGCTTCACCCTCGAAGCCGACCTGGGCTATTTCATCAACAAATCGCAGGTGTTCAATTACATCGATTTCACTGAAACCGGAAAAGGTTTGTCGAATGGCGAAGTCAGGGCCAAATACGGCCTCCTGATCAAGCCTGTGCAAAACATCGAACTTACTGCCGGTGTGGGTATGCGTTATCCCTTCAGCCGCACACCACAGCGCGAAAACGGGGTGCAGCTGTCGCGCGATGTGCAGCCATCAACAAATGCCTTTGGCGTTTCAGGACTGCTGTTCTTCAACAAAGGATTTCCGGAGCGTAAAATGCGCCTTTTTTCGATGAATAAATTCGACTACAATTTCTCCGACAAGCAGGATTATCAGTTCGGTTCAGTGGTTTACCTGGCTGTTTTCGGCACAAAAATGCTGGCCCCAAACTTCATGTTTTTGTTGCAATGCAGGGGCGAGTTCAAGGGACAAGACAGGGACAATGGCGTTGTGAGGCAAAATACAGGCAGCACGCTGGTGGTGCTTTCACCCCAACTGAGCTACGCCATTGCCGGAAAATGGAACCTGACGCTGGTGTACGACATGCCTGTTTACAAGCATTATACCGGGAAACAGCTTACGCCAGGCTATTCGTTTGCCCTCGGCCTGAGCCGCGATTTTGGGCTTTTCAAACCCAGGCTTACGGCTTTCGATCCCCAACAATAACCTCCTGACATTATCACGTATGAAAAAATGGCACACCATATGGCTTCTGGCCTTTGTTCCTGTTTTACTGGCCGGATGCAAAAAGGACAAGCAACCGACTCCCCCGCCTCCCGACACCACCTTGATGGAGGTTGAACTTTACAACCATTTTGTACCCCAGCCCCTCAAGTCGTACCTGTTTGTTTCTGATCATGCCGGCAAGGTGATTGCTGCAACGGAATGTGCCGCCGATGGCAGCTATGTGCTCATGGGCGATGAAGGCGTCGCCGTTCCGGAAACCTTCCAGGTGAGCATCCTGCATTTCGACATATACTGGCACAGCATTTTGCTGAACATACAAACGTTTCAGCAGGTGAGCCGCGACAGCTGGAAAATCGGTGGTTCAAATCCAGATACCATCGGCACGGTAAAGGTTGAATACGCGAATCTGCCCGATGGCCACGGTGCCATTCTGTTGTCGACACCCGGCTATTACAACCTTACGGCTTCGGCCAACCCAAGCAAACTGAACCTTTACCGCAACAACGATCCGGTACTTGTGAAGCAGCAAAAGCATGCCGATGGGCCGCGTTATTTTTGGATTGATCAGGTTGTTCCCGGGCAGCTTGTTCCGGTCGATTTTAATGCCATGGTTCCTGCGGCTGAACAGTCAACCAGCCTTCCTTTCGATGTTGCTTTTTGTGAAGCTTCCCTTTCGGGCTTTCAGCAGGCCTTTACACCGGAATCGCTGCCCATGGTCTGCCACATTGATTTTGGCAACGGTCAGCTGCAGAATTTCATCCGATGGAGTTTCCCTGCCGACAGGTTTACTGATTTCCAGACCGAGATTTCGCTGCCCGATCCGCTTGCCATTGATAACCGCTTTATCGACAGAAACTTTGGCCCCATCCCCGCTGCATTCAACAAACTGGATGTGGGCATCGACATTGTTTCTGGTGCCGGCCCTGAGGTGAAGCTCAATACCAGCGGCGATTTCAATGTGCTGGCCGTGAAATTTTCGGACCTTGGACCCGGTGAGGAATTGCTGAACTGGGTGGTTTATACATCGGATACCACCACACAGATTCGCCTGCCCGAGCTACCGGCTATGATCACTGACTTTTTCACCGGCCTCAGGCGCGATTCGATGCAGCTTGAATACGTCGAAACAAGGCAATACCGCGATTTTCAATCTTATGGTGAGTTTGTCGGAGCCATGTACAAACCCGATTTCCCAGCCGGCCCCGAAAGGCTCAATATGCATGCTTACCGCAAGGTTGTGCCTCAGGGCATCAGGAGTTTCTTGATGTCGCGCTGACGGCCAAAAAGCACAATTTCATCACCTTCCATTAATTTATGGTCGGCTTTGGCAAGACCCAGTGGTTTTCGCTGCATTGTGGCCTTTCCGAAGATTGATTTTTTCGCTTCCGGCCTTAAAATGGTAAGCACCATGAGCGAATAGCGTCCGGGAAAATCCACTTCTCTGAGACTCAGCCCTTCGAAACGTTTTGGCAAAGGCGCTTCAATGATTTTATAATCGTCAGAAACATCAAACGACAGGCTGACGCCGGAAAACAGCAGGCTGTCGACAAAGCGCGATGCAGCATCAATTTCGGGCTGCAGGATGAAGTCGACACCAAGGGTTTCGATTACCTTATGGTGGAGCGGGTTGATGGCCCGGCTAATGAGCTTTCTCACTCCGGCCTGCTTGAGCAAGGCTGTTGTCATGACCGATGCGCCGAAATCCTCACCAATGGTTACAATGGCATAATCACACTCTTTCAACGGAAGCGTCAGCAGGGCCTGCTCGTTGGTGCTGTCGAGGTTTACCGTTTGTGTGATAACATCCTTATAATTTTCGGTTTTTGCCCGGTTTCCATCAATGCCAATCACTTCATGGCCCAGTGAGGTCAGCTTGATTGCCAGGGCAGATCCAAAATTTCCGAGTCCGACGATGATGAATTTCATATGCGTTCAATTAGTTGATCATGATATTTGATTTGGGATAATGGTACTGAAAACTACGCAGTTTTCTGAAAAATCCCACCAGCAGGGTAAGTGTTCCAACGCGTCCGAGAAACATGGTGATGATGAGTGTCCATTTGCTTGCGATGGTAAGGCTTGAGGTGATTCCCAGTGTCAGCCCGACAGTTCCATAGGCCGATACGACTTCGAAGATTACCTTGTCGAGGCCAAACTTTTTGCCTTCGAACACCATGATCATGATGACAGAACAGGCGATGACCACCAGCGATAAGAAGACCACTGCATAGGCCCGTCGGACCGATTCGTTGGCTATTTCACGGCTAAAAATCTCGATTCTGCCCTTTCCTTTCATGATGCTGGTGGTGTTCAGCACCGTCAGGGCAAAAGTGGTTGTTTTAATGCCCCCTCCTGTTGAAGCAGGCGAAGCCCCAACCCACATCAGAAACAAACAGGCAATGACCGTAAGCGGCATCAGTGCCGACATATCAATGGTGTTGAATCCGGCCGTGCGCGTGGTTACCGATCCAAAAAATGCGCCGACCAGCTTGCCGTTAAGCGGAAGATCGCGCAGGGTGTTGTTGTATTCTGTGAGCATAAACACCGCTGTGCCAACCAACAACAAAATGGCCGTGGTGATCATCACGATGCGGGTGTTGATGTTGATGACCTGCGGAAGGTGAACGTAACGGCCCCTTCCGGTGAGCTGATTATAGAAATTCCGGCCATAGTGCCTGAGCAAGCGGTAATAATTGAACACGATCGGAAAACCAAGACCGCCAATGATGATCAATCCCGAAATAGTCAGCTGGAGCGGATAATTGGTCCGGATACCAACATCATACAAGCCATCGGTCAGGGTCGAAAAACCGGCATTGCAGAAAGCTGAAACCGAATGAAAAACCGAAAAACCAATCAGGCTCAGCTGGCTGCTGTTAAAGGAAGGGTCAACGCTGGTATAGATGAGCACCGCGCCAAGCAACTCAATGGAAAAGGTGAGCGTCATGATTTTCAGCAGCGTATTGAAAATCTCGCCCAGCTTGTCTTCATTAAGCAGTTCCTTCAACAGAAATTCATGGCCAATCGATGAGCCTCCCTTGAAAAAATAGCCGAAAAAACTTGTGAATGTCATGATTCCCAATCCTCCGATCTGAATCAGGATGCCAATGATAATCTGGCCCAGGATGGTAAAATGTGTGGCCGTGTCGACAACGATCAGTCCGGTGACGCAGACCGCACTTGTGGCGGTAAAAAACGCATCCGTGAAGCCAATACCTGCGTTGGTGGCATTGGGCATCATTAGCAGGCCCGATCCGAAAAGGATGATGAAAAAGAAGCTGAACACAAACAGCAGGGCTGGGTTTACGTTGCGGGTGCTGAGTTCGAGTGAGTTTGTTGAGAATTTGAACACCAGGGCCGCAATAAACACAATATACACCAGCACATTGCTTTGCAACCACTTCTCCAACAGCCAGCTTTCGGGAAACACTCCCATAAAATCAGTTCTGGCCTCGATGATAAATACCAGGAGCACCACACTGAATATCTTACTGATTCTATTCTTGATTTCGTGTTTTTTCCATTTCTTTAATCCAAGTTCAACCATGGTTTCGATGACCAGAACCCACAGAATGATGTTGTATAACCCATTGATAGCCTGTATTTCGTCATCCTTGTGTAGAAACCCGATGTGAAACAAAACCACAACGAATCCGGCAAGTATCGACAGGATACCCAGTGCTTCGAGTATCACCAGAAATCGTTTCCGGATCAGGTTAAGGTAATCGAGTAAAATCAGTACACGAATTTTTTTCGACATGCGGTGTTCAGTCTGGCTAGGGCAAAGCAAAAATAAGCCATATTTGAGTTTTTGATAAAAGAAAGTTACCGATTTGCTGCAAAGGCACGAAACAGCTTATTTTGGTTTGCAAAAGACAGCATGTTGAAATAAACGCATTACTTTTATACCATAAACAAAACAAACCTTATGAAAACTGTATCTGACATGATCAGGAAAGCCAGTATTGTTGCACTTTTTGGCTTTTCCATCGCAACATTAAGCGGCTTTGCACAGGACAAGTGCAAGGTGTTGGTCAAAGAAATCGCCGGAAGTTATGAAGGCAAATGCAAAAAAGGACTTGCTTCGGGCAAAGGGGTGGCTGTGGGAACCGACCGCTACGAAGGCCGTTTTTCGGAAGGCCTGCCTCAGGGCGAAGGCACTTACACCTGGGCCAATGGCGACAGCTACACCGGCGACTGGTTTATGGGGAAGCGCCATGGCGAAGGGGTGATGAAGCTGCATGTGAACGGCAATGACAGCATCCTGGAGGGAATCTGGCAGAAAGACATGTATGCCGGTCCCAAACCACCCAAGCCAATGGTGCTCTATCAAACCTCCGTCGACCGGTATAACTTTCAGAAAAACATGTCGTTCAAAAGCCGGGTGCTGATCGATTTTAACCAAAACGGGATGCGCAATACCGGAATCACCAACTTCATCATGTCGAGCTCGTCGGGTTACGAAACCAAACTGGGCGAATCAATTGGTTACGATGAGGTTACGTTTCCAGTCACCATCAAAGTGTCGTATACCACACCCAACAAACTGCATTCGATGGCAGTGAATGTGAAATTCGATTTTCTGATATCGGAACCCGGCGATTGGTTGGTGACCATCAACAACTAAGCGGATTTGATATTCCTGCGACTATTGCTGGCGCAGTTCAGCCGAACAGCTGTCCGAACAGCTGGTTCACGGAAGCTACCGGTATAATTTCGATCGTGAACTTTTGCTGATCGAGGCCTTTGGCATTGTATTTTGAGATATAGATTTTTTCGAACCCAAGCTTATCGGCTTCGGTGATGCGTGCTTCGATGCGGCCCACGGCCCTGATTTCGCCCGAAAGGCCCACTTCGGCGGCAAAGGCCGATTTGGTGTCGATGGGCAGGTCTTCGCCTGACGAAAGGATGGCTGCAATCACAGCGAGGTCAATGGCCGGATCTTCCACTCGGATGCCTCCGGCAATATTCAGGAATACGTCTTTGGAGCTCAGGCGGAATCCCGAGCGTTTCTCGAGCACAGCCAGCAGCATATTCAGCCTGCGCAGGTCGAAACCTGTGCCGGAGCGCTGTGGCGTGCCATAAGCTGCCGTACTCACCAGCGCCTGGGTTTCGATGAGCATGGGGCGCAAGCCTTCGATCATGGCCGAGATGGCAACACCGCTCACGTTTTCTTCGCGCTGCGATAGCAGAATCTCGCTCGGGTTGTTCACCTCGCGCAAGCCATTGGCATTCATCTCGAAAATACCGAGTTCCGAGGCCGATCCAAAGCGGTTTTTCACTGCACGCAATATCCTGAAGCCATAATGGCGGTCGCCTTCGAACTGAATCACAGTATCCACCATATGTTCGAGCACCTTGGGACCGGCAATGCTGCCGTCCTTGGTGATATGACCGATCAGGAATACCGGAACCTGGGTCATCTTGGCCAGCTTATTCATCTCTGCAGCCGACTCACGTATCTGTGAGATGCTGCCTGCGGTGGCATCGATGAGGGGCGAAACAAGCGTCTGTATGGAGTCGATCACGACCAGGTCGGGCTGTAGTTGTTCAAAGTGGCTGATGATCTCCGTTGTGATGGTTTCGGTGAGGATGTAACAGTTTTCGTTGCGGATACCGATCCTGTCGGCCCGCATCCTGATCTGCTGCTGGCTTTCCTCGCCCGACACATACAGTACTTTGGTGTTGTTGAGTGCCAGGGCAACCTGCAGCATCAGTGTCGACTTGCCAATGCCGGGTTCGCCTCCGATGAGCACCAGCGATCCGGGAACAAGTCCACCGCCAAGCACCCTGTTCAGCTCGAGGTTCTGCAGGTCGATGCGTTGCTCCTTACCCGAAACAATGTCTTTCACGGCCACTGGTTTCGACCGGGTGACCGACAGTCCCGCTGAGGTGGTTTTGCCCGCCTTGCCCGTCACCACAGTCTCTTCCACATAGGTGTTCCATTCGCCACAGGCGGCACATTTGCCTACCCATTTCGGCGACTCGTTGCCGCAGCTTTTGCAAAAGAAAACCGTCTTCGTTTTGGCCATGGGTTGTTGTTTTGTCGGTGTTAATTCACCAGCGTCATTTCATCAACAAGGTGCCGGGCTCCTGCATACTTATCCATGATGAACAAGATATACCTGATATCGACAGCAATATTGCGGCTCATGGCCGGGTCATACATCAGGTCGCTCATGGTTCCTTCCCAGCAGCGGTCGAAGTTGAGCCCGATCATCTGCCCGTCGGCATTGAGCACCGGACTGCCCGAATTGCCGCCGGTGGTATGGTTTGAGGCGGCAAAAGCCACATGCATCTTCCCGTCGGAAGCGGCGTAACGCCCGTAATCGCGGGTGTTATACAGGTTTTTCAACTTGTCTTCGACAACATAATCATACACATCGGGGTTTTCCTTCTCCATGATGCCATCGAGGGTGGTGAAGTGCTTGTAGTAAACACCATCGGCAGGCGCATAGCCTTCCACCTTGCCATACGTCACCCGGAGGGTGAAATTGGCGTCAGGATAAAAGCGGGTGTCGGTCTGCATGGCCATCAATCCCTGCATATACAGCCGCTGCAGGCTGTCGATGCCATCGTTGAGCTGTTGATAAGGCTGTTTGATGTGCTGGTTGTAAAAACCGAACAGATCGGCATACATTTTATAGGCCGGGTCGGAAGTGATTTTTTTTACTGTTTTCATCGTAACGTTTTCAAGCAGTTTCTGCACCGATTCCTTTGTGGTAAAGACCGATTGTGCAAACAGCTTATCCACATAGGCAGTGTAGTTGCCTTTGCAGTCAGCCTGAATATCGTCGAGGAAAGCCGGCCTGAAAGCGGAGGGCTGGTTTTCGGCATACAGCTTCAGCAGGGCCGCGGCCACCTCACGGTCGATGGGCTCGTAATAATCCTTAAAATACTCTTCGGTTTGTTTGCGCAGGCTTTCGGTGAGTATTGTCATCTTCTGCGCATCGGCATTGGCCTTCATGCTTTCGTCGACAAGTGGCCTGAAACGTGCGGCAAAACCCACCAGTTCGATGCCCATACCGGCTTCGTTGATGTAATCGGCAGCAAGTGCAATGGGAATGAGCTGTGCATAGCGTGCTTCAAAAGCAGGCAGAAGGCCTGCATAGGCCTTGTTGGCATCCGATGCGGCCCAGTCCATAAACCGGGCTTCGGTCAGTTGTTTGCGGGCGATGCCGTTTAACCTGTCGATGCCCTTGCTTTCGCCAATCATCTTCTTCCAGCCATTGGCAATGCGGGCATCCTTGGCGGCATATTGTATCCTCACCCTGGGGTTGTTAAGCGAGTGGCGCTTGAAAATCTCCAGCCGTGTTTCACGCAGGGTGATCTTGGGTGGGTTGGTCACCTCGGTGATGAGCGAAACACCATACGAGGGCAGGTATTGCTTTGTCCGGGCAGGATAACCGAACACAAAGGTAAAGTCGTTTTCCCCGACGCCCCCGAGCGAAACAGGGATGTGGCTGGCAGGTTTGTAAGGTACATTGTCGGTGCTGAAATCGGCCGGTTTATTATCCTTGCCCACATAGATCCTGAACACGGAGAAGTCGCCGGTGTGGCGTGGCCACATCCAGTTGTCGGTGTCGCCGCCAAATTTGCCGATGTTCGACGGAGGGGCACCAACAAGGCGCACATCTTTAAAGGTTTGGGTGTAGAGCAGGTAATACTGGTTGCCCTGATAAAAGGAGCGCACAACGGCGTCGTAGCCTGATTCTTTTGTGGCTTTTTCGATGATCCGGCTGCTGTTTTCCTTGATGAGTGCATAGCGTTGCTGCTCCGTCATGTCGGCTGTCACCTTGTCGAGGACGGCCTTCGTCACCTCTTCCATCTTCATCAGCATGGTGGTGGTAAGTCCGGGGCAAGACAGCTCATCGGCCTGGCTCATGGCCCAGAAACCATTGGTCAGGTAATCGTGTTCAACACTGGAGTGTCGCTGTATTTCGCCGAAACCACAGTGGTGGTTGGTAAGGATGAGGCCTTTGTCCGACACAATTTCGGCAGTGCAGCCGCCACCGAACAATACAATGGCATCCTTGAGGCTCGAACGGTTGATGCTGTAGATATCCTCAGCGCTGATGCGCATGCCCATATCCCTCATTTCCTTTTCGTTGAGCTGCTGCAGCAACAACGGTATCCACATGCCCTCGCCGGCAAGCAATGGCCTGACCAACAGGCCCATGATAAACATCAGAAGAAACAGTTTTTTCATCGTTTGCGTAATTTTTGTTCAAAAATACCGAAATTGTCTCAATGCGGCCTGTGCAAAGGCACACATTTTGGTCCTGTCGATCCGTTTTCAGCAGGTATTGATGCAGCTGATGTCGTGTATCTCTGCTTCATCAAACGGCAACATGGCATTGATCAATTTAAACGACAGGTAATTCCCCAGGTCTTCGGGCCTGATGCGCCTTGGCCTGATCCTGTAAGTGCGCAGCAGCTGTTCGCGTTGCACTCCCGGCAGCAGGGGCATATGGGGCGTGAACCAGCCCTGCTTGCTGTAAAACACGATGTTGCTATACGTGCTATCGGTGATCAGCCCGTTTTTCACCATCAGCACATCGTCGCAATCCTGCTTCAGGGCAAACAAGGCGTCGAGGGCCGAACGGTCGGTCGACTTAAAGCGGTAGTCAAGGTCACCGGCATCAACGAGTCTCAGGCTGCAGATGTCTTTTTTGTGGTAGGGAATAAACTCAGGACGATCGAGCGCCAGGCCATAAGCGATGCGGCATTTAAGCAGGCCTTGCCTGGGGAAGGCCTGACCCTGCAGGAAAGTCTCGAGCCTGATGGGAGCCTGCCGGGCAAAATACGCCTCCTGGGTGCGCTGCATGCGGGCTTCGTGCAGCGGCAGCAGTCCGAAAACACCATCTTTCAGGCGGATACTTTCGAAAAAGGGGAAGCGGTAGGTCATGGGCTTACAATTACGGGCAAATATACCTTTTGCATCAGTTCGGCGTATTCGGCACCGGCGCTGCTGTTCACCGTGATGCCGCCACCGGCCTTAAACACCAGCTTAGCCGGCTGTTGTTCAACAAAACGGATCATCACCCCGCTATCGAGCTGATGGCCGTCGAAGAGGCCGAAAACACCCGTATAGTAATTGCGCTCGTATTGTTCTGCCTCGCGAATGATGCTGACGGTTTTTTTCTTTGGTGCTCCGCTGATCGATCCGGCCGGCAAGAGGCTGAGCATGATGTCGCCCAGCTGACCGAGGTACCCATCGGGCAGGCGGCCGCTGATGCGTGAGCTCGTTTGCAGGAGCCGACCGCGCGTGCTGACGATTTCTTCCACATAGCGGAATTGCTCAAGCCGGATGTTGCTGGCCACCATATTGAGGTCGTTGCGTATCAGGTCGACGATGGTATAATGCTCAGCAAGTTCTTTTTTGTTTGCAAGCAACTGCCGCGCAGCATCGGGCAAGGTTGCGTCGATGGTGCCTTTCATGGGGTGCGCGTAGATGTTTCCATCAACAATGCGGACAAAGGGCTCGGGCGAAAACACGGTAAACTGGTCGCGCATCCAGAGTTTATAGGGCGCCTTGCTGAGCCGGTAAATGTCATCGAGGCCAAGGCTGGTACTGATATCGACAGGCATGGTGAGGTTGAGCAGGTAAGTGTCGCCCCGGCGCAGGTGGTGCATCACCTTGTCGAAGGCCTGCTGAAACGCCTGCCTGTCGGGTGGCACAAAGGAAAAGTGGGTGTTTTGTGGCAGGGGAGCAGGGCCGGAATCGGTCTGGTTGCTTTGCCCGTTGATGGCATAGCGCAGTTGCCGGTTGTCGATCTGGTCGAGCGGAAACACAAGGGGGTGCTGCATGAGGAAATCAAACACAAACAGGAAGGGAATGCGTTCTTTTCCATACATATTCATTGCATCGGCTGCTGATCGGGCGGCTGTCATGCGGCAAAGATAGGCAGGCCGCGCGGGATTTTACACTGCCGGGCCTGCTTTTTACGGGTTGGAGGTGGCGGAGACAGCACAGGAACCGATGCTTTCGAAGATGAGCCTGGCGTGGCGAGACAAATTATCGCTATTTTTGAATGAGATTTATGATGTAAATGCATGAAATTAGTCCTTGCCTTTGGCAGTATAAACAGTGAACCTCACGCCACTTTCGCCTCAACAACCTTCCTGTTTGACAGGGGTTATACTGGTCATGAACATCTGTATGGCATGCAGCTTCTCAATCCCGATACACTCCATTGCATTTCGTTATCGGGATCAGCGATTGCTATGTTAGCGCTGCGCTGTGATAGCGCTAACCAAGCATCTGCTGACATGAATGGCCGCGTTTACGACCCCTTTGTGGCACGCTTCCTCTCCCCCGACCCCTTTATCCCCAATGCCACGGCCACCCAAAGCTACAACCGCTACAGCTACTGCATCAACAACCCACTCAAATATACCGACCCGAGCGGATACACACAAAAACCCGATGACTATGAATTCAAACACGGTGAAGGCAGTTCAAACATGTTCAATGCACCATTTTTTGGGGCAGGGTACAATGGTGGCTTTAATTCCGGTGGTTTGAGGCCTGTTTCAGGTGGCTTAGGCAATTATTCAGGCATATCCGATGATAATAATAATCATTACTTGCAGCATTGGAGTGTTCAATATAGAGACCCAAAGTTTAATGAAATGTTGCTGAGTAGTTTCGCCTATAGAATGCTTTACAATAATAAAAATGGCTTCTGGATTCCTGGGATAGATAAGATTAATTACAACTACAGTTTGCCGTCCGAATTTGAGAACGGTGCCATAAACCTGCCGGAAATCGAAAAAACTTACATTTTTGTTTGGTCAAGCTTCAATCCATTTGGAAAGAAATTGCCAGGCCAAAATGGTGGCGGTGAGTTGGCAAATAATCAAATAAGTGGTAGTGAGAAGGCTGCTCTAGGATTGGCTGCAATAAGTGGGTCTGTAAACTTAACTACTGGATTGATTGATAAACTTAGCGGAACAGTAAAAAATGCTGATATAGTTAATTTTGGCAAATCTGTAACGAAAAAGTTTGGATTAGTTGGAGTTGGTTTGACAACATATAACTCTTATTCTGACGGAATTTATACTGTAGGAGATGGAGCTCGTATATTAATGAGCGGGTTAACATTCATTCCTTATGCAGGATGGATTTACGGTGCTTTTGATATGGGGGTTTTAATTACAACAGGGACTTCTGCAACAGATAGAATAGGTGATTATGTAGATTTACATTGGGGACCAGGTCCAACTCGTCCATAATAAAAACCACACTTTATGAAATTTTTTGATATATATTCCTACATGTATTACAGGTTGGCAACTTGGTACTTTAAGTTTGAGAAAAAGGGTAAAATTTCTTACGGAGCCACTATACTTGTTTCTCTATCACAAGTACTGATATTAACTGATATATTTGGTTTATTATTGCTAAAGTTTTACGAACAGTCTGATAGACAAGTTTTAATGAATGGATTTAAACCTTTTTATATAGTTTTTATTTTGATAATTGCATTTGCAAATGACTTTAGGTATAAGAATAAATATGATGGTTATAAAGAAAAATGGGAGAGTCAAAGCAAAAAAGAGAAGAATATTTATGGCTTTGTTTTATTAATATTACTTATTTTTCCGTTGGCTTTTGCTCCAATAATATTGAATGTATTTAAATACAGTAACTAGGGTTTTGTATACTGGTGAGCTGGTCTAGTCTGACTGGACAACTTTTTGACAAATTTAAGTTAATGATTTCATACAGCCCGGGCTTGTCTGGCAAAGTTATTCTGAAATTTTCCGGAGACACAGTTAAGATAAAGTACCCGCTATTCAAGCTTAACAAACTATCTGGAATATATTTTCAGCGGTGGACAGTATTTATTAAACGGAAGTGGTGTAGTCGCCTCTTATTCCAATATGTCGGCTCAATTTTATTATGATTATTTGACGGGGAATAATGATTATATGAAAAAAAACTTACTCGGATTAGCCTGGGATGCCGGTAGGGGAAATACGGGTGTGGGGGTGTCGTTTACTGATCCGCCCAAAGGAGGAGGGGGTAGTTGGGCAAGTAGTGTTGATTGGGCAGTTGTTACTAATGCTTCCCTTAATGTACTTGGAGGTGTGGGTGAAATGATTGTTGGTGGAGCTGGAGGATATTTTTCTGCGGGTACAGCAACTCCTGTCTGTGTTCCTTTAATAGTTGATGGGGGATATCGAACTGCAACCAATTTTTCTAGATTAGTAGGTTGCTTAACTCTCAATGATAGATTCGCCAATGCAATGCCTGGTAATATTGGAGCAACAATAGGAAAAGGAATTGATATGTTATCAGGTGTTCCAATTGATGGATATGGTTATGGACAAGGAATTGGTGGAGCGACCAATGATTTTGTTTCTTTCATTGTTACAGGAGGAACTGCAAGTGCAATGAGCAATATGGTAAACAATTATAATACAGCAAATGCTGTGTGGTATTTTAACTCATATCTTGGATATTCAAATTCTCTATTTTACGATTTATATCCTTTAAAAAAATAATTATGTATAAAGTAAATAGTCTTGGAACAGATCGTGATAGTTATGTAAGAAAAGAAGGACTAAGGGGATTAATATTCGGACCTATTTATGGAATAATACTGATTTTTTTGACATATATTAGTATGTCTAAGTGGGTTACCTTTTTTTATGCTGTAAGTCCCCTGCTTATAGCTATGATAATTTTCCTATTTATTATAGCTCCTCTTAAAATGTTAAAAAAGCATAACAGGACAATAAAAAGAATTAGATTTGAAGAAGGATATATTATTATTGATTTGTTTGCTGCGCTTTGGATGAAATCAAAAGAGTATAAATTTCATAGAAATACTTTAAAAGTTCGTGATGCAAAATTTCATTGGTATGGAAAGCAAATAAAGGAAGGCCTTATTTTAAAGGATAAAGATGAATATTATTTAGTATTGGAGTATTTTACTGAATCAGAGGATATTAAAAAGCATTTGATGTAATTTTTAAGTAAAAAGCCCGGGCAACCGGGCTTTTCTTATAATAACAAGCTTTGTAGTTTGCTTTTGGCAAAGAATGCATCAAGCATTGCGTACACATGGCTTTTATTCAATTTTTTGCTAAATTTGAACGTGTTTTATTTGGATGTAACAAAACAAACCCATGCAAGCCTGGTTCGCTTCCCCCGACCCCTTCATCCCCGATGCCACGGCAACCCAAAGCTATAACCGCTACAGCTACTGCATCAACAACCCACTCAAATATACCGACCCGAGCGGATACATTGATAAACCTGCTGACTGGAACAAGGGCAACAGCGGGGCTTTGTACGTAAATCCATATTTCAATGCCGGGTACACCCATATTGGTCCGGGATCGGGGAATCATTGGAGTGATCAATACAGAACCCCTTATTTCAATTTTATGATTGGAAGCCCTGATGGATTTGACAGAATTTACGGAATAGGCGCCTGGGCTACCGCATTAAGTGTTATTACAAACCCAAACCTGGAATGGGTAAGCGGTGAAGGTAAAAAACCTGGTATTTATGTTAAAGAAGTTAAATATCATTTCAATGGATGGAAAGGTGACATATCGTCTGGTTTTACTGCAGATGGGGAATCTGAAGTGATTAATCGGTTCATTCCTTTTTCCGGGAGGGAGAATGGGGAGACACCAAAAGGACAAGGGGGTGGAATAATTGTTGGACAATCGGTTGATGCTACTGCTGCTTTAGTTTCTTTCGGTTATACCATTGAAGGAGGCTATCTTACTGATGGTAAAAATGTAATGCAATTTGTTTCCCGGGGCAAAACATACGGACTTGAGGCATCTGTAGGATATAACCTCACCTTTATCTTTCCAAAGAGTAATTTTAAATTCAGTGACTTAAAGGGCATGGGTACAAGTGGCGTATATAATTTTGGACCTATTTCAATCAGTATTATGGGAAATGCAAGTCCCGGTTATCCCGAGAACTCTGTATTTGACTCCTATTGGGGAATCAAGATAGGCATTGGTGCGGGTTCTGGTGGTTCGTACACTCCCGACTCAAATACCACTCCTCTTAATTGGTTACCTGATATATCACAATCATTTTTTCATTGGAAGTAACTTGCTAGAGATATGATAGAAAATTTGCTGTTTAATGGATTTACTGCTTCGTGTATTCTTTTTGGAATAATTACGATACTAGCAAAGGTTGTGCTAAAGAAAAACGGATATTATGTGTCGATATTGAATGTTGACTTTTCAGACTTTAAGAATCTTGGCTCTTTAGCCAAGAAGGAAAAAAGGTATGGTTACTTTTATGTCGCTTTCGTCTTGCTGGCTCTTATCCCTGTATTGTTTTTATTATTGTTTGTGCTGACAATGCTTAATAAATAGTCCCCAATTACGGGTTATGCTTATCGCATGATTTGTCTGTTTTTTGCTAAATTTGAACGTGTTTTATTTGGATGTAACAAAACAAACCCATGCAAGCCTGGTTCGCTTCCCCCGACCCCTTCATCCCCGATGCCACGGCAACCCAAAGCTATAACCGCTACAGCTACTGCATCAACAACCCACTCAAATATACCGACCCGAGCGGATACATTGATAAACCTGCTGACTGGAACAAGGGCAACAGCGGGGCTTTGTACGTAAATCCATATTTCAATGCCGGGTACACCCATATTGGTCCGGGATCGGGGAATCATTGGAGTGATCAATACAGAACCCCTTATTTCAATTTTATGATTGGAAGCCCTGATGGATTTGACAGAATTTACGGAATAGGCGCCTGGGCTACCGCATTAAGTGTTATTACAAACCCAAACCTGGAATGGGTAAGCGGTGAAGGTAAAAAACCTGGTATTTATGTTAAAGAAGTTAAATATCATTTCAATGGATGGAAAGGTGACATATCGTCTGGTTTTACTGCAGATGGGGAATCTGAAGTGATTAATCGGTTCATTCCTTTTTTCGGGAGGGAGAATGGGGAGACAGCCGCAGGACAAGGGGGTGCTTCTGGAGACCCAACATACAACAACGTGAATACTGGACTTGGAGCTTTTAGTATTGGTTGGAACACTAAAGGAATAATGATACAGGGTGCTGTTGCAGAAGCAAGAGGCATCAGTATGGCTAAGGTCAATAACATAAGCAACATAAGAACACTTGGCGCAACTGGTGCAGGATATATGAAAGTTGTGAAAGGTGTTAGCACTGGTGCGAATTTATTAGGTGCTGGAATGACCATAGCAGATGGATATGTAAATGGATTTCAAGCACACCACGCAGCAGATTTAGGTATACAAGCGGCTATTTATGGTATTGGTGCTTCTGTCCCTGTAGCAGGATGGATAGTAGGTGGAGCATACTTTTTAGGTGATATGTATTTTCAAAGCACACATAATGGAATGAGTATTACACAGTATTATTTAGACGGTAAAAGATAGCACAATGAACATTTACAATTTTATATACAGCTTCTTTTATAAGTTTTGGGAGAAAAGAGGAAATGACGGTAGAATAGTTGGAGCGGCTCACGTGCTATTTTCAATTTTAATACACGTTCTTTTAATTGCCGAAATAATAAGGGATATAACAGGCTTTAATATAATCAGCTTGCCTAATTTTGGAGAGTACGGAATAAATAAAACTATGTATTTTTTTCTTGCTGTTCCTCTTTGGATTGGGCTTTGGTTTTTTTATACCCGAGAACGTACCAAGCGATTATTAAAAGACTACCATCAGAAATACGGAGAAACAGGAAGTAAAAACACTCTTAAAATTATACTGTATTTTGTTATCCCAATTGTACTGCTAATAACACTTGCCGTTATTAGGCAAAGAAGTTAAACAGAAAAGCCACCTGCTGGGTGGCTTTTCTGTTATAATGCAGCAACGTTTTTCTGAAAGAAGTCTTTAAATTTCTTTCTGGTAAGAAAAGTATCCACCATTTTAAAAACCATATTTATTTCTTCTGGTTCAATTCCTGAATCATTTTAACCTGCTCCATCTGGGTTTTACCTTCCACGGTTATTTCATGCGGTATAGCACCATCAAAGTTTACTATCTGGTCGTTGGTCATCCCGAACTACTTTGCGATTTTATTGAGTGCATCTAATGAAATCTCACGTTGTCAAACAAACTTTATGGCGGGATTAACCCAACTAAATCAGTCAGTTCGGCTTTTCAAGCCTCCTGCTGATTAACCTGGGTTTAATCCAAATTACGCATTGAGAATGCCTAAACGCCTAAAAGTTTGTAATTCAGTTCGCCAAGGCTAACTTCAAACAAACTTTATGGCGGGATTAACCCAACTAAATCAGTCAGTTCGGCTTTTCAAGCCTCCTGCTGATTAACCTGGGTTTAATCCAAATTACGCATTGAGAATGCCTAAAC
>Ga0208371_1000152_pt1 | contig 23684 bp, 29 predicted proteins | sample SubbioCR12Aug_1A_FD_184827 | JGI IMG/M metagenome (GOLD analysis project Ga0208371, IMG submission 184827) | Serpentinite rock and fluid subsurface biosphere microbial communities from McLaughlin Reserve, California, USA - CR12Aug_1A (SPAdes) | ecosystem: Environmental > Terrestrial > Deep... | reverse complement strand
ACACGACCACACCCGTTTCCAGGGCAATCTTGAACGAAGTCAGCCCCTCGCCCTCGATAAAGGTCGGTGGCACCCAGGTTTCGTGCGCAAGGCCGATCCAGAACCAGAAAACGACATAGAGCAGGCTCACGCCCAGAAATTTGTAACGGGTCGTGTTTCCCAGCGCACGATGCGGCATGAGCGCATAGGCCAACAGGGCAAACGCCGCTGCGTAACGGGCCGCCAGCCAGAAGACGATGGCCTTGTGCGGCGTATTCAGCGTCAGGAAATCGACCATGCCGTGGTACGACATGAGATGCCCGAAATCGAGCATTCCCACAGCCAGAAAGGCGCAGGCCAACATGACGGAAACCGCCGGGCGATGCTCGTCGTGGATATGCCAACCCGTGACAAACACCAGCGCTGCCACGACAACGGCGAACACCTCGGCCAGCGTATGAAAGGGCATGAACACGGCCTGCGTAACCAATGCACGGTTATCGGGCACCGCCATCCATAAGAGCAAAGGGAAAGCCAACAGAATCAGCGCCACGCCCGTGAAATGCGCCCAAGCAGGCAATTCATCCTTGATCGGGGCGGGGCGGATTTCGATTTCTGGTGACGGCATGGGGGGATGAAAAATCATGAGGCATACAGGCGGCCAGCGTGCCAGCTATTCCCTTTTGTGGGTATCGGCAGAGTACGCATCCTACCCCCCGAAAAACCCTGACAGATCGCCTAGGGAATTTCCTACCCACAAACCTGTAGGACAAGCCTGTGCCCAAACACCACCCCACCTGCGCGATTCAGCCCCCTGCCGTGTAACGCGTCACTTCGAGAGCAATCAGGGGCAACGGTAACGAGCGCTCCACTCCCCCCAGCTTCACCGCCTCTTTGGGCATGCCGTAGACCACACAACTCGCCTCGTCCTGCGCCAGCGTATACGCCCCGGCCTCGCGCATTTCCTTCAAACCACGTGCACCGTCATCGCCCATGCCGGTCATGATGATGCCCAACGCATTGCGCCCGGCGTGACGGGCCACCGAGCGGAACAGCACATCGACGGAAGGGCGGTGACGATTGACCGGCGGCCCGTCGATGACTTCCACCTGATACTGGGCACCACTGCGTTTGAGGGTCATGTGCCGCCCACCCGGCGCGATGAGCGCCCGGCCGGGAATGACACGATCACCCTGTTTTGCTTCGAGCACTTCCAGCGCGCACACCCCATTGAGGCGCTGCGCAAAAGCCGCCGTAAATTTTTCTGGCATGTGCTGCACGATGACGATGCCCGGCGTGACACGCGGCAAGGCGCTGAGAAAAATTTCCAGCGCCTGGGTGCCCCCCGTAGAAGCCCCAACGGCCACCACCTGATCGGTCGTCACGCTCATCGCCGGGGCTGGCGGTATGGAGGCCTTTTCCCCCAGTTTCGACACCCCGCCAGGCGGATATGCCACCGGACGCACACAAGCCTGTGCGGCTGCACGCACTTGGCTGATCAACTCATCGCTGCTATCCACCAAAAACTGCTTCAGCCCCAGGCGTGGTTTACTGACGATGCCGACGGCCCCTGCCGACAAGGCCTGCAGGGTGGTTTCCGCTCCTTTTTCGGTCAGCGTCGAGCAGATCACCACGGGCGTGGGATGCTCGGCCATGAGCTTGCGCAAGAAAGTGATGCCATCCATGCGCGGCATTTCCACGTCCAGCACCACCACGTCGGGCCAGTCGCGTTGCATCTTGTCGAGGGCAAACAGGGGGTCGGGTGCTGTGCCGATCACTTCGATGTCCGGCGCTGCCGACAGCACACCGCTGAGCACCTGCCGCACCGTAGCGGAATCGTCCACGATCATGACGCGAATCCGCTTCATGCCCACCCCTCCGAGAGGGAAAAACGCCCTGACTCGCTACGCTCGCCCCCCCCAGAGGGGGTGTCAGTGCCTTCGGGGCGGCCGTGCAAAACTGACGCCTTACAACGCAATGCCGCCGGCAAGGGTGTGTGCTTCATCCAGACATGACCGCTCCAGATATCGAAAATGACCTGGCGATGCCCCTGCCCTCCGAGATGCTCGGCTTTGAGGCGAAAGCCGTGGCACGCCACGAGCGACTGCCCTGCAGAAACGTTGCGGTCATGCACCTGCATGGCATAACAGGGTTTGCCATCGCAATAGGGGTGGTGAAACATGCGGCCACCGCCGAACAGTTTGGCCTCGAACTCCCGGGGAGCCGTCCCGGCCTGATGAATCTCGCGCAGCAGCACTTCCATGGCTTCGTCAGCATAGCGCCCATCTGCCGCCGCACCGGCAGGGCGGCTGCGTGAGGGCAGCATGAAATGGCACATGCCGCCAATGCGGCGTTGAGGGTGCCACAGGGTGATGGCCACGCACGACCCCAGAAGGGTGCGGATACGCGTGCGCTCGTCACCGAACCAGCAATCACCCGGCTGGAGAAAGATTTCCATGACATGCGGCGGTTTTTTCATTCGGGTTTCCGGTAAACCGAAGCCCCTTCGGTGTGCAGACCAGAGGCAATGCCATTGAGGCTTTCCGAATGCCCCACGATGAACCAGCCACCAGGCCGCAGTTTTTCAAGCAGACGCGTCACCACGGCACGCTTGGTTTCCGGCTGGAAATAGATCAGTACGTTGCGCAAAAAAATGACATCGAACACCCCCACTTCGGGCAGGCGCTCATTCAGATTGATCTGCTTGAAAGTGACCCGCCGTTTCAGCTTGGCATCCATGGCAAAAGTGCCCGCCTGCCCCCCCACGCCCTTGAGGCAGTAATTGAGCAGGTAGGACTGGGGGATTTCATGCGACAGCCCCATGTCGTAATGCCCCGCAGCCGCGCGTTCGAGCACACGGGTACTGATATCCGACCCGAATACCTCCCAAGGACGCTCGCCCAGCGCATCGGCCAGCAACATGGCCAGGCTATAGGCCTCTTGCCCAGTCGAAGATGCCGCACTCCACACCCGAAAGGCGCGTAATCCATCGTGCTGGGGCACGATTTTCGTGCGCAGAAAATCGAAATGCCGTGGTTCACGAAAAAAGTGGGTTTCGTTGGTCGTCAGCAAGTCCACGGCAATCTGCAACTCGTCGTGGCGATGTGACAGCAACTTGAAATAATCGGCATAGCTGTTCAGCGTGTGGTGGCGCAGCCGTTTGTGCAGACGGCCAGCCACCAGCGGTTTTTTGGAATCGGCCAGGCTGATGCCGGTAATGCGAAAGAGCAGATCACGGAATTGCTCGAATTCACGATCGCTCAGATTGACATTGATTTCACTCTGTATCACAGCACCCTCATTGACGCTTCGCGTGAGACACCCCGGCTCCTACGTCGAGCTCGGCGAACCAGTTGATAAAACGCATGACATCGCCCCCCTGGTAAATCGCACCATGCTGAGGGCACAGCATGTCGACCCTCAGGCTGCTGACCCGCTCACACCAGTCGAGCACGGCCGCTTTCGACCCCATCCAGCGGCGGTGAAAGCCTTCGGCATGGCGGATATGCCGGTCGAAATCCTGCACAAACAGCCCTTCCGAATCTGTCGGCAGCATGGCCGCTCCCACATCGCCGGAAAACAGCAGTTTGGCCTGGGCGTCATACAGGTGGAAATTGCCGGAAGAATGCAGGTAGTGCGCGGGCAGCGCCTGCAACTTCACCTTGCCCAGGGTAATCATCTCGCCCTCGTCGGGCAGCGGCAGAAAAGTATCCTTGCGCCCACCGAAATGCGGCACGAAATCGCACCACAACCAGGAAAGATGGCATTTGAGCTGGGGGTTGAACATCAGCCAGAGCGCAAGCGAGGAAATGATGTCCGGGTCCTGATGCGAAGCAAACAGCAACTTGATGCGCGCCGGATCGGTTGCTGCCGTAATGGCGGCGAAGACGGCAGCAAAAATTTCCGAGCCGCCGGGGTCGGTGAGCAGCGATTCGCCTGCGCTTGAAATCAGATACTCGTTGGTATCGATGAGGTGGCTTGGTCTGTCCGGGTCACGGGCTACCATGCCCCAGGTGTGGTCGCCGTTTTCATAGATGTACGTCAGTTTTTTCATGACATCGCCTGTGTCAATGTCGTTCCCGACAACAGGCGCATTCTGATCCGTTCAATGGTTTCTTCAATGTTTCGTCCCGACTGGGTCAGTTCCCGGCTGCTGCCGCCGCCGTATACCGCCTCGATGCGGGCACTGCGCGCCAGGGCACGCCCCATATCGCATAGCCGCAAAGAACGTTGCAGACATCGGGCCACCTTTTCCCAGATTCGGGCACTCTCGTACCGCGTCTGTCGCATGGCGATTTCCATGTCGCGCAAAGCCTGCTCCATTTCACGGCATCCACCGCAGGCCGTGTGTGCCGCATACAGCATGCGTTGCAATTCGGCCTTGCGGGCAAGCTCTGCCACATCCCGCACCAGCAGGGCAATGTCCTCCACCAGTTCGCCCATGTTGGCCGACAACTTGCCACTGAACAGGCGCAGCTCGGTTGAAACCACGCCAAATCCTTTGACCGACGCTGCCGAACGACGCGCCACCAGCATGGTGTTGACCGCTTCCAGGCCGACGTTGCGTGCCACATCGTTAATGCACTTGATCTCTTCACTCAGCGCAACGACACGGCGCAACTGCGCCCCCCCCTCATCGTGAAATGCGGTCATCGTGCCGACTCGTTCAAGCGGCCATCTGGCCGATGAGGCTCAGATCTTCGGAAGACAGCACGTTGTCGACATTCAGGATGATGACGAAGCGGCCTTCGACCTTGCCCATGCCCGCGATGAAATCCGTGCGGATGCGGGCACCAAAGGCAGGGGGCGGCTCGATCTCGGTCGCAGCAATTTCCAGGACTTCGTTGACGGCATCGACCACCACGCCAATCACCTGGGTTTCGTCTTCGTGCAGGAGCTCAAGAATGACGATGCAACTGCGTTTGGTGATGTCGCTGCGCTTGCCGCCAAAACGGCTGGACAGATCAATCACCGGCACCACGGCACCACGCAGGTTGATCACCCCACGAATGAATTCGGGCATCAACGGCACGGTGGTGAGCTGGCCGTATTCGATGATTTCCTTGATATGCAAAATTCCCATGGCAAACACCTCGCCACCCAGCATGAAGGTCAGATATTGCTGGGGCTCATCCGGCATGGCCGGTTTGCCCTCCGTTTTGATCAGTGTGTTCATCAGTGCGCTCATATCGCCCCCTCAGAAGCGCACGAACTCGGGGTGTTCCGAAGGTTCCATCCCCGTCTGGGCAAACCGCGCCTTTTTCTGCCGGGCTGCTACACCTGAGCTGGCCCTGGGAGCCGTGGCGGCCAGGCCGCCCACTTTGAAGAAGCCCATCAACTGTTGCAGTTGTTCTGCTTGCCCACTCATTTCTTCGGCCGTCGCGGCCAACTCTTCCGAGGCGCTGGCATTTTGCTGGGTCGACTGGTTCAACTGATTCATGGCTGCGTTGATCTGCCCCACGCCCGAGCTCTGTTCTTCGCTCGCCGCCGTGATTTCCTGTACCAGATCAGAGGTCTTGCGAATGTTCGGCACCATTTCATCGAGTAGCCGCCCGGCTCTTTCTGCCATTTCCACCGAGCCACCGGCCAGTTCACCGATTTCCTGCGCAGCCACCTGGCTGCGTTCTGCCAGTTTGCGCACTTCTGCCGCCACCACGGCAAACCCCTTGCCATGCTCACCGGCCCGCGCCGCCTCGATGGCTGCGTTCAGGGCCAGCAGATTGGTCTGATAGGCGATGTCGTCAATGATGCCGATCTTGCCCGCAATGCTCTTCATCGCCACCACGGTCTGCTTCACGGCTTCGCCGCCTTCGGTGGCTTCGCTCGCCGCCTGGGTGGCCATGCCGTCGGTCACTTTCGCGTTTTCGGTGTTCTGGCCAATGGACGCACTCATCTCTTCGATGCTGGCACTGGTTTCTTCGACCGAGGCAGCCTGTTCGCTCGCTCCCTGACTTAACGATTGCGCCGTCGCCGAAACCTCTTCGGAAGCCGATGAGAGGTTGTCCGAGGCCGAACGCACTTCCGTGATGATTTGCGACAACTTCTCCACCATGGCCTGCATCGCCCTCAGCAGTTGCCCGGTTTCGTCCTTGCCGTTGGCTTCGATACGCACCGTCAGGTCACCTTCGGCCAGGGCGTGCGCCACCCCGACTGCCACGCCAATCGGTTGGGTGATGCTGCGCGTGACCAGCAGCGCCACCGCCACCGCCAGCGTCACGGAAATCACGAGCAGGATCACCATCAACATGCGTGCGGCGTGATAGGTCTGCACACCCTCCTGAGCGGCCTCATTCATCTGCTCGGACTGAAACTTGGTCAGCTCATCCATTTTCTTCAGGAAAGCATTCTGGTGAACGCGAACTTCGGCCAGCAGATACGCCTTGGCGGGCTCGATCTGGTTGGCCTTGACCAGATCGACCATGCGGTTCTGCCCCTCGACAAATTTGCCTCGGATTTCCTTGAGTTCCTGGACGTGGGCTTTGCCCTCGCCCGATTGAATAAGTGGTTCCAGCGTTTCCATGATTTCGCCGACGCGCTTGCGGGCGGCAAGCAATTTGTCGATTTCCTCTCTGCGCTCGGCCTCGTCGGTGACCAGCACCATGTTGCGCAAGCTGCGCGCCACGTGGTTGATGTGCGCCGACATCTCGTTGACCAAAGCAATCTTGGCGTAACGGTCATTGACGATCTTGCTCATGTTGTCGTTCAAGCTGGCCATGCGCGAGATGCCGATGAAAGCAATGGCCAGCATCAGCGCAAGCAACAGCCCAAAGCCCAGAATCAGACGGGTACCGATTTTCATGTCTTTAAACATCACAGCCTCTCCACTCAGCGTTTCAAATTTTTGCGTTGCGCTTCTGGTATTCCACTTTCGAGGCTTCATCCAGAAGTGCCGTCACATCCAACACCAGCGCCACTTCGCCCGACCCCAGAATGGTCGAACCGGAAATGCCACGGAGTTTTTCGAATAGCCGACCCAGGGGTTTGATCACCGCCTGGAATTCGCCTTTGAGTTCATCCACCACCAGCCCGGCCTTGCGCCCGGCGGCATTGACCACCACCACGTTCTGGCGTCGGCCGCTTCTCCCCGCCAGATCGAAATGCTCGCGGATGCGCAGCAGCGGCAAGACAGTACCGCGCAAGTTGAGGTAGTCGGCCTGGCGGTCGTGCCCAACATCGAGCTCGACGCATTCCAGCACCAGGTCGAGCGGCACAACGTAATGGCTTTCGCCCACGCCCATGAGAAAGCCGTCGATGATGGCCAGCGTGAGCGGCAGGCGAATGCGGAAGGTGGAGCCCAGCCCGGCTCGGCTTTCAATTTCCACCGTGCCGCGCAGGGCTTCGATGTTACGTTTGACCACATCCATGCCTACACCCCGGCCAGACAAGTTGGAAACCTGCTCTGCCGTGGAAAAACCCGGCTCGAAAATCAGGTTCCAGACCTCGGTGTCGCTCAGGTCGCTGCCGCCCTGCACCAACCCCTTCTCCTGGGCTTTGGCGAGGATGCGCTCACGGTTGAGGCCGCCGCCGTCGTCACTGACTTCAATGACGATGCTGCCCGACTCGTGAAAAGCGTCGAGGCGCAACGTGCCTTTGCCCGGTTTGCCCCGTGCCAGACGCACGTCGCCAGACTCGATGCCGTGATCCATGGCATTGCGCACCAAATGTGTAAGCGGGTCGCCGATACGTTCCACCACGCTTTTGTCGAGCTCGGTATCGGCCCCCTGAATCAGCAAGTCGATTTCTTTACCGATTTCCTTGGAGACATCGCGCACCACACGCCGGAAGCGGTTGAAGGTTTCGCCGATTTCCACCATGCGCAGGCGCATGGCGCCATCGCGAATGTCTTCCACCAGCCGTGCCATGCCGGATACGGCTTCGATCAGGGCGGCATCCTGGTTGCGTTTGGCGAGCAGCCCCACGCCCGCACCGGCAATGACCAGTTCGCCGACGAGATTGATGAGGCTGTCGAGCTTGTCGGCATGCACACGGAGAAAACGTGCCTCTTGCGACTGACGCTGACGGGCATCTTTTTGCTTCGCCAGGGCGGCATCGATCACTTCCGCTTGCACAGCCTGCTGATTCACCAGAATCTCGCCCAGGGGCTGTACGTTTTCCGTGCGACCGTTCTCGCATTCCTGCACGGCCAGGCTCTCTTCCAGCTCTCGCTGGGTGATGACGCCCGCGCTGACCAGCAGGTCGCCCAGGCGCAAGGCTTCTTCAGGCAGGGTTTTGATCAGTTCGATGAAATCGGGCACCTTGCTGCCAGGCGGAAGAATGTGCAGTTCGCATTCTTCGCGCACAAACTCGAACACGTTTTCGATGCCCGCTTTGTCGATCTCGCCACAAAAACGGATTTCAAAACCGAGGTAACAGCTTTCCGGATCCATCTCGGCGGCAGGCGGCATGGCATCGGGCACGGTGTCGATATGCACGATTTCGCCCAGGGTGCCCAGGTAGCGGATAAACGACAGCGGGTCCATGCCCTGGCGCAGCACATCCCGACCGAAGCGCACCGAGATGTGCCAGGCATCGCCTTGTCCCGAGGCATGACTCTCACGTTCCAGCACGGCCTCGGCTTCAACCGGCATGGCCGTTTTTGCGGGAGCCTCTCCCAGACAGGCCAGCAGTCGTTCGGCCAGCCACTCGCCACGTTGCCGGGTTTCGGCATCCATGGGGGCTTCGCTGGCCACCAGGTCGAGCAACCTGTCGAGGTGGTCACGGCACGCCAGAAACAGACCGATCATGGCTTCGTCCATACCCAGGCGGCCATCGCGCACCCGGTCAAGCACGTTTTCCGCCTTGTGGGTGAAATCTACGATGTCGTCCAGGCCAAACAACCCCGCCGTGCCCTTGATGGTGTGTGCGGCACGGAATACAGCATGGATGGCTTCGGTGTCGTTGGGGGTGTCTTCCAGGCGTAGCAGACCTGCTTCCATGTCTTGAAGCAGGCCACGACTTTCGGCAAAGAAGGTGTGCAGAACATCATTGAGCGCGGTGTTCATACTGGGCTCCTCATGCCTGTTCCGCCGGAAAAACCAGCGGGTCGCCGAACCAGCCTGCCAGGTTGAACAGCTCGATCAGCGCCATGGCGGCGGGGCTGTGGCCACTCAAGGCAAGACGCTTGCCACTCAGGGTGGCTTCGCGCTTGGCCAGAATGAGTAACTGCACCCCGGCAGTATCCATTTCGGTGACATCGCTCAGATTGATTTCCAGCGCTTCGGTCTGCGCCAGCGCGGCCATGAGGTACGGCTTCATGTCGGCTGCCGTATAGATGGTCAACTCGCCCTGCAAACGCAGCAGCCCTGCTCCGGCGGCATCCTCGATCAGGATTTCCATGTACCGCTCTCAGGGCAGGATGAGTTTGGAGACCGCATCGAGCATCTGTGCGGGCTGGAAGGGTTTGACCACCCAGGCACGCGCGCCGGAGAGCTGGCCTTCGCGTTTTTTGGCCTCGCCCGCTTCAGTGGTCAGCATGATCACCGGCGTGAATTTGTAGGCCGCCAGCGTTTTCATCTGCTTCACGAACGTCAAGCCGTCCATGTTGGGCATGTTCACGTCACAGATGATGAGGTGCACCTTACGTCCATTGAGCTTGGCGAGTGCATCCTTGCCGTCGCAGGCTTCGAGCACGTCGTACCCCGCGCCCTTGAGCGCCATGCCGACGACCTGGCGCAGGGTGGTCGAGTCATCAACGATCATGATGGTTTTGGCCATGGGAACCTCCTAGAAAAAAGTAATTTCGGTTGCCCCGCCGCCGCGTGTCTGGCTGTCGCCACGGTGGAGGTCATGCTGTTCGAGGGTGGTGTAGGTGCGTGCCAGTTCGCTCAGCCATGCCTGGGCATCCAGCCCCAGAACACCGCTCGCCAACCGCTCTTCGAGCCGGTTGAGATCGGCATTGACCTGGTTGAGAATCTGGCTGATGCGGTCCTGGAACTGCAGGGAGACGATGACGTCGGCAATGTCTTGCTGAACGACGAAGCCCTCTTTCTGGAAATCGGCTGCGGCCTGGAGGAGATACCCCATGGTTTCGCGAAAAACGCCCAGCACCCCTTGGATGGTTTCTTCCGATTCACGCATGGCAAGCTGCTCCATCGCGGCCTGCTGGTCGGCAATCTGCACCGCGCCCTGGATGGCCTGTGCAACGGAATCGACGCGCTGACTGATCTGCTTGCCCGTGCTGTCGGACATGGTGGAAAGCTTGCGCACCTCATCGGCAACCACAGCAAAACCACGCCCGGCTTCGCCAGCGCGTGCCGCTTCGATGGCTGCGTTCAGCGCCAGCAGATTGGTCTGTGCGGCAATTTCGGACACCGCACCGGCCATGCTCTTGAGTTCATCCGAAAACCGCGAAATTTCCTTGATGCGGTTGAACATGGCCGATTTTGCTTCCAGCCCGGCCTGCAGTTTGTTGAGCATGGTGCTCAGATTGCTGCGGCCTTTTTCCATGAGGTCGAGGACGTTGTGCTTGCCACTGTGCTCGCTGTTGATCATGCCATTGGCCGTTTCCCTGTATACGTTGAGGGCCACTTCGAGGCGCGCGTTGATATTGGAAAAACGCCCGGTGAGCTCGGAAACCGCTGTTTCGGACTGCCCCCGCACCGACTCGATCTGGCGTGACCAGATCGGCAGCACTTCCTTGCACAAACCATCAAGACCTTCGATATACACCGGCGGTGGCGGCACCTGAGCCAGTGCGGTACGCACGGCCGTTTCACAGGCGTTTTCGCGGTCACGCCGCATCAGGCTGCATGACCAGGCGGCAGCGATGCCCCCCGCGATGAGCGGCAACAGAACCCCCAGGCCGGCACTGGGTTGCATCAGCATGCCTGCCGCGCCAACTCCCCCGGCAAAGACAGGGGCAATAAAACAGACCACCGTACTTGTGCTCATAGCCACATCTCTTTCTTGGGAGGAATCGCGTACATCGGCCCGGCCCCCGGCAGGGCGCTCAACAAATGGGCAACCAGGTTCTCGAACTCCATGGACTTGTCGTAAAAACCATCGGCACCCCGCGCCAGAGCCAGCGCACGAAACTCGATATGGTTGGAGAACACGAAGATCGTGGCCCGGGGGCATTCGGCCCGGATAGATTTGATGGCCCCCAGGCCGCTGCCATCGGCCAGGTCAATATCGAGCACGATTGCGTCGGGGCGAACGTCACGGCACCGGGTTTGCGCCTCGGCAAGCGAACGGGCGATAGACAGGGCGGTGAGGCGTTCAACGCCACCAAGAAGGCTGATCAACCGCCGGTACACGGCAGATGAATCGTCAACAATCAGCAGCTTCACGACGGCAACTCCATACGGACGGGGGAGCCGGAATGATTTCAAATGGGAGGGGGTGTGCGTATCAGCAGACTTACCCGACCAGGTAAGTCGGGCATGATTTTTTTGTGGGAATTGACTTACATACTGACTTACATACTGACCTACATGCGCGACTTACTCGTGCGATTTACACGTGTGGTGTGCCCCCATCACCAGGAAACCGACAAGGCCAGGCCGCCGCCCCAATCGGGGCTGGCAGTGGCCTGGCCTTTGACCAGATAGGTCTGCAGTCTGTAGGTGTCGTTGAGGTGCCAGGCGTGAAAGAGGGTGTATTCCCTCTGTTCGCCGGAAGAGGCACTACTGGCCTGTCGCCAGTCGAACATCGCACCCAGGCTTTGGCGGGCATCCAGCCGCCAGCTTGCACCAACACTACCGTGCCAGACATGGGTGAAATCGATGTCGGCGGTATCGCCCATGACGCGATAGCCCAGCGTCCCCAACAGGGTGAGTTGCCGCCATGTCCGGTAGGACTCGATATACAGGGCATAGTCGTTTTCGCCCGTGCCCAGGCCTTGTTCAGCGGAGGCTGTGCCCAATTTCACCTTGCCGCCCAGGTCAACCAGCCAACGCTGGTCTGGTGATTGCCAGAACGTGCGGGCAACCGTCGCCACCACATCGCCCAGGCCACCTGCCCGGCCGCGCGTGGCCGGGCTGCCGCTCTGCATGTCGCCGACGGCCACCATGCCCGGCCCGTTGATTTCCACTCGGGGCACGGTGAGTTTGAACATCCAGTCACGATTCTCATATTTGCCGGTGAACGGCAGGTACAACACGCGCGTGGCCGTCGTTTCACCATAGTTGCCCGTGCTGTAGTCCACCCCGCTGCTCAGCGTGAAACGGCCTTGCGCCGCAGCACACGCATTCACACCGGGCAACATGCCGCACAGGCCCAGGCAGAAAGCTGCATTGCGAAACGTCCACCTCTCAAGAGGCGCACCGGGCCGCGCCGGGCATTTCTTGCCCCCTGGGGGGGGGGCCAAGCGAGGCACAGGTTTACGGGGGGCGCTCATCGGCCTGGTCTGGGGGGGCGCGGGGGGCGCTCGGGGCGGTGCATATCGAGACCGCCGGGACGCCCAGCCGGTTGAAAACGCTCAATGCCTTCGCCATGTTCGGGACGCTCGGGTCGGGGCGGGCGCTCCAGGTGCTGAGCAGCCTCACCCAGGGGAGCCTCGATGTGAGGAAGGACATGAGCATGGTCGATAGCAGGATGGCCCGAGTAGGTGCCAGGCGGCGGCAGGCGTTCCGGACGCAGGGGGCTGCCACCGCGTTCGAGCAGGTCGCGTTCATGGCCATGTTCAATTTCGCTGGCGAGGATTTCACCACGTGCCCCGAGCGTGCCCCGCACGATCACCAGATTCACACCCGCCAGGGGCTGGCCGATGATGCGGGTCTGTGCATTCCGGGTCACTGTGTGACCATTGAGCTGCCAGGTTGCCGGTGTCGCGCCGTCGGCGACATAGCCCTGAATGCCCACGGCCTGCCCCGCACGGGCCAACGCACCGATCGCCCCCGTGGAAACCCGCGCGACGTGCAACTGCTGACCATCCCAATGTCCTTGTACTTGCATGTCTTGTCCCTGCAACGCCTGTTCCTGCAACACCTGTCCGGGCTGCGATGCGGGCAGGTTGACCAGGGGCACACCCGCCATGCGCCCCTGGGCGTCGAGTACACCGTTCAGCGTCACGGGGGCGGTGTCTTCAGCCGGGTCGGCACGCAATAACAACCACGTTCCGTCAGGCCGGTAGAAGCCGCTCAGACTGACCATGCGCCCGACTTCCAGGATATTTCGCCCCAGCAGACCTTCGGGAATGCGAATGTCTTGCCCGAGCATGCGCACGCGCTGGAGGCTCCCCGTTCCTTGTGCGGCAACCTCGACCGCTTCCACCGGAGCAGTCATGACCGGCACAACCTGGATGCGTGTGGCATGGAGGCTGCCCCCCTGCGCGGCGGCCTGCACCGCCACCACCTGCCCCAGATTCACGTGGCTGGCAGAAGATGGCTGGCCGTTGATTTCGGTTGGGGTGCCTGCGTCATAGAAGATCTCCAGGCCATTCACACACAGGCTGGCAAAACCGGTGACGACACCGACGATGCCCGTACCCCCGATGCCCGATTCGGCCAGCGCACCGGTACCCCCGATGCCACCTTGAGCCATGCGCCCGGTGCCCCCCATACCGGCATCGGCCTGCTGCCCGGTTCCCCCGATGCCACTGTCTGCCTGTTGCCAGGTCACGCTGGTATTGCAGGGGTTGGCGGCATGCGCCATGCCCAGACTGCCTGACAGACAGGCCAGCAGGCAGGCAAGCCAACGGCTCCGTTGAGCACGTGAGGAAAACATCAGGCGGGCTCCTGATGCGTCGGGGTATTGCTTGTCGGCGCATCTTCGCTTGCCGGCGCATCGCTTGCGGCTCGATAGAAATACACCCCGAAATTCATGCGTTGTGTCGCCGCTTCGTGCCCGGTCTGTTCCTGTTGCAACTGCATGGCACGCCGGTTGACGGCTTTGAGGGCGTTCATGCTCTGTTGTGTGGCGTACTGATGCAGGCGCGTCACATTTTCGGCGGTGAGGCCGTCGTAGTAGACACAGCGTTCCAGCAAAGCGGCATGGCTGGCATCGAGGTTGCTGACAGCGGCGGCCAGATGGTCATGCACGTTCATGCGGAAGAAAAACAGTTTCTCTTCCAACCCCTGCTTGGGCACAAACGCCTCGGTGTTCAGGCACACACAATCGGCCTCATCGACGTGCGCAATGCCCAGACGCAGCCATTCATCCAGCACCGGACGAGCTCGAAAATCCTTGCTGATGCTGGCCACCAGCGACTCAAAAGAGCGTTCGCCCCCGGCTCGGGCCAATCTGGGCAAAGGCATGGGTTGGCCTGCCTCATCGAGGTAATCGGGGTTGGCCACCCAGATCGAGATCAGCTGTGCCCCCAGCGAGGCGCGCACGAACTCTTCCGGCGGCGCGACATTTTCATCGCGAATCCGGTGTACATCCTTGCGATGCACGCCGGTCAACAACGTCAGACGACTGTCGGTCTGGCGCTTGCCATCGAGACGGAATTCCTCGTCGGCAACGCTCACGAACACCCGCTTCAACTCTTCCAGCAACATCGTGTAATTGATGCCGTGCAACAGCAACAAACGCACCAACGGCCTGAGGATGTGCCGCAGCGCGCTGAGTACGAGAGTCTGCCTGCGTTGCGCAGGGGCCTGGATTTCATCGTTCATGACCGCATTATCGTATGTGCCATTCTGGGTGTGTGATTTTTTTACACAAATTCATTGACAAAAAAACAATCCGGTTCATAGTTCTGTTGCGTGTGATTTTTTCACACCAGTAATGGGCAGCGACATTTTCAGGAGAGCGAAATGAGTAACAACATGAGTAACAACATGGGCAACGGCATGGGCGGCAACATGGGTGACAACATGCTGAAGAAAAGACTCCATGGCGGCGAAGGCAACGATGTCATGGTGATCGGCAGCGACGACACCTTTACCAGCTACCACGGTGGCACGGGCAATGACAGCATGACCGGCAACAGCCTGGATGACGTGCTGTATGGCAACCTGGGCCACGACATGATGCGCGGCGGTCGGGGCATGGACAAAATGCACGGCGGTTCAGGGCGGGATACGCTGGATGGCGGCAGTGGCGACGACACCCTGGATGGCGGCAGCAGCAATGACAGCCTGACAGGCGGCGGCGGCATGGATGAACTGCTGGGTGGCACGGGCAATGACAAGCTCTGTGGCAATGCGGGCGCAGATAACCTGAGCGGCGGCATGGGCAACGATGCCCTCTATGGTGGTGACGAGGCCGACGCCCTGACAGGCGACAGCGGCAATGACCAGATATTCGGGGGCACAGGCAACGACACGATCGATGGCGGAGCGGGCAATGATGGCTTGCATGGCGATGCGGGCGACGATGTCTATGTCGTTGACTCCAGCCGAGACCGTGTCATGGAAAAAGCCGACGAGGGCAACGACACCGTGCAGAGCAGCGTCAGCTATCACCTCACTCGTTCCGTGGAAAACCTGACCCTCACCGGCACCGACAGCATCGACGGGGTCGGCAATGCCGAAGCCAACACCCTCACGGGCAACACCGGTGACAACAAGCTGGGTGGTGGCCAAGGCATGGATACCCTCACCGGCGGCGAAGGCAGTGACACCTTCATCTTTTCGGAACTGGCCACGGCGGACGATGCCGATACCGTCACCGATTTCGTCAGCGGCACCGATGTGATCCACCTCAGCGTGGCAGGCTCAGGCAGCGGCCAACTGACAGAAGCGCAGTTTCTGACACAAACCAGCAGCGAGGCCGCCACGCTCACCGACACCAGCACCTTCCTCTACGAAACCGACACCGGCAATCTGTATTACGACGCCGATGCTTCGGGCTCGGGTGAAACCGTACTGCTGGCGACCCTCAACACCAGCAGCGCCGTGATCTACAGCGACATTTATCTGATCTGAGACACCACGCCGGTACCGTGTCCCTTCCCTCCGTTGTATCCGTGGCAGGGCAACGGGGGGACGCGGGGCCTTCGTGCCAGCCTAGCGTTTCCCGACATTTCATTTCGCCGCCCTTTCGGGCGGCGAAACGTTTCCGTGGCCCGAAAAACCCTGGGCGAGACGGTTACAATGCCCGCCTTTTTCGCATTTGCCGCACTGTTGCCCCCATGCTCGACATCCAGCTCATCCGCAAAGACCTCGCCGCCGTTGCCCAGCGCCTGGCCACCCGTGGCGTCACCCTCGACACCGCCCGTATCGAAGCACTCGAAAGCGAACGCAAGACCATTCAGACACAGACCCAAGAGCTGCAGTCACGCCGCAACCAGCTCTCGAAACAGATCGGTGCCCTGCGCGGCAAGGGCGAGGACACCACCGCCCTCATGGCCGAAGTCAACGGCCTGGGCGACACCCTCAAAGCCTCGGAAGCCCGGCTCGACGGCATTCAGGAAGAGCTTTCCGCCCTGCTCATGGGCGTGCCCAACCTGCCGCACGAGAGCGTACCGATAGGCCGCGATGAAAAAGACAACGTGGTGGTGCGCACTGTGGGCGAACCGCGCATCTTCCCCCTGCCCGCACGTGACCATGTCGCCATCGGCGAAGACCTCGACCTGCTCGACTTCCCCACCGCCGTCAAAATCGCCAGCAGCCGCTTTGTACTCATGCGCGGTGACCTGGCCCGCCTGCACCGCGCCCTGGTGCAATACATGCTCGACACCCACACTCAGGAGCACGGCTACGAAGAAGTCTACGTGCCCTACCTCGTCAACGCCGATTCGCTGCGCGGCACCGGCCAGCTGCCCAAGTTCGAGGAAGATCTGTTCAAGCTCTCCAACGGCCTGTACCTCATTCCCACCGCCGAAGTGCCGGTGACCAACATCGTGCGCGACGAAATCATTCCGGTGGAAAACCTACCCATCCGCCTCGTCGCCCATACGCCCTGCTTCCGTTCAGAGGCCGGTTCTTACGGCAAGGACACGCGCGGCATGGTGCGCCAGCACCAGTTTGACAAAGTAGAGCTGGTGCAGATGGTGCGCCCCGAAAATTCCTATCAGGCGCTGGAAGAACTGACCGGACATGCCGAAGCCATTTTGCGCGGGCTCAACCTGCCCTATCGCGTCATGTCGCTGTGTACCGGCGACATCGGCTTTTCTTCAGCCAAAACCTACGACCTTGAAGTCTGGCTACCGGGGCAAAACACCTATCGCGAGATTTCCTCGTGCTCCAATTTCGAAGCCTTCCAGGCCCGCCGCTTGCAGGCCCGTTTCCGCCCCGAAAAAGACGGCAAACCCGGCAAACCGGAGCTGATCCACACCCTCAATGGCTCAGGCCTGGCGGTGGGACGCTGCCTGGTCGCGGTGCTGGAAAACTACCAGCGCGAAGACGGCGGCGTCGATATTCCCACCGTGCTACGTCCCTACATGGGCGGCAAGACACACATCGACGCGGCGAACTGAAACAGGCTCTTAACCTGCTGGTCACAACTATCCAAACAGCCCCCTTGCACCAGGGCCAAGGGGAGCCACACCGGAGCACCCGGTTTTTTCCGCCCTGACACAACAAGAGGTATGCACCATGAGCAGTAATGTCATGAACACCGTTCCCTTCCCCCCGTTTTGTCCGTTCACCCTGAAATGGGCCTTCTCCCCCCAGGAAGGCACCGTGGGTATCGCAGTCTATTTCAAGTTCCCGCCCATCCTGCCCGGTGATGGCACCCTGCTGTTCGAGCGCAAATGCTCGCTGCACGATGGTACGTTTGCATTCGACCAAGTCATCGGCCCGTTCTCCTGCCATGTGGAAATCATGCTCAACGAAGAAGGTGGCAAACCCGAGTCCATCGGCTACATCCTGGAATTCTTCGGCGGGGACGACTCCATCGCCGAACGCCAGTTCGCAGGCAACATCCCCCTGCACGCCTGATGGGCACGACGTTCATCGTCGAACGCGCCCTTTCCATCGCCCGGCAGACCGAACTGGGCGTGCCGGGCTGGCCGATCTGGAAAGATGCTGAAGGGCAACGCACCCTCAGCGCCGAGGCCTCTGAAAAAAGCTGGCTCATCGCAGGCCGCGCCACGCTCACCCTGGAAAACGGTGAACAAATCACGGTCGAACGTGGCGATCTGGTCGTGATTCCCGCCGGCACCTGCCACTGGCACGTACACGAAACCGTACGCCGTCACTACCGCTCGGACGCACTCTCCCCTGCCTGCTGCATCCTCTAGCCAGAAACATGCAGCACCGCTCGGTGCATCACTGCAGGCGCGGGGAACACTTCACGACGGTATCCATTCCAACGCCCTGTTCCTTCAGGGCGCGAGCGGAAGCGATGAAATCAGCCGTATTGCCAGGCAGCACATTGCCCAAGGCATTGGCCTGGTCGGACAGTGCCTTCATCTTCCTGCACCTTGGAGAGGCTCACGATGCTCTTGCCGGATGCCGTGGCCACCACCGCCGACATGTGGTCGTAGGCCTTGAGCATCAGGCCGATGGTCATCATGCTGCCGAACACTCGCTATACTCCTGACATGGAAACCGTTTTAATCCTCTGCCTGATCTGCCTGCTCGCCGCCCCGGTGATCCTCGCCGGGGGCATGGCGCTCACCGGTATCGCGGTTGCCATCGCGGCGGTGGTGGCGGTGGCCCGTGTAGTGGCCCATGTAGTGCTGGAAATCTTCGCGCCGCTGTGGCACCCCATCCACCGCTGGCTCAACAACCGCTTTTCACCCGTCCGCCGCCGTCATCCGCGCCCTGCCGCCTGGCATCAGTGGCGCTGATTCTTCCCGCCCGGCCTGCATCGGGCCATTAAACCGCGCTAAAAAGAACACCCGCACAAGGCGGGCGTCAGTCGTAGGTCTGCATCGCCGCAGCCCTCGCCTCCAGGTAGCGCCGGGTTTCCCGGCACCAGAAGGCGAGGTCGGCCAGCTCCATTTCGGCCAGGTGGATGAGGCCGGTGTGCACAGCCTCGGCCATCTGGATCAGGGCTTGGCTGTCCGGCCAGACTTTCCCATTTCCCCCATCTCCTCGGTGAGCCGCATCACGTCGAAGAGGTCCATCTCCTCGAAATCCTCCATCAGGCAGGGCTTGCCGTTGATTTCCACCACTTCGGAGAGCAAGGCGAAGCTGATGCGGGAAGCATCGCCCTCCGCCTTGCGCTGGGCGTTGAGCAACGCCCGGCCCTTGCGGCGGAGTACGGAATTGATCTTGATCGGTTCATCCCCGCAGGCGCGGGGAACACAACTTGAGACGGCAGCGGAATCGCTGAAAGGGAGGTTCATCCCCGCAGGCGCGGGGAACACCCAGTATTCTTTCGCGCATTAGGTAATTTTTACGGTTCATCCCCGCAGGCGCGGGGAACACCCTGACCTTATCCCAGCCGAGTCTAGTCATCGCGGTTCATCCCCGCAGGCGCGGGGAACACGCTCCACTGCTCGGCCATTGCGTTCGCGATTCCGGTTCATCCCCGCAGGCGCGGGGAACACTTTTTGAACCTCCCTGAGGGGCAGCGATGCCCCGGTTCATCCCCGCAGGCGCGGGGAACACACGAAATGCGCGATGCTCAACGTGAATTGCTCCGGTTCATCCCCGCAGGCGCGGGGAACACGTTCTTCAGCACTGCCCGCACCGTGCGCAGCTCGGTTCATCCCCGCAGGCGCGGGGAACACTTCCGTAGTCTTTCGCTATGTCTGCGTGGCGCCGGTTCATCCCCGCAGGCGCGGGGAACACGCAGGTCGCCTTAGACGTTATGCGGCATAGCCCGGTTCATCCCCGCAGGCGCGGGGAACACGCAGCCTCATAGATGGAACGTGTTTATCCGGCCGGTTCATCCCCGCAGGCGCGGGGAACACTTCAACTCCAAATCGCCTCAATGGTAGTTTTGCGGTTCATCCCCGCAGGCGCGGGGAACACCCATCGGCTCCGCCGATTCTCTGGCATCTAGCCGGTTCATCCCCGCAGGCGCGGGGAACACTTCAGGAAACGGTTTCTCGTGTCCTTGATTTTCGGTTCATCCCCGCAGGCGCGGGGAACACACTTGCAATAAGTGCCTGTTGTTAAAGAGCTTTCAGGCACCGCGAAATTCTACCGCGGCTTCTCGCCTTTTTCGTTCTGATCCGGGCCAGGCAGCGGCAGGAAGGAAACGAGTTTCGCACCGTCCAATTCGACGGGAATGCGACGGTTGGTGCCCAGGGTGACGAAGTCGAATCCGGCTTCGTTGCTGGCGCGCCAAGCCATGACGGCGTTGCCTTCGCCAATACCGGCTTCGACTTGTTCCCGGAGATGGCCACGCACCTTGGCGGAGTAGTTGCCGACATACACCCCGGCGCGAATTTCCAGCAGCCAGACGGCGAGGCGTCCGCGTAGCCGGGCGGGGCGTTTTCAAGAACGATGACCAGCATCGCCAATGGGTTTGGCATCGGCAAAGGCCGGGCCAACCTGTTCTGGAGCGACTTCGGGCGGGTTGATGCCTCCTGCCGAGAGCATGTCTTCGATGCCGGGGATGATGCGTTCGAGCAATCGCGTTTCGCGGAAGATGTCGCGGCAACGCAGGCGCACTTCGCGTTCGGCGTTCGCACTGCCTTTCGCTGCGACCTGGAAGGCGACGGGGACGACAGTTTCGAATTTATAGACGTCGGCCACGTCGTAGACGAAGGAAAGCGGCTTGCCGGTGTGGATGAAGCCGACCGCCGGGGCGTAACCGGCGGCGAGTACGGCGGCTTCGGTCACGCCGTAAAGCGAGGCTGTGGCGGAAGAAAGGCAGCGGTTGGGCAGGTCGGAGACATTCCACTCGCTCGGGTCGTAATTGCGGGCGCGCCACGGCACGCCGTACTGGGCGGCCAACCGCTTGTACATCTCACGCACCCGCGCGCCTTCGATGCCACGCAGTTGCTCGACAGATCGACGTTGCGGCGGTTCTTCGCCAAAGCGCAGGGCGTACATCTTGCGCACCACTTTCAGACGCAAGTCGTCATCCAGCGCCAGCTTGGCTTGATAAAGCAGACGATCGGAACGCGCTCCACCGGGCTGCCCGGCAGAATAGAGGCGCACCCCGGCTTCGCCGATCCACACCAGTAACGTGCCCACCCGCGCGGCCAAGGCACAGGCGGCGTGAGAGACGCGCGTACCCGGTTCCAGCATCAAACAGGCAACACCACCGACGGGGATGTGGGTGCGCACACCGTTCTTGTCCACCACCACGAAAGCGCCATCGAGCACGTCCAACTCACCGCGCTCGATATAGAGGATGGACAGGCGCTCCTTGATGGGAATGGGGCGCGGCGGCGGGAGGATGTCGCTCATGAACCGGACCAGTCTCCCAGGTATTGAATGCGACCAGCCGTCGCCGCCCGCTCCAGATAACGCCCGTCACTGGTGATCAGAACACCCTCCCGAGCCAGAGCCGTCGCGTGATAGCTGGCGTCATAGAAGGTGACGCCGAATCGCTGGGTTAAATCCAAAGTCGTTTTCAGGATTTCAGCGTGGGGAATTTCTTCGAAACCCATCGCCAACAAATCAGCCATGAGTTCACCGGCCTGATCAGGAAAACGCCGGGCCAGGGTGTTGCCCACTTCGTGGAACCAGAGGGACGGCACACAAAGACGTTCCTCGCCAAGAACAACCTTGCGGCGCAATGCCAGAGCCTGTTCGACGTGAGATTCGTTGTCCGGTGGAATCACCCACTTGATCAGCACCGAAGCGTCCAGCACCAAGACCGGCATCAGTGGCTCTCCCGATCCGCGCGTATCCAGTCTTCACTACAGCCTGGGGCCGGAGTCATGGTCTTGCGCAGCGCATCGAGACGTTCAACCGCCGCTAGCCGCTGCCGACGCAGCAGCTCCACCGACAGGCTCTCGTTGATCAAACGGCTACGCTCGCCAGCGGGAATGGCTTGCAGCTTCGCCCAGTTGTCTTCATCCAGCATGATGTTGATGCGATGAGCCATCGAATACTCCTTGTGTGTAATAACGATACACACCAATCGTAGCACTCAAACCCGGCGTACCAATAACAAGCCGCAGCCGAAGGCTTTGGCGGGGCCGAGGCCGTTTTCCAACAGCCGCAACAAGGCATTGGGGTCTTGCACCCGCAACAGGCCTTCGAAAGTCACCCTCGCCAACTTACCGACCCGCTGGCCCTTGCGGAAATGCAGGGCTTCGTGGACTTGTGCGGTGGCGGTCTCCACGCTTGCGGCTTCGGCCAGTTTGCGGACGAGCCAGGCGAGTTGTTCTTCTTCGTGGATCAAGGGGACGCGGCATTTGTCGGCCACCTTACCCGGCTTGGCCGCTTTCTCGGTATCGACGATGGTCTTGATGGGGTTGGCGGTGAGCAGGAAGGCGAGCGACTGCCCGGCTGCGGGCTTCGGGGCGATCTCGCGGCTGCCCAGCAGGGCGATGTCTGATGCTGCTTGCGGCGGCAATCTTGATTGGAGCAAGACCCGAACCGGCTTGCCGGGGCTCATTTCCTCGAAACGGTAGAGAAAGCCTTGTCGCGGCGCTTCGGCCTCTTGCCGGACTTCGCGGGGTTGGTCGGGGAAAAGCCGCCAAAGCTGGCGATGCACGTCGTAGGGGTTGCGGGCGAGCGGCCAGGGAATTTCGACTCGGGAAAGAAACATGTCACGCCTCCCCGCCATCGGCATGAACGTAAATCTTGCGCGTACCGAACTGGCGTTTGCGGGTGTGCAGGGGAACATCGCGGATGTGCAGCGGGCGGCTGTTGGCCAGGGCTTCGCCTTCCGTGTAGATCACGCCGCAGCCGGGCAATTGCTGCAAGGCGGCTTTGGCATCGGCAGCCTCGGCCCAGCCGTCGAACAAGGGCCGCGCCAGCGGGCAGGCACGGCGGCCTAGGCTGGGGGTGTAACAAGGCCGTTGTACCGCTGCCGCCAGTGCATCCAGCTTCATGCTGGCTTCGGGCCGCTCGCCTACCGCCACGCTGAACACGGCGTCGAACAGGTATTCCCGGCGCGAGACCACGGGGTTCTTGTTGCTGGAACCATCCACTTTGCGAGCTTCCAGCACGGTGTGAAAGTCGGGGAGCTTGAGCGGCGTTCTGCCTTCCACCTGATCCACCCGCACACTGAATTCCAGGCTTTCCGCCAACTGCATTTGCGCTTTCAGGTCGGCGCGATCCAGCCCCAGACAGGCGGCGATGAGGCCCAATAGACCGCTGCGGGTGGGAAAGAGATGGCTGGGGCGGAAGTCTTCATAGGTATGTCCCCCCCATGCCTGCATGGGGCCATCGAGTTTGAGGATGAGATAGCGGGGCATGGCCGCGCCTCACGCTTCGCCGTCGGCGACGATCCAGGCCTCCAGCGCGGGCAAGGTGGCGCGCACCGGCAAGCCCTGCGGCCATGTTTCCGCGCCCTGGCCGGTCCACGGTGCGTCATCAAAACGGAAGGCCGCCGCCTTCTCTTCCAGACCATAGGCTTGGTTGAGCCGCGCCCAATAGGCGGCCAGTTGCTGTTCGGACGGAGCAAGATAACCGCCGCTACTCGCCCGCTTCACCGGTTTTTCAAAGGCATTGGCGAGCGAGACCGGCACGTCGGAGAAGCTGACCAGGGCGAAATCGGCCAGGTTGTCCGCCGCGAAGGGCTGCCGCTTGGCGCTGGGGACGACGGTGGCCAAGAGGTGCAGCAGGTGTTTGGCGATTTCCAGAGCGCGGGCGCGCGATTCGGCGGTTTCCGCGCTGTGGATGTCGTCAATCAAGCCCAGGTTCACCTGCAACTGTTTGAGGTTGAGGCTTGCGTAGCGGTAGAAGACGCCGGCGGAGAATTCCTGGGTATTGAGGTGGCCGGCGCCGGGGTCGTGCTCTTCCTGCTTCAAGTCGTCCACGGCGGTGAACCAGTCCACGTCCTGCGGTTCCACGGCA
>Ga0208371_1000151_pt1 | contig 23775 bp, 16 predicted proteins | sample SubbioCR12Aug_1A_FD_184827 | JGI IMG/M metagenome (GOLD analysis project Ga0208371, IMG submission 184827) | Serpentinite rock and fluid subsurface biosphere microbial communities from McLaughlin Reserve, California, USA - CR12Aug_1A (SPAdes) | ecosystem: Environmental > Terrestrial > Deep... | reverse complement strand
GAAGAGCACGCGCGAGCTCCGCTCCATCCCCGGCCTCAATCCGGACCGGGCCGACATCATCATCGCCGGGGTAACGGTGGTGGACGAGCTGATGGACGTGGCCCAGGCCAACCTCCTCAAGGTCAACGAGCGGGGCATCAGGGAGGGACTGATCCTCAAGGGGCTCCACCGGCACAAGCTGGTGGCCGAAGGGAAGCGGAGCCGCTCCTGGCGGGCTGCGGTCCTCGACTTTGCCGCATCCTGCCACTTTGACGAACGGCATTCGCTCCAGGTGGCCAGGCTGTCGCTGGAGATCTTTGACGCCATAGCCAAGCCCTACATGCTGGGCGACAGCGCCCGCCGCATCCTGGAGGCGGCAGCCATCCTCCACGACGTCGGCTACTTCATCAATTATTCCAGCCATCACAAGCACTCGTTCCACCTGATCCGCCATGCGGACCTCTTCGGCTTCACCCCGCGGGAACGGGAACTGATCGCCCATGTAGCCCGCTACCACCGAAAATCGCTCCCCAAGAAAAAACATGACCAGTACATGCGGCTCTCGCCGCCGGACCGGCTGCTGGTCTCCCGCCTCGGCGGCATCCTCAGGCTCGCCGACGGCCTCGACCGGCGCCGCAACAGCGCAATCAGCTCTCTTGAGTGCTGCATGGAGCGCTCCACTCTCCAGCTCCGCCTCCACGGCACGGGCGACCTGTCGGTGGAACAGTTCGGCGGCCAGGCCAAGGGAGATCTCCTCCAGACCGCCTTCGATCTCGGGCTGGAGCTGGAGGCGGTCCCGGAGGGAGCCGGCAGCGCCCCATCCTGACGGACGACGAACGAGCAGACCCGCCATACTGTGGTACACTGGAGGTCGACAATGAAGATCCCCGGCAGATGGAGGGTTACATGTTCGAATCAGCGGAGCTCGGCCACAAGATCGACAAGGCAACCTACAAGCGGGAGATCCCTCCCCTGCGGGAGGCGCTGCTGGATGCCCAGATCGACCTGCTGCAGTCGCAGCGGTTCCCGGTCATCATCCTGATCGCCGGGGTGGACTGCGCCGGCAAGGGGGAAACCGTCAACATCCTCAATGAGTGGATGGACCCCCGCCATATCGAAACCCACGCCATCCGCGAGCTGACCGACGAGGAACAGGAGCGCCCCCCCATGTGGCGCTACTGGCGGGACCTCCCCCCGAAAGGGAAGATCGGCATCTTCATCGGCACCTGGTACTCATCCCCCCTGATCGAAAACGTCTATGGCAGCATCAAGAACGCCGAACTCGACCAGAACCTGGAGCGGATCATCCGTTTCGAGAAGATGCTCTGCGACGAAGGCGCCCTGTTCCTCAAGTTCTGGCTCCATCTCTCGGAAAAGCAGCAGAAAAAGCGGCTCAAGTCCCTGGAAAAGGACCCCTCCACCAGCTGGCGGGTGACGGATACGGACTGGAAGCACTTCAAGATGTACGACCGTTTCCACCAGGTTTCCGAACGGATGCTCCGCGCCACCAGCTCTCCCGAGGCGCCCTGGCTCATCGTCGAGGGGAGCGACCCCCGCTATCGCTACCTCACCATCGGCAAGGCGGTCCTGCAGGCCCTGCGCCAGCGGCTGGACGCCCCGGAGGCGCCGGTAAGGGAGGAGCCGTACCCGCCGATCACCCTGGCCATCGACGGCTTGCGCATCCTGCAGACCCTGGACCTGTCGAAGCGGCTGCCGAAGAGCGAATACCAGGAGGAGCTGGAGAAGTGGCAGGGGCGGCTCAATCGCCTCTCCCGCCACCCCCAGTTCAAAAAGATCTCGGTGGTGGTGATCTTCGAAGGGAACGACGCCGCCGGCAAGGGAGGGGCGATCCGCCGCATCACCCAGGCCCTGGACGCCCGCCTCTACCGGGTCACCCCGATTGCGGCCCCCACCGACGAGGAGCAGCGGCAGCCCTACCTCTGGCGTTTCTGGCGCCACCTCCCCCACCGGGGGAGATTCGCCATCTTCGACCGCTCCTGGTACGGGCGGGTGCTGGTGGAACGGGTGGAGGGATACTGCTCGCATGTGGACTGGATGCGGGCCTACGGCGAGATCAACGACTACGAGGAGCAACTGGTCCGCCACTACACAGTGGTGGTCAAGTTCTGGCTGGCCATCGACCGGGAAGAGCAGCTCAAGCGCTTCAAGGAGCGGGAAAAGATCGGGTTCAAGCGGTTCAAGATCACCGACGACGACTGGCGCAACCGGGACAAGTGGGAGGAGTACGAACTGGCCGTCTGCGACATGATCGACCGGACCAGCACCGAGATCGCCCCCTGGACCCTGGTGGAGGCAAACGACAAGAACTACGCCAGGATCAAGGTGTTAAAGACTCTCTGCACCAGGATAGAGAGCTCCCTGGGGAAGGATTCGGGGAACTGACACCTGTCCGGCACCGCCTGCTCCGGAAGATAAGGGGAATACCGCATGAAACTCTACGAGTTGCGCCAGGAACAGCTCCTGCCCGTATCCCTGAGACAGGCATGGGAGTTCTTTTCCGCCCCGGAAAACCTGCCGCTCATCACCCCGCCCGACCTCGGCTTCCGGATCATTTCTGAGCTGCCGGCCCAGGTACATGCCGGCATGCTGGTCACCTACACCGTGACCCCTTTTCTCGGCATCCCGGTGAAATGGGTCACCGAGATCACCCATGCCGAGGAACCGTACTTCTTCGTGGACGAACAGCGATTCGGCCCCTATCGTTTCTGGCACCACCAGCACCATTTCCGGGAGACGGTTGCCGGGACGGAGATGCTGGACCTGGTCCATTACGGGCTCCCCTATGGGCTGTTCGGCAGGCTTTTGAGCCCGCTGGTAGCCGGGAGACTGGCCGAGATCTTCGCCTACCGCCGCATGGCGCTCAACGAGTGCTTTGCGGATTAAACAGCCTCACCCTTGGGGCAGCACCGCCCCGGCCTCTTGCCATCACAGGAGACAGAAAAGCCCGCTCAAAGCGGGCTTTTCCCAGTCGGCGGAAACCGGCAGACCGATTTCCGGTTATGCGGCATGCCGCAGTGTTGCGGCCTCGTATGCCGCGGCAAAGGTATCGGCAAACTCCTCGATGCGCGTGGGGGTGGTATTTTCAGCAGTCCGCTGCAGGCCGACGGCAAACATCCCGTCGTTCAGCCCCTGGCTCATCTCGATGAAGAGCCTGCTCACATCGGAACTGATCCCGTGTGCCACCATCCACCTGGCAGCCTCCTCGTTGGGGAGCTGCACGTACCTGAGGTCGGACCGGCCGATCCGTCTGCCGAGTATGGCAATCGCCCCGTTCATGGTGAGATCGCGCTGGCCGAGCAGGTTCCTCACCGTCTTGCCGCTATAGTCCCGCGTGACGAGGTGTTCGACGACCCGTGCCGCGATGTCCCTGGTGGCGATCATGGCGATCGGCTGGTCGCCGCGCAGCGCCGATCCCGCATATCCGCGTTCGAGGATGAACGGGACCTGGGCGAGCAGGTTCTCCATGAAGAGGGTACAGCGGAGATGGAGGACATGCACCCCTTCCAGCCCGTTGAGTCGGGCCTCCTGGTCGCGGAGACCGACAATCGGCCCGGTACCTCCGGGGAGATCGGCCCCCTGGCTGCTCAGGTTCACCACGTAGGGAACCCCGGCGTTGACGATGGCCGTGGCGATGCTCGCACCGACCTCGTTCTGGTAGGCGCGGAAATAGACGGTCGCCACGTTGGGGGGGATCATGGCGAATACCGCGGTGGCGCCCTTAAAGGCCTCGCCCAGAAACGACGTGTCCTTCAGATCCCCCACCGCCGCCTCTGCCCCTTTTTCCACGAACCGCTGCAGCCTCCCCGCATTCCTGCCGATCACCCGCACCTTCTCCCCCCTGTCCAGCAGGATATCGGCTACCTTGCTCCCTATGTTACCCGTTGCTCCGGTAATGGCGTACATATATCGTTCTCCTTTCCCACGTTGCAGAACAGAAGCACAGCTTCTGCAACAACAGTACGGCACCTGTGCAGTTGCCGTTTCTCTTACGTCAATTATACGCCGGATACGGTACGGGAGTTACGGATTTTCCACGGGATACCAATCAATGAGGTGGGGATTTCATTGCCTTGCCTGCACGGGAAGAATGCCCCGGAACGTTTCGGAGCAATCGGACACTACGCCAGAGCCAGGCGGACCTTGGCCATGAACTGCTCGATGGTAAACGGTTTCTGCAGGAAGTTGATCCCCTCCTCCAGCATGCCGTTGTGGACAACCAGATCGTTGGTATAGCCGGAGATGAAGAGCACCGGCAGGTGGGGCCGCGATTCCTGCAGGCGCTCGTACAGCTCCTGGCCGTTCATGCCGGGCATGATCACGTCGGTCACCAGCAGATCGATGGCAGTTGCGGGTGCTAAAGCCATCTCCAGGGCCGACTCCGGCGTTTCTGCCACCATGACCCCGAATCCGGCAGCCATGAGCAGCTCGACAATCATGGCACGGACCATCTCGTTGTCCTCGACCACGAGGATCGTCCGGTCTGTCGGTGCGGTCGTCGCTGCGTCGATGCCCCCGTCCGCCTCATTGCCTGTACCGGAGGCAACCGGGTGCGTGCTCACCGGGAGGAAGATGGAGAACGTGGTGCCGGCACCGACCGTGCTCCTGACGTCGATGTACCCCTCATGCTGCTTGATGACGCCGTAGACGGTTGCCAGGCCGAGGCCCGTGCCATGGCCGACCCCCTTGGTGGTGAAAAAGGGCTCGAAGATGCGCGAAAGGGTGGCGTCGTCCATGCCGCAGCCATTGTCGGTAATAGAGAGCAGGATATGCTTTCCGGTCCGCATGCCGGGATGCAGACGGGCATATTCGTCGTCGAGCAGCACCTGGCCGGTCTCTATGGTGATGAGGCCATTCCCGGCAATGGCGTCCTGGGCGTTGATGGCCAGGTTGAGGAGGATCTGCTCGATCTGGCTCCGGTCGGCCATGACAACGGCCCGTCCCGTCGACAGGTTCAGGCGGACGCCGATGTTCTCCCGGATGGTCCGGCGCAGGATATCGTGGAACGATTCGATGACCTCGTTCAGGTCGACCGGATGGATGTCGAGCATCTGCCTGCGGCCGAAGGAGAGCAGTTTCTGGGTCAGTTCCCTGGCCTTGTGGGCCGCCTTCAGGATGCCATCCGCCTTCTTCACCTGGGGCGCGTCTTCGGGCAGGCCCATCTTGATCATTTCCGAATAGATGAGGATCGGTGTCAGCAGGTTATTGAAATCATGCGCGATCCCTCCGGCCAGCTGCCCGATGGCCTCGATCTTCTGGATCTGCCGCAGCTGGTCCTCCAGGTGCTTTCTCCGTTCCTCGGCCCTGAAGCGGCCGATGGCGATGCTCGACAGGTGGGCCGCCGACTCGATCAGGCTGATTTCCGCCTCGTTCGGCGAGCGCGGTTCGCGATAATAGATCGCAAAGGTCCCGAGGATTTCACCCTCCGACGAGAGGATCGGCTGGGACCAGCAGGCCCTGAATCCCAGGTCCCGGGCTGGCTGGAAACCTTTCCAGTAGGGGTGGCCGCAGATGTCCTCCACCACCACCCGTTTCTTCAGGTGGGCCGCAGTACCGCACGATCCCATCCCCTGCCCTATTTTCAGCCCGTGCACGGCCCGGTTGTACTCGTCCGGCAGGCTGGGAGCGGCTCCGTGAAGGAGCTGACGGCCCCCTTCGTCGGCGAGCAGCACGGAACAGAGCGCTGCGGGACTCTGCTGCTCGACAAAGGTGACGATCTGGGCCAGCAGATCACCCAGGTCAGCTCCGGTCGCCATCTCTTCCAGGATCGACAGTCGCCCCTGTTCGCGCGACTCGGCCCGCTTCCGTTCCCGCACATCCCGGGCAATACTGAGGATGAACGATTCGCCGTTACTCTCCATGATGTGGGCATTGGCCTCGATCGGGATCAATCCGCCATCCCTGGCGATATAGGCCGATTCGAGTGTTGCCTCGCCAAGCTCCCTGATTCTCTGCAGGTTGTCCTCGATCTGTTCCGCATACTCAGCGGGCATGATATCGTGCATCCGAATCCCTGCCAGCTCCTCCGGGCTGTAGCCGGTGATGCGGCAGAGCGCCTGGTTGAAATGGACCAGGCGCCCCGTGAGATCGATCTGCAGGATGGCATCGTTGGCCGCATCGATCTGGGCAGCCTTGATCCTGAGCAGCTCCTGCTGCCTGCGCAGCCCTTCCTGGGCACTTTCCAGCCTGTCCAGGTGGCGGAACATGAGCAGGGTCAGGACACAGATGACCGAACAGAGCCCGAACGTGACTGCCACCTGCAGGTACGCCTTGCTGAACCAGGGTTTCAGCACGTCGTCGCGATGCAGCGACACGACCGCCACGACCGGAAACCGGTTCAGACGCTTGTAGGAGACGATATGCGGGGCCTTGTCCAGCATCCCCTTCTCCAGGTGATAGGTGCCGGCTGCAGCCCTGGGCAGCCAGGTGCGGAACAGCTTCGTGGAGCGGAAATCCGCCTCGTACGCCTTTTCCAGGTAAGGCTCGAAGACCAGCGGCGCACCGTCGTCGCGGATCAGCAGCACCCTGCCGCGGGGTCCGAGACTGGATTCGCTGAAGAAGCGCTTGAAATACTCGACCTCGAAGGCAACTGCCAGCATGCCGGCAAATTGCCGGTCCGGTCCCCGGAGCGGCCGGATGAGATTGAAGCGCCAGCGCCCGACCAGCCGGCTCATGACCGGCTTGCTGATGTAGAAATCCGTGCCCGGATTCGCGAGGTAATGTTGAAAATACTCCCGGTCGGCCACATTGATCTGCCTGGAGGGAAACGACAGGGAGTTGATGAACATCAGCCCCGTGGCGTCGGTCATAAACAGCGAACCGATCTGGGGGGCCCCCCCTCCCTGGCGCTGCAGGAGGTCGAACAGCTCGCGTTGCGGCATGTGTCGGATGCCGCCAGCCCTTCCGACTTCGTGGATGACGTCCTTGACCACCCGGTCAGCCTCGGCAAAGGAGCTCTCGGTGTGCTCGCTCAGGGCCTGGGCATACCCCGAGGCCTGCCGTTCGGCCGTGGTGATGGTGTTCCGGTATTCGGTGACGATGCTCCAGGCCGATATGGCGACGACTGCAGCCAGGACGATACCGACGAAGATTCTGATCCTGCTCTTGATGAGGCTGATGGTCGGTTCGGACAACGAGGAGATCCTTCCTGGAGTGGTTGCGGGTTACGTTGGGGCGGCCGTGGTTTCTGCCTCTGGGCAACAGGGTAACTCTTAATGAGCGACAACGACCCCTTTGTTCGTATCGACGCGAAAAGGTCGACGCTTGAGCCCAAGGAACGCCGAACGGCTTGTTTTTGTTCTGAAAGTTATCTCATAAACTTGTTATGCATTTAAACATATGGACTATACAGAACTCTTCATTAAGATCAAGAAAAAAGGGGCTTGCACAAAGTGCAGCCCCCCCGAAAAAGGAGACATCGAGAGGGGAATGGTCAGCGTTTGTCCCCTCGCAGCTTCTGCTCCTGCGATTTCCCGGCACCCTGCCGGCAGTTCCCCCTATCCCCGCGATCCCTTCAACCACGCGGCAAAGCGCTCTCGCGCTCCCTTGGACAGAATCCGCCCGAAGACGTCCTGATCGTAGAGGTAGAGACAGTGCCTGATCGAAGTGTAGGGGCTGAAGGTTTTGTCAGGATTTTCCGCTATGAAATGGTCGCGATAATCCCTGACGATTTTCAGCTTTTCGTTCAGGCATTTGTGCAGATCGGACTTCTGAAAGCCGCTGTCCAGCTTCAGGATGTCCTGGACGAAATCGTCGACCTTGAAGTCCTCGAATTCGAAATCCCTGAAGAAATGGCCGGCGACACGGAGGAAGTTGAAGGCGTTGACCGATTTTGCGCTGGCCGCTGCCGCCTGCCCTGCCGCCTCGCGGGCGTCTTCGGGTGGATCGCTGATCGGCGCCACCGTGGCCTGCTGCATCAGTTCCGTGGTGGCGTTGCGGATCTCCTTGAATTCACGGTCGGCCAGCTCGAACAGGGCCGAGAGGACATTGATCCTCCGCTTCAAATCGTTGGGGATCGATTTCTTGTATTTGATCTTGTGGTCCAGCACGCTCCAGGCATCCTGGATCAGGGACCGAATCTGCACCTCGAAGGCACAGCCCGCATACGGCTGGTACTTCGGCTGGGAAGCCATCTCGTCGTTCAGGGCCAGGTCCATGTGCAGGCCCTTGTAGCCGAAGGAATCCTCGGTGCTCTCCACCGCCGATATCTTGTCGGTGACGTCGAGGATATTGAAGTTTCGTTGCAACACCTCCGACAGGACCGGGATCTGGTCTTCGTAGAGGCAGACGATCCGGATGCCGATCAGGTCGGAAATGAAATCCTTGATCTCGTAGGGCTGTTCGTCGGTTTCGAGTTCGCGCTGGTATTTACGGTGGAACTTCTTGATGCACTCCTCTTTGTCCTTGACCCTGCCTTCTATTTTCGTCACCTCTCCCACGTCGAAACGCTTGATCAGTGCGCTGATGATGCGGATATAGGCGTTCTTGGCTTCGACGAAAAACTTCTGGTTGCCGTCGTAGTATTTCCTGAAAACGATCTTTTCCTGTTCAAAATCCAGAGAGGCCATGGTCGGCTCCTTGTCCGTCGATCTGCAGTGGGGACTCGATATCGTCCCCCTGCACTTTTGCAAAGCCGGCCGCCGGAGTCAAGTCTTTGTCATGCGCTCTCCTCACACGACCACTTCTTTCACCTTTACCCGCCTCTTGGGAGTCGCCCGAACCTTGACCTCCGGCACGCTTTCGGGAAGCGGGACGAATAAAGCCGAATCGGCCGGTTGCAGGGTCAGGTAATGGGAAGCGGCAATCTTCCTGACGATCCCGTCGCTGAACTGGATCGTCGCTTTGAGGTCGGTCACCTCCATTACCTTGCCGACTCCCCATTCAACCGCTCCAGCGTGACTCACTACGGTACCTCGTTTGATAATCATGATTTTCTCCTCGACAAACCGGGTTAACAACCACTGCTGCTCATTGCTTCGCCTGAACAGCATCGGACTGCTGTTCAGGTGCTCCCATCCGGACGCGAACCTGATGTTTCACCAGGCCCCGCTCCAGCAGGATCTCACCTCCGGGCAGACGCTGGCCATCCATCTCCACCCAGGCGACACCCTGCTCGCAGCCCTGCGGATTCTCCACCGTAATCGCATAGACCGTATCGCCGTGGCGATAGCGCAGGCTGAAGCCCTGCCATGCCGCCGGGATAACGGGCTGCATCCGCATCCGGTTACCTTGAACCTGCAAGCCCAGGACCTCCTCGATCCAGGCCCGGTACATCCACGCTGCCGAGCCGGTATACCAGGACCAGCCCCCCTGCCCGACCCGGCCGGGCAGCCGGTAGACGTCGGCCGCAGCCACGTAGGGCTCGATCCCGTAATGCCAGACCGCTTCCGCATCGCGGGCGTGCTCGATCGGGTTGAGCATGCGCAAAAGCTGCACCGCCCGCGACCCATCCCCCTTGCGGGCCATGGCCATGGCCATCCAGAGGGCGGCATGGGTATACTGGCCGCCATTCTCCCGCACACCGGGAGGATACCCCTTGATGTAACCGGGTGATGGCTGTGCCGTGTCGAAGGGGGGCTCGAAAAGCAGCACCAGCCCTTCATCCTCGCGGACGAGATGCTTCCAGGCCGACTCCAGGGCCTGCTCCGTGCGCGCCGGGTCGGCAGCGCCGGAAAGCCCTGCCCACGACTGGGGCAGGGAATCGATCCGCGCTTCCCCGTTTGCCGCGGACCCGAGCGAGGTGCCGTCATCGAAGGTGCCCCGCAGATACCATTCCCCATCCCAACCAGCCTGTTCGACACGCTGGATCAAGGCATACCGCTCCTCTCGATAGGTCCGGCCCAGCTCAGGCTGCAGCAGCAGGCCGGACAGTTCGGCCATCCCCTGCAACACATCGCACAGAAACCAGGCGAGCCAGACGCTCTCCCCTTTGCCGCCGGCACCCACCAGGTTCATCCCATCGTTCCAATCGCCCGTCCCGATCAGGGGTAAGCCGTGGGGTCCGACGGTCAACCCGCGGCTGACCGCACGACGGCAGTGCTCGAAGAGCGTGGCGCGTTCAAAGGTGGGCTCCGGGGTGGAGAAAAACTCGTGTTGCTCGTCTGTCAGCACAGGGGCGTTGAGAAAGGGGATCTCCTCCCCGAGGATGTCCAGGTCGCCGGTCGTTCGGACGTAGTGCGCGACGACATACGGAAGCCAGAGGAGGTCGTCGGAGATACGCGAGCGAATCCCGGCACCGGCAGGTTCGTGCCACCAATGCTGGACATCCCCCTCCTTGAACTGCCTGCCGGCGGCCAGCAGGATCTGGTCGCGCGCCAGTTCCGGCTTGGCGTACAGAAACGCCATGACGTCCTGCAACTGGTCGCGAAAGCCAAAGGCGCCGCCGGACTGGTAAAACGCGGAGCGGCCCCAGATGCGGCAACTCAGGGACTGGTACAGAAGCCAGCGGTTGATCAGGATGTCCGCTGCCAATTCCGGGGTCTGCACCTCTATGGTGCCGAGCAGCTCGTCCCACCAGGCCCTGGTCCGGTCGAATCCGTCCTCGAAAGCCAGATCCTGCCGAAAGCGGAGCACCAGTTCCCTGGCCTGCGCCACGGACCCGGCCTGACCCAGCATGCAGGTGATGTCACGGCGTTCGCCCGGCGCCAATTCCAGGGAGACCCTGAGCGCGGCGCACGGGTCCAGCCCCGCTCCCGTCCGTTGCGACAGCCGGATCTGCTCCATGGCCGCCGGACGGGCCAGCGAACGGTTGCGGCCGATAAAGGCGGTGCGGTCGCCGCCATATGAATCGACCAGGGGGGTCATGGCCACGAAGGCAACCCGCTCCCCGTATTCGGGGTGGTAGCGGTTGTGCGCCAAAAGGGTCTCGGCTTCGTCGTCCCAGTCGGTCGTCACATGCATCTGGGAGGTTTCGCGGTTCTCGCCGAGGGTCAACTCCACATAATAGGTTACCGAGAGCCTGCGCCTTCTGGAGGAACCATTGGTGAGCCGCAGCCGCTGCAGCTTGATCGGCTCCCCCCCGTTCCCGTCCACGGGGACAAAGACGGTCAGCTCCTGCTCGATCCCGTTGCTGTTATGCTCGAAGACCGTGAAGCCCGCGCCGTGCCGGGCCCGATAGGCGGTCTCCTCCCGGATCGGTGCGGCGGTCGGCGACCAGAAGAGGCCGCTCTCCTCGTCGCGGATGTAGATCGCCTCCTGGGCCGGGTCCAGCACCGGGTCGTTGGACCAGCCGGTCAGTCGGTTGCGCTGGCTGTTGCCGTACCAGGTGAAACCGGACCCGGTTTCGCTGACCAGGGTGCCGAAGGTGGGGTTGGCGATGACGTTCACCCAGGGTGCCGGGGTGTTGGTGCCGGGGCCGAGATAGATCGCGTATTCGCGGCCATCCGCGGTAAACCCGCCGAGGCTGTTGAAGTAATCCAGTTCCATGAACGGGAGCGGGGCCGAGGGTTCCCTGGGGCTGCGCCTCCGGACCAGTTTTCCCACCTGCTCGGGGGCCTCCACCGGCACCCCCAATTGCTGGGGCAATGTGCCGCGTGCCGCCACCAGCACGACGCTGGCCGCGGTCTTGAGGAGGAGCTGGTCAGCCTCCGGGATCTGCGCCGCACTCCTCAGGAAGATTCCGCCCGGCCGATCAGGCGCAGCAGAGAGGATATGGGCCTCGATCAGCCGTTCCAGCCGTTCCTGGAGCGGCCGTTCATAACTCCCGGCCTCTTCGTTGAGGATCACCAGGTCGGTGGCCAGACCGTGCGATCCCCAATAGGTGTGGGCCTTGAGCATCTGGCGGATCAGCGTGATATCCCGCACCTCGCCAATGGTGACCAGGGCTATCGGCAGGTCGCCGGAAATGGCGTAGGGCCACAATCCGGCTTGCCCCTTGCGATTCTCTTCCAGGCGTTCGGCAGGTGCGCGCAAGAGGTGATTGGGAAACAGCAGGTGGCTGGCCAATTGCTGGAAACGGCGCGCCTCGTCGGGTTGGATCTGCAGTACCTGCAATCGCTGTTGGGCCGTGCGCCAGGCAAAATCCATGGCCCGTTCAGTCGCATGGAGATCGCGGTACTTATCCATCAGCAGCACGACCTGCTCGCGGGTCGACCCGGCAGCGAGCACCAGGGAAACCCTGGCCTGCTGGCCCGGCTCCAGGGTGATCCTCCGCCGCAGGCTGAGGATGGGATCGAGGACAAACCCCTGGCTGTTGCCGAGATCCTGCAGAGCACCCATGGGGTTGGCAAGGGTCCGGCCGCGGCCGATGAAGCGCCCCCGGTCGGTCTCGAACTGCCACGCGCTTCCGGGCGAACCCTCCTCCCCGGACTGTTGCAGCGTCAGGCAATGACCCACATACAGCGGCTGGTCGTTGTCGCTGCGCTGTCGCCGGTAGGCGAGGAGCGCTTCCAGTTCCGGGACGGCCTCGGTCTGGATGAACAGCTTGTTGAAGGCCGGATGCTGGCGATCGGCGTTGTGGGGCGCCATGGAGAGTTCGACATAGCTGGTGAGGTTGAGATGGCGAGGATGAGCGGAGCGGTTGACCAGGGTAATCCGGCGCACCTCCAGATCGTCTTCCGGCGAGACGGTAATCTCCATTTCCGTCTGGATGCCGTTATTGGTGCAGCGGAACACGGCCCGGTCAAGGGCAAATTCCACGGAATACCCTTCGATCTCCCCGCCGACCGGGTGATAGGCGGTGGACCAGACTCGATCCGACTCTGCCTCGTGGATGTAGCAGAAGGTTCCCTGGCTGTCGCAGGTATGATCCGACCGCCAGCGGGTAAGTTCCCGGCCGCCCCACTGGCTGTAGCCGCCACCGCTGTTGGTGATCATCAGGCCATAGCGGCCGTTGCAAAGGAGGAGGCTCTTGGGCGTTGCGGTATGGGGCGTGGTAAAGGTGCTCCCTGCCAGAGCGACCTGGTCTCCGCCCAGAAGCACCGGCTCGTTCTGCCGCGTCGAGATCAGGTGCAACGGCGGCAGGGTCGGGATCCGCTCCTGGAGCAGGGCCTCAAAGGCCCGCACCCGCGCATCGGCATGGAAACGGCGGTGGAACGGATGCCCATGGAGAAAGTTGGTCAGCGACAGAAACGCCATCCCCTGGTGATGGGCCATATACGCCTCGATAATCACCCCGCGCTTGAGCGTCTGCCCCCCGGTGTCGCGCTGCGGTTGCCGGCTGAAATCCATGGCCTCGTAGTAACCGTAATCGCCGAGCATCCCCAGGCCGGACAGGCGTTTCAGATTCTGCACGGTCTCGTGCGGCGCCACGTTCAGTGCCAGCATGGTGGCATAGGGTGCGACGACCAGCTGTTCTTCCAGACCCCGTTTCAGGCCGAGCGCCGGCACGCCGAAGGCCTTGTACTGGTAGGTCTTTTCCAGGTCGAGGTCGGCAAAGGCGGACTCGGAGATGCCCCACGGCACGCGATGGGTGCGGCCATAGGCGATCTGGACCGCCACCGCTTCCCTGGCCGCCTTGTCGAGAAGCGAATTGCCGTAGGAGTGCTGGAACAGGTGCGGCATCAGATATTCGAACATGGTCCCGGTCCAGCTGAGCAGCACCCGCTGACGGCCAATGGCGCCATAGGGGCGGCTCAGGGAGAACCAGTGTTCCAGGGGGACGTCTCCACGGGCAATGGCGACGAAGCTGCCGAGCCGGGCCTCGCTGGCAAGGAGATCGTAACTGGAAGCGTCGACACGGCCCAATGAGACGTTGTAGCCGATGGCGAACAGCTTCCGCTTGGGAGCGTAGAGAAAGCGCATGTCCATGCCGGCCGACAGTTCGCGTACGCTTGCCGTCAGCCGCTCGGCCATCCCCAGGGTTTCGCCGGCCAGCCATTGGGCGGTTGCAAAGGCCGCAATAACGCGGTGGAGCCACGAAAGAAGCGCTGAGTCGACCGGGAGAGTCTCCTTCCGGATTGCTCCGAGGACCCGGATCGAGGCGATACTGCCATGGGCAAGATCGAAGAGCGACGGCGCCCGGCAGAGGTCCTGGCGAATGGCCAGCACGGCTTCCCGACCGAGCGGGGCAAGCTCCGCTTCCGTCTTTTCGGCCAGGATTTCTATCCAGGCGAGGTAGCGGTTCGAGATCGTTACCCAGGAGGCAATCTGCGCCTCCATCTCCCCGGCCCAGGAGGCCGCTCCCTCCGGAACGAGAGGGACCCTGAGGCTGTTCTCCATTTTCCGCAACAGGCGGAGCTCGCCAACGACGTTGTCTGGTGGAGATTCCCATTCGGCCGACAGCTCGTTCAGGATGTGCAGATCGAAGCCGGAACGTCGTTCGAGACCTGCGACCTGTTTCAGGATTTCGCCGGTGTCGCAAAGGCCGGCAAAGGCCTTTCCATCGAGGACAGGGGTGTGCACCAGCTCGTCGAGCCCTTGCTCCAGGGTCCAGAGGGCACCCAGCAGGTTGCCGCTGTCGACCGTGGAGACATAGCGAGGTTCGAGCGACACCAGGGTCCGGATGTCGTACCAGTTCAAAAGGTGCCCCTGAAACCGCTCCAGGCGGCCTATGGACTCCATGGTGCCGGTCAGTCTTTCCACGACCTGATTGATGGTCAGGTAGCCGGAATCATGGGCTCCCAGGGCGCTGGTCATCCAGAGGCCGATGTTGGTCGGACTGGTCCGCATGGCCAGGCGGGTCTGATGGGAGACCTGATAGTTGTCGGGCGGCAGCCATGACGTCTCTGCGCCGACATACGCCGAGAAATAGCGCCAGGTCCGCCGGGCCACCTGCCGAAGGAACCGGCGGTCCGCTTCCGGCAGCGGGCAGGCCCGTTGCTGCTGGGCCGGGCGCAGATTCAACAGCCAGCCGAGAAGCGGCGAGAAAAACCACAAAACGAGCCAGGGTGCGGCCTGCGGCAGACTGTCCGGCATGACGAGCCAGATTGCCAGGCCCACGCTGCCGCTGAAGACGCTCCCCAGTGCCAGGATCGCAACGAAGAGCGGCTGCCGGCGCGAGGCGCTCCAATGGGTTGACTGGGCCGTCCACTCCAGGAGATCGCGACGGGATACCAGGCGGCGGTAACAGACCCTGGCGATGGCATCCAGGGCCACGGCAGCCTGGTGCGGCAGCAATGCGGCGTCGGCAATGGCCCGCAGCAGGTCGTGCAGCAACTTGGGCGGGGAGAAGTACTTCAAACCCTTGCGGGTTGTGGCCATGGTAAAGGGCTGCGCCAGCGGGTGAAAGAGGAGCTGGGTGCCGACCGCCAGGCCGGCGATCCAGCCGACGGCCGGAGAAACGAGCCAGGCGGCTAGCAGCAGGCACAGGCTCGCCGCGGGCAGGAGGCTGCGACGCAGGTTGTCGAGGATCTTCCAGCGGTTGAGCAGGGAGAGCGGGTTGGCACCGCGCCCCCCTGCAGCTTTCGGCACACGCGGGAAGATCCACCCCGCGATCTGCCAGTCGCCGCGAATCCAGCGATGAGCCCGGCTGCTGTAGCTCTGGTACCCTTGCGGGAACTCGTCGTAGAGTTCGATGTCGCTGGCCAGTCCCACCCGGACGTGAGCCCCCTCGATCAGGTCGTGGCTCAGCACCCATTCTTCGGGAAACCGGCCCGACAGCACGCGGCTGAAGGCGCGAACGTCATAGATCCCCTTGCCGTGGTAGGACCCTTCGCCGCTCAGATCCTGGTAGACATCGGAGACCGCCTGGGTGTAGGGATCTATGCCGACCGCATCGGCAAAGAGACGGCTGAAGGTCGAGGCGCTGGTGCTCGGCAGGGTCGGGCTCACCCGCGGCTGGATGATGGTGAAAGAGCCGGCCATGACGCTGCCCTCGGCATCGAAGCGGGGCTGATTGAGGGGGTGCGCCAGGGTCTCGACCATCCTGCGGGCCGTTGCGTGCGGCAACTGGGTGTCGCTGTCCAGGGTAATGACGAACCGGATGTCTGCCAGATGGTCGGGATTGCCCACGTAAACCATGCGTTCGGCAGTCTCTGGCCGCGTGCCGTCGATCAGGCGGTTCAGCTCTTCCAGCTTGCCCCGTTTGCGCTCCCAGCCGATATATTTCTGCTCGGATTCACTCCAGGTGCGCTCCCGGTGGAAGAGGAAAAAACGCTCGCCGCCATGGCGCTGATTGAGCTCTGCCATGCTGGCGCTGGCGATCTGCAGCAATCGTTCGTCGTCCCCGCGCGAAAGCGTTGCCGAATCGGTGTAGTCCGTGAACAGGCTGAAGAGCAGATTGTCTTCCTTGTTGGCCAGGTAGCGGATCTCCAGCTTCTCCACCTCGGCGCGGACCGTCTCGGCGTTCGCCAGCATCATCGGCACGACCACCAGGGTGCGGAAGGCATCGGGAATCCCCGATTCCTCGAAATCCATCTTGGGCAGGGGCCGGGGTGGCAGAAGCCGCGTGATCAGGTAATTGACCACCTCGATAGCCAGCTGGCTGGCCGGGATCAGCAGGAGCAGCAACAGGCCGATGCGAAAGCCCGGCAATAGCCCGGCCGGAATGAAGGCGGCGGCCAGGGCAAGAAACAGTGCCGTGAAACCGCCAATGCCCGTGGAATAGATGATGGCGTGGCGGCGATAGATCCATGCCAGGGTGCGATAACGGCCACCTTCCCGGCAGGCGAGCAGTCTGCCCAGTTCGGCCCGTTTCTCCCCAAACAGCCAGGTGCCGACATGGACTGCGCGATCGTCGGTTGTTGATCCGCGCCCTGCCCCGGTTGCCAGCTTGATGACCCGCTCCGCCACCTGTTCCTCGGTTGCGGTCGAACAGCGGGCAATCTCTTCAACCGCCCGGCGGCAACGGTCGCGGGTTGCAAAATCCATCCCCGGGTAAATCCCGGACGGGTCGAGGCGCAGCATCTGCTCCACCCGGCTGAGTTTTTCGAAGATTTCCCGCCAGTCCAGCAGGGCAAGCAGGCGCAGGCTGGTAAAGGCATTCCCGCAGGACAACTGCTCCCTGGTCTGCCGGGTCTGCTCGCGCACCGTAATCTCGTGCAGCGGTTTTTTGAAGGTGCGCTCAAGCCAGCTCTGAACCGGCACCAATGCGGTCGCCTCGTCGTACAGAAGACCGACCAGCTGCGCACCGAAATACGGGGTGGGAGCGGACTCGGTTGCGGCGAGTTCCGCCAGGATCGCGAAAAGCTGGTTGGCATCGCGACGGTTGGCGGCGATCAGCCGGTTCGCCCAGAAATCGGCCAGCTGACGTTCGCGAAGGTCTGCAAGGGCAGTAATGGCAAGGCTCTGGATACTCTCCATGAGCGCGATGCGCAGCATCTGCGGCATGGCCCAGAGCTCGCCGATGGTCAGCGGCCGCACGGATTGATGGGCCTCGATAAACGCCAGGATATTCTCCTGGTCCAGGCAGAGTTCCGTATGGGAAACGAGATCCTTGGCCAATCCGTAGATACAGGGGAGCCCCTGGTAGGGAGCAGAGGCCAGGGCCGGCAGTTGCCGGTAAAAGCGCCGAGGAAGATTCAGCAGGACATCACGGGCATTCCCCTCCATGATGTATTCGTTGTCGAGGATCCAATCGGCAGCCGGCGTGGCCTTCTGTTCCAGGCGGCTCGCAGCGGTGAGATCCGCGCAGACCTGCCGGACCCTTTGACGCGACTGTTTGAGACGCCTGAGCAGTTCGGCGGAGTGGTGCGACGCCGGGTCGACCTGCTGCTCCCCGGCATGGCGTTGCGCATGCTCCAGGATCTGCGCCGGCGAAAGCTTTGCCTCCGGCCCCCTGACCTCTGTCCGCCGCTCAGCCCTGGGGTGCAGGACGAACAGCGCCGGGGGGATATCGCCGCATTCCCGCAGCAGGGCCAGCGGACGCTGCAGAGATTCGACCGGCGCCTGGAGAATGAGAACGGATTCCCCGGATACCAGCCAGCGGGCGTGCTCATGCAGAACCTCCGCCGCGACGCCATACCTGAAGCGTCGTTGCCAGAGCAGGGCCGACAGTGCACCGATTGTGGCTGGCGCAAGGATCAAAGCCAGGAAAATTGACCTATCCGCGCCCGGAAACAGGCTGAACCAGTCCAGGAGCAGAGCGGCAATCCCGCCGACCCCCGCGGACAGGCAGGCTGCCAGGGTTGCCCCGAGGGCACGGCGCCGGAAGAGCGGATCGACAGTCCGGACATCTCCGTTCAGACCCTTATGGATCAGGGCAACGCGGCTGAGGCCATGTTTCGACAGCCCGCGGAGTGCCTTGCACGCTTCATCCTGTTTTGCGAAGTAACCAATGAGAATGCCAACGCCCACTATCTGTCCCTTACTCACCGCGTAGTCTGAGTGTCGAGCCATGGCGAAGGATTTCACGTGACAGGAGGATTCAGAAAGGAACTGTGCGGAATGTTCCAGAGGGATTGACGTACGAGGTGGCTGGAGATGACCGGAAAACCGGGGGGATTCGAAATGATTGAAAGAAATGATTTCGGAAGAAGGTCAGCTGTTTACTGTACGCCCATCCGAAGCGAATAGATAGGAATATTTGGGTTTTGCCCGGTTTGCCGGGCAGTCACCGGCATCGGGCGAGCGATGCCCCCCTGCCGATGGCCGGGGATGGTACCGTCACACCGGTCGCTTTCCCCGCAGCATCTGGGTGAGCAGGCGGTCGAGGGACGAGGCAAAGCGTTGCCGGTCGGTGAGGCTGAACTGGTTCGGCCCGCCAAGGACAAGCCCACCCGAGCGGAGTTCCATCATCATGTCGCGCATGGAAAGCCGCTCGCCCACGTTCTCCTCGGTGTAGAGCTCACCTCGCGGGTCCAGGGCCACGCCGCCGTTGGCAACGACCCTGGCCGCCAGCGGGATGTCCGCGGTGATCACCAGGTCTTCAGCCGCGGCATGTTCGGCAATGTAGTCGTCGGCCGCATCAAAGCCGTCGGCAACGACAATGGATTGCACCAGCCTGGTGGTATGCTTGTTCAGGCTCTTGTTCGCCACGAGCAGGACCGGCAGATCGAGCCGTGCAGAGGCACGGAACACGATCTCCTTGATCACCCTGGGGCAGGCATCGGCATCGATCCAGATTTTCAGCGTCGCTACTCCTTCCCGTCCTGTTTGGGCGGAAGATGCGCGTCGTCGGCGCGTCCCTTCAACCCCTCGGCTCGTGGGCCTTTTTGCCGTGCACGCGCTCGTAGGCCTGGCAGAAGGGGCAGATGCGATCCTCTATGTTCCTGACAAAGGAATGGACGATCCCTTTCTGGTAATGACGGGCATGGAGACAGACCGGGCAGAGTTCGCAGACACGCGACAGCGCCCGATCCAGTGCAGTGACTTCCCGGCTGTTCATGGCATCTCCCCTCTCTTCAGCGCGTGTCGGCAATGTTTCCCACAATCTCGTCGACACCCTTTACCTGGGCGTAGACCGCGCCCAGAGCCGCCATGGAGGAGGCATGGACATGCGCTGCCGGGACAGTGACCCCGTTGAAGGCAAGCTCCCTGGTTGCACAGGCATCATGGGTGACGATGCAGGAAAAGCCGAGGTCGAAGGCGGCCCGCGTGGTGGCCTCCACGCACATGTGGCTCATCATGCCGCAGATGAGCAGGCTGCCGACAGAGTCGGCCCTGAGCCTCTCCAGGAGATCGGTCTCGCGAAAACTGTTGGGAAAGTACTTGGTGATGACCGGCTCAACGGCCAGCGGGCGCAGCGAATCGTGGATCTCGGCCCCCGGAGTGTCGGGGAGCAAGTACGTGGCAGTGGGGCGGGAGGAGATGTGCCGGACATGGTAGACGGGCCACTTCTGCCTGCGGAACGCGCCTAAAAGGCGTGCCGCAGCCGCGGCGGCCTGGATGCTTTCCACCAGTTCCATCTTGCCGCCGGGGAAATAGTCGTTCTGGATGTCGATGAGTAGCAGTGCTGTTTTCATGCATTCCTCGCCTGTGCTCCGTTATGAAGGGGAGCCGGTTCTGCCGGGTAACGGATCCCGGCGGTAGCAGACTGGTGGTCTTGTTATCGGAAAGGGAGAGCGTACAACGCCTCACCCCTTCCGGCTAGTTGCTCGTCACGATATTGCAGGTCCCCGAAGCCAGGTCGAACACTACCCTGGCCTTCTTCTCCCGCAGCTGCCGGTGCACCTGGTCGATCTTGTCGTCGAGCGTATGGCGGGAATCGCCCAGTTCTTCCCATTCCCTGGTGACGAACTCGGCGATCAGGTTCCGCAGGGTATCCGGGTTGATCCGTTCCAGCGGGACTTCCACCCCATCCTCGGGGCAGGCTGGTTGCCCCTGGTGCGGCAGGTCATCCTCCGGCACCCTGATCACCTCAACAGACCTGGACAATTTCATACTCCGTGCGGTTTTCTCCCGCCTCTATCTCGACGCTGTCGCCGACGACCCTGCCGAGCAGTTCCCTGCCCAGCGGCGATGCCGGGGTGATGACCACGATCTCTTCCCCTTGGTACTCTATCCGCAAGCCCCCCTCGACAGGGCCGAGAAAGACCGTCCTGGTCGTGCCGGCGTCATCGGCCAGGGTCACCAGCGAAGTCAGGCGGATCGGGCCGTCCCCTTCCCCCTGTGGCTTCAGCTGCCTGTAGACCTCGATGGACTTCCGCAGCTCCCGGGCGCGGTTCGCCTGACCCTGGGCCACGTACGATGCCTCCAGGGCCAGGGTGTCGTACTTGTTGTCCGGCAGGTTCTCTTCGTGGATCGATGCCTCGTGAGCGGTCTTGGCCGCGGTGAAAAGCACCTCCAGGTCGTGGCCGAGCCGGGAGATGATCAGTTGCAGGAGTTCGGTCGTCCGCATACTGCCCGGCACCTAACGGAACCCGGCAACCTGGGCCTGGAATACCGTAACCTGGACAAAGCGGACCGCGAAATCGCTCTTGCACCTGCTGCACGGCATGAAAAACGGCTTGCCGTTCTTCCCCTTCTCCACCGGGATCTCATGGCGGGCGTTGCAGTAGGGGCAGTTCGCGACAACGGGCGCCTGGGCAACCGGTTTCGCCTCAACCTTCCGCGGGGTTTTTGCTGGCAACAACGACGCATTCTCGCTCTTTGCCGCTGTCGTTTCCTGTTCCGGTTCCGGCATGGCAGGCTTCTCCCTTTTTTCCCGCACGGGCTTGCGCGGTTGCTGGGCGGGGGTTGGGTCGATGCCGGACGGCAGCGCTACCGATGTCGGCAGGTCTCCCTTCAATGCCCGTTTCCAGGGTGTCGGCAACGAGGAGGTGGAGTAGCGCAACGGTTTGCCGCCCCGGCTCTGCGCCGCACCATCCGTCACCACGTAGTAGCGGTCCCGGTACAGCACCAGCAGGTGGTCCCCGATCGCCGCAGCCCTGATCCCGGCGCAATTCCTGTTATCCAGCCAGAACACCACCGATTCGCCCATGCACCCCATCCTCCGCCTTGATCACGATAAGGTACTCCGTAATGTCGGGCGAGTCAACCGGGCCGTCCGGGATGTCGAGCATCCGGCCGTGCGGCACTGTCACGGACCGGTCCAGCTTCACTCCTTGCCGCAGTAATTCGAAAGCCCCTGGATATATGCATAAACAAGGGCTTTACGGAATTTTAGCGCAAAGTAAAACCGGTTCGCGTCAAGCAGGGACAGGACCCTGGAGAAGGGGACTCACAGCGGTTTCAGGTTGCTGAACTCCCGCCATTCCAGGAAATACTCCGGCCTCAGGGCAATCTCATAGAGATTCTCCATGATGTTGTAGTGCTTCTTCTCCTCGTTGGCGATCTTCAGCAGGAGCTGCACGGTCTCCTGCTGATGCACCTTCGTGGCCATATCCTCGTACAGACGGACACTGTCGGCCTCGATCTTCATCGCGTGCCGGTAGCCTTCCAGGGACTTCCTCATGCCGCCGAGCAGAAGCGTTTGGCCTTTCAGCTCCGTGAAGACATTTCGCGCCTCTTCAAGTGCGACAGTATCGGCCATCTCCCCATCTGCCCCGGCCTTCATGGCCATCACGGTGTCATGGTGTTTCTGCTCGTCCGTCGCCAGCATGGTAAAGACGGTCTTCAATCCGCTGATCTCGGTTTCGGCAGCCAGCCTCTCATAATACGCCTTGCCGTCGAGTTCCATCTTCATAGCAAAATCGTACACATTCATGGAATCCCCCTCTGCCGGTCAGTTACATCTGCTACCGGCGTGTCAGCCTGCGGTCGTTTGCTGCTGATGATATGTTTCCGGATCACTTCCCAGCCCGCAACCAGCGGTTTGGAAGCTTGACCGTCTCCACCTCGTGGTGGGCAATGATCTGCATCCGGTCGAGGATCGACAGAAAGAGCCAACTATCGAGAATCCATTTATATCCGCATTATATCGCATGTTATACATGATACAAATATGCCCCTGGCCGTGCCCATACCGGACACGATTACGATTGCCGGGTCCCGGTCCGGTCGAGCGACAGGGACAACCGTGACTTTCTGAGTGGGCTTATTCGGAGGAGTGCGGCGGGGGTGCTTCATCTATCCGGATCTATTTTCACCTTGCGTCCTGAACTCCGGCGTCGGATTCAGGTTTGAGGAACCGGGGCGGAGGCTTCGATCCCCAATTTTTCCAGCACCTTGATGGTGCGCCAAGGGGGAAGCAGGCTGAGGTCATGCTTTTCTGCCAGTTGCATGGCTTTCACCACCGAGATAAAACCTGCCAGGTCCACCGGGACATCGACATCGGGCACGATCTCCAGGATACCGAGGGGGATGCCCTGCCCGGCCGCCTTGTACGAGATCATGTCCAGGGCGGTAATCCCGTCCCGGTTGTAGAAAACGCCGTCGAAGGTGAAGGGGGTGCTGCAGGTGTACCCCAGGATGTTGAAGCCGCACTCCTGGTCGGCAGACACCACCATGGCGGCCCCGACGGACGCGGTGCCCGGTCTGCCCTGCCCGACGGCACCGGCCAGCGTCTCCAGCTTTCTTACCGCGGCCTGCAGTGTCGAGGGCTGCAGGGAAGGCATGTCGCCCCCCACGATCAGCACGCTCTCCGCCAGCCTCGTTCCCTCCCTTTTCTTCAGCACGTGATCGGCCGCGTACTGCATCCCTTTGTCAAAAGTCTCCCCCTTGTCGGCGAACACCTCCATGATGGCGTCGGGTCTGCTCACCCCCTGCAGCAGCCGTTTCAGGTATTCGCCATCACCTTCACGGTCATGGCAGACGTACAGATCGCAGCATGCGGCGGCAATGCAGCAGTCGATCACGTCCAGAAGACTCGCTTCGTAGAATTCCTTCGCTTCTTCCGGGGTAAAAACACCACCCTGATCGACGGTCAATCTGGTTTTTGTTTTACCTGTTTCAGGCACCTTGGTAAAAACCACCACAGCATTTCTCATATAAACCTCGGCAATACTCTGACATTAATATGCAATAGTTACAAACTATGCCATTTGTAAATATTTTATGACAATAAAATAAATATGGCTATGACTGTTATTTTGTTTTATACTTATTACATATTCAGCAGTAAATATCGTATCATTGGAGCTGTCATGTGCTGGTCCTGCAATCCGTATTGCGGCGGATGTAAACCTCCGAAGCCCAAACCGATCAAATGCCCGGCGTGCAACACCTACTGCTTTCCCGAACTGAAAACCTGCAAGAGATGCGGCACCATCCTGCCGGAGCTGCCAAAGCCGGAACCGGTGATCTGCCTCTACATCGGGGAGGTCTGCGCCACCCCGTGCAACAAGCACAAGAAACCGGCCCTGGAGGGTCAGGCCAACACCTGCTCCTGGCACTCCGCTCCGGATGGAGCGGACAAAGCCAAACCGTGAGCATGGGCATGCAGGCCGGCGCAATCGCTCTGGTCGCCGCGGATCTTTTCCACCGCATGATTGACCACCGGCCAGACCGCCTCCAGGTTTTCCAGCGCCGCCTTCGGGCTGCCGGGCAGATTCACGATCAGGGTCTGGCCGCGGATCGCTCCGA
>Ga0208371_1000150_pt1 | contig 23945 bp, 30 predicted proteins | sample SubbioCR12Aug_1A_FD_184827 | JGI IMG/M metagenome (GOLD analysis project Ga0208371, IMG submission 184827) | Serpentinite rock and fluid subsurface biosphere microbial communities from McLaughlin Reserve, California, USA - CR12Aug_1A (SPAdes) | ecosystem: Environmental > Terrestrial > Deep... | reverse complement strand
TTCCTGCCGGCCATCCGACACCCAAAAAATGACCACCCGCAGGTGGTCAGGAAAACCTTCCATTGCGGAAGGTCAGGGAGCTTGCGCGTCTGGTCGACGATAGCGAAATCCTACGTCAAAACCGGCTGAGATGTTGCACGCCAAATCCGTCCGGAAACGGCCAGGAGCCTGAAACGGCGGCCATTCGCGGCAAGTATTGCGCTCTCTGGCTCTGGAATCCGAAAGGCATTCAGGTCGCGTTCAGTGCGGCGTATCCGGGCTTGTGTCAGCGTCATCATGCAGCCATGCCGGGATGTCGCGCTGGCCATGCAATACGCGCCAGATGTCGATGTGGTTGGCCAGTTCGACGTAGAAGACGAGGTAGGGATAGCGCTGCAAGGGCCAGGAGCGCAGGCCGGGCAGGTTCAGTTCATGCGCATAACGGGGTGAGCCACTGGCCGTGTGGTGGGCGATGTGAAGATAGGCCTGTTCCAACGCCTCGACGAAACCGAGTGCGACCTGCTCACCCGCCTCATTCAGGTAGTAATCGACTGCATCCTCGACATCCCGGCTGGCTAACTCGCGCGGGATGATGGGCTTGGTTTTCACTCGTGAGCGCGTCGGCGGACGCGGTCACGCAGTTCACCGAAGTAGGCCTCGTCTACCGGTTTTCCGGGTGCGGACTCCGCACCTTGCAGCAACAGGCCGCGCAGCCGGGTGCGATCCTGATCCTTGCGGATCAACTCGCGCACATACTCGCTACTGGTGCCATAGCCGCGCTGGTCTACCTGCTCGTCGACGAAGGACTTGAGGGAGTCGGGAAGGGAGATGTTCATCGTGGTCATGACCCCACATTAGGATGTTTGCCAAAATTTGGCAAACTCTTGTTGAGATTGGCAGCCACGATTCCCAATGCCTTCTGCCACCGCCGCCATGCCGTCGTTCGGTCGCAGCCGATGCGCCGGCAGATGTCCTTCCATTCGTATTGCTTCGCGCGCATCCAGATGAGATGGCGCTGCTCCTCCTCCAGCCATTGCACCCAGCGCATGGCTTCCATCATCCGGCTGATTGCCTCGGGTGTGGGCGGCAGGGGACGGTACTGGTAATCCTCGCCAGCGAAGGTTTCCCACTCCTTGCGTGCAAAAGCCGGCCAGACGTTGAAGTAGCCCTGCACCCTGACGGGTGGCAGTCGCCGCCCTGTCTCGGCCGCTTCGGAGAAGCGTGCCGCGACGTCATCCATCGTCCATTCAGCCATGGCGCGCTCCTTTGTTCGATGCTCCATAAAGCCGTTCGCCGATGCGGCGGATGAATTCGCGTTCGACGAAGTCCAGCCGGTCGTCGGCTTCGGCGACCACCAGGATGTGCTGGCCGCGCCAGCCATCGCGTTTCATGGCTTCCAGGTCGGTGGACTCGGGCAGGGAATGGTGCGAAAGGCGCCTTTCGCAGAAACAGAGAACGGAGAGCGCAGAGAGCGGAAAACCCGCCGAAACCGGGGTTTTCGGGCAGAGGCCGCTTTTCGCACGAATCCGGGAACCCGCGCCAGGACTGGCGTTTCGGGCAGACGTGAAAAAGGCCAGAGCAACGTCTGGCCTTCGATTAGTGGTGGTGCTGAGGCGACCGCACAAACTACATAAATATCAATGACATAGCCACACTTTTTGTTGTTGGCCACTGATTCAAGTTCCTGGCCAAGCGCGATCCAGTTCGATCCCGTCGATGACAATCAAACTCCAGACCTCTGGATATCGAACTATGCCGCGACGATGTGGAACGCTGTATCAAATTACATCTGGCAGGCGCAGCGTGTGCTGTTCGGGTTTGCTCAGGCTCCCGGATTCAAATTCTGACGCTTCCATCCGGCCAACTGACGCGCGGCACGGCGTGAGGCCAAGGCGGCGTCAGTTGATCATCCATGTGAAGGTCTGCTTCAGGTCGTTACAAAACGATCGTGCCAGAAAGCCCTTGTGCTGCAACTGACCTACTACGATACCGGGGGCGATCCCCACTTCCTGTGAAAACCTCACGATAGCTGCTTTGCTGTAAACCTTTCGGCCAAGGAATCCAGTAAACGCTCTTTTTGGAATCAGCTCGAATTCTGCGAACTCATTTGCCTCGGTTTCCTTCGCCTCATCCAGGCCATTAGCTCCCTCAAGGAAGAACTCTTTCTTTCCATGAAGCAGGATATGACCTGCCTCGTGGAAAAATGTGAACCATAGATGGTCGTCGGTCTTGTATCTCAAGCTCAACTGGATCAATGCCTTCTGAGGGCTGAGCCAACGCGTTGCTCCACTGACGCCTGTTTTCGGCAATGCGGGCACAAAGACAACAGCGACCCCTGCAGTTGCACACAACTCTTGCATGCGAGGAACAAAAATCTCGGGGGATTCCGTAGTTAGCCCCCGGATCTCGTCGAGCGCTTGGCGGAATTTGCTTCGATCATATGGCTCGCATTGGATCTGGGCGGCCTCGATTTCCCCGCGGCGCAACCAGGCGGACACCGCTTCCGGGAAAACCTCGTGGTGGTTGTGCTGGCGGTACGCCACATTCAAATTCGGCCACACGTCGTCCCACTGGTCCACGCTGGCGATACCAAAAAAGCGCAGGATTTCAATCAACTGAGCTTTGGCATCCTTGTGCTTTTGAAGCCAGCCAAGCTTGGCCATCTGAACGACAGGGATCCTCTTCAGCCAGCCAAGATCGCGATCAAGTTTCTGTTCTTCCTCCATGCGAGCCAGAACTTCCTGGTATTGGCTCTCAAGATTGAGCCAGTACTCCGCAGGCATGCCGAGCGCGCGCTCCAGCTTGATCGCCGTCTCGGGAGTGATCGCAGACTTCGCCTTTGCGATCGCAACAATGTGTTTTGGCGTCAGGCCAGTTCGTTTCGCCAACTCCTGTTGGGTCATCCCTCTCATTTCAAGCTCGACGGCAAGCACTTCACCAGGCGAGACCGCATAGTCCGGCTGATATTCATTCAACGTGTGCTTATCCATGGGTATCCTCAATCTCAATAATTTCAATCGCTGTCACTTGCTTCCAATCCAGACCGCCTTCTGCCCTCATGGGCAACGGGTCATGATTGGGTCTGAAAACCAAACGGTACGGATGATCCAAGTCCACCGTAAGCTGACCCTGCCGGTCACCGGTCAGTTCGTGACATCGGTGAGGGGGACTCATCGGTGGGGCGAAGATTCCTAAAGCAGGGGCAGCTCGCATCATTGCCAGAACGACCTTGAGCTTTTTGGCTCTGAGAGGACCGTGAGCCCTCACCAAGGCCTTGTCCTCGTTGAGCTCCTTTTTCAGCTTCGTGGTGGCGAACTTGATGTCCATGCGCTTAGTTTAGATTTCATTAACCGAACAGGTTATCATTTTTGTATTATCTGTGCGAGCACAAGCGGCAGTTCCACTGGCCTGGCAGGCATAGCAGGTGCTATTCGGGTTGTCGCGCCAGCAGCCCTTACCGTCCATGCTGTTGTAGATGGCGCTGGTGAGACGGATGGCCTCGCTCATGGTGATGCGGCCGTTCTCCCGGGTGAACTCAACGATGGCACCCGAGTCGATTCAGGCAGTCATGCATCGTGGCTTGGCTGATGGCCCGGAACTGTCCGCGCAGCAATCCAGATAGTTTGGGCAGTGGCATGCCAAGGATCGCCGCAGCCTGCGCCCAGGACAGACGCCGATATTTGATGGCCTCGCTGACCATGTCTACCAAGATGGCCGAGACCTGCATTTCGGCAGCGTCTGCCATGCCAAGGTCGGCGTAGACACTGGCATTACCTTTTTCGATGTCGATCATCTCAAGCTCCTGTAGCGTGCGCTGGTGCCGCTTTCAGATCCACTACAGCAGCCGGCTCTGCACGTTCCATACCAATTTTTCGTATGGAGTGTGTCATGTCGAAGCGTTGCAAGGCCTGCGGCCAATTATTCCAGCCTCACCCGCAAGTCCCGAGTCAGACCTACTGTTCTGCCCCTGAGTGTCAGCGAGAACGTCGCAGGCTCTGGCAACAGAAGAAGCGGCGGGAGGATCCGCATTATCGCGAAAACGGTTCGGATTACAGCAAGGTCTGGACCGCCGGGAACACCGGCTACTGGAAGCGCTACCGGGAAACACATCCCGACTACGCCGACCGCAATCGCAGCCTACAGCAAAACCGGAACCAGCTGCAGCGTCAGGCCGGAATTGCAAAGGTGGACGTGTCAACGGTGATTATTCCTTTCCAATCAGGACGTTATCGACTCGTTCACATCGCGGCGGACGGAATTGCAAATGAGGACGTGTGGATCGTGGAAATCACTGTCATATCAGTCAGTTGCGAGGATTCCGGGGCTGATTGCAAAGTGAAGACGTGATAGGCGCGGCGGCGCTCGCCGGTTAACGTCATCGCCAAGCACTCTCGGAATCCCGCGCCTGAACCCCGATACCCCGTCCATGCCTGCCGCTCACAACTGCTTGCGCGCCTTGAAGCCCGATCCCCGAGAGCCTGGAATACATTTGTCAGAGGGCAATCGCGACAATGCAAACAGAAGAAACGAGCGACACGGGCACAGTCCAGGCATCCCTCTTTCGCGCCGCTGAGTATGTGCGTATGTCCACCGAGCATCAGCAGTACTCGACCGAGAATCAGGCCGACAAGATTCGAGAGTACGCCGCCAGACGTGGCATTGAGATCGTCAAGACCTATGCCGACGAGGGCAAGAGCGGTTTGCGCATCGATGGGCGACTGGCCCTGCAGCGGCTGATCAAGGATGTCGAAACGGGCTCGGCGGACTTCCAGATCATCCTGGTCTACGACATCAGCCGCTGGGGGCGTTTCCAGGACGCCGACGAGAGCGCCTACTACGAGTACATCTGCCGCCGCGCCGGCATCCAGGTCGCCTACTGCGCCGAACAGTTCGAGAACGACGGCTCGCCGGTCTCGACCATCGTCAAGGGCGTCAAACGGGCGATGGCCGGTGAATACAGCAGGGAACTGTCGGCCAAGGTGTTCGCTGGCCAGTGCCGCCTGATCGAACTCGGCTACCGCCAGGGCGGCCCGGCCGGCTATGGCCTGCGCCGGGTGCTGATCGACCAGACGGGTTCCATGAAAAGCGAGCTGGCACGCGGCGAGCACAAAAGCCTGCAGACCGACCGAGTCATCTTGATGCCGGGCCCCGACCCGGAGATCCAGATCGTGAACCAGATCTACCGCTGGTTCATCGATGAGGGTATTTCGGAATCCGAGATCGCATCCCGTCTTAACGGCAAATGCATTCTGACCGACCTGGGCCGGGAGTGGACACGGTCCACGGTGCGCGAGGTGCTGAGCAACGAGAAATACATCGGCAACAACGTCTACAACCGGATCTCCTTCAAGCTCAAGAAGCACCGGGTCGCCAACACGCCTGACATGTGGATCAAGAAGGAAGGCGCGTTCGAGGCCATCGTCTCGCCCGAGGCGTTCTATACCGCCCAGGGGATCATGCGCGCCCGGGCCTACCGATTCAGCAATGAGGAACTGATCGAGAAACTGCGCAACCTCTACCAGCACCGTGGCTTTCTCTCCGGCCTGATCATCGACGAAACCGAGGGCATGCCGTCCGCGTCGGCCTACGCCCATCGTTTCGGCAGCCTGATTCGGGCCTATCAGGCGGTGGGTTTCACACCGGATCGCGACTACCACTACCTCGAAGTCAATCAGTTCCTGCGGCGGCTTCACCCTGAAATTGTCGGGCATACGGAGCGGGTAATCGCCGACCTGGGCGGGTCCGTCGTGCGCGATCCCGCCACCGACCTGCTGCGCGTAAACCGGGAGTTCACGGTCTCGCTGGTTCTGGCGCGCTGCCAGACGCACGACAACGGTCGTCACCGCTGGAAGGTCCGCTTCGACACCAGCCTGGCCCCGGACATCACGGTCGCGGTCCGTCTCGATCAACCCAACCAGGCGCCCCTGGATTACTACCTGCTGCCGCGTCTGGATTTCGGGCTGCCCCGGCTCAGTCTGGCCGACTGGAACGGAATCGAGTTCGAGAGCTACCGCTTTGACACCCTGGACTACCTCTACGGAATGGCTGAACGCACACGCATCAGGAGGGCGGCATGACCAAGGAACATCTTTCCGGCGAAATGCAGATGATCCCCGTCGATCTCATAGACGTCCTCAATCCGCGCGATCGCAACAACCGCGTCTTTGACGAGATCGTCGCCAACATCAAGACCATCGGCCTGAAGCGTCCGATTACCGTGACCCCGCGCCCAGCCGCCGGTGGTGCCGACCGGTATTTGCTGGTCTGCGGCGAGGGCAGGCTCAAGGCCTACCGGACTCTGGGCGAAACCACGATCCCGGCGATGGTGGTCCGGGTCAGTGATGAGGACGCGTTCATCATGAGCCTGGCCGAGAACATCGCACGCCGGCAGTGCCGTCCCCTCGAATTGCTCGCGGGCATCCAACAACTTCAGAACCAAGGGTACGACAAAAAGACCATCGCGAAAAAAACCGGGCTGGGCATCGACTACGTCAAGGGCATCCTGAAGCTTCTGGAGAACGGGGAGGAGCGCCTACTGGTGGCCGTGGAGAACGGTCGCATCCCGCTCAACGCCGCCCTGCAAATTGCCGGCACGGGCAGTGACGACAAGGCGATGCAGGCCGCGCTGCAGGAAGCTTACGAATCCGGCGAGTTGCGTGGCAAGCAGTTGCAGCAGGCGCGCCGGGTCATCGAAAAGCGGCAGTCCTTGGGTCGTTCCATCGCCCGTGCCACGCCACGCAAGACCACGGACGTCACTTCTTCCAGTCTGGTCAGGAATTACAAGAAAGAGGTTGATCGCCAAAAAATAATGGTCAAGAAAGCGGAGTTCGCACAGCAACGGCTGCTGTTTGTCGTGGAGGCACTGCGCCAGCTGCTGGCCGATGAGAATTTCACCACGCTGCTACGCGCGGAGGGCCTCGATGCCCTGCCGAAATACCTGGCTGATCGTGTCTGGGCGGGAGGGCATGCCGCATGACTCCGCTCGGCTTCATCCCTGAACCTCTGACCATCCCGCTGGATCGGATTCTGCCGTCGCGCAAGATTCCGGAAGGGCTCAATGGGTCGCGCAAATTCAAGCAGATTCGCTCCTCCATCGATGCAGTGGGTTTAATCGAACCGCTGATCGTCGGTAAGGCCGATAAAACATCTGGCCTGCATGTTTTGATAGATGGCCACATCCGACTTATCGTGCTGCGCGACATGGCCTTCACCGACGCGCCCTGCCTCGTGGCGATCGACGACGAGAGCTACACCTACAACAACCGCATCAATCGGCTGACCACGATCCAGGAGCACATCATGATCCGCCGGGCAGTCGAGCGTGGCGTGACGCCGGATCGGCTGGCCAAGGCACTGAACGTGGACATCAGCAGCATCCACAGAAAAATGAATCTGCTCGATGGCATCTGCGCGGAGGCAGTCGAATTTCTGAAGGACCAGCATTTCTCCGCGAATATCGGCAGCGTGCTGCGCAAAATGAAGCCAACACGCCAGGTGGAATGTGCCGAGCTGATGGTTGCCGCCAACAAGATCACCGTAGGCTATGCCCAGGCCCTGCTGGCCACCACGTCCAGTGAGTTACTGGTGGGCGGGGCCAAGCCGAAAAAACTGCGCGGGGTAACTGCGGAACAGATGGCGAAAATGGAGCGCGAGATGGGCAACCTGCATGGGCAATACAAGTTGATAGAGCAGACCTACGGCCAGGACGTCCTCAACCTGGTGCTGGCCAAAGGCTACCTGGTCAAGCTGCTCGACAACACGGCGGTGCTACGTTACCTGCGACAGAGGCAGCCGGACGTCCTGGCCGAGTTCGAAAACGTCGTCCAGACCGTATCCCTTGATCAGTAATGCAATGGCGCGGCATCGCATCCAGTTCACACCGGCTCCACGTCGACAATCCGGACGCGGAGGGACATGCCGGAGCAGATGATGACGCGGTGGATTCGCACTGCAGTGCGCCACTCCCTGATCCAGCCTGCCTGTATGGACTGGTCGGTGACGTGGCGCGCGCCGGCAGCGACAGCACCGAAGCCAACCCCTATGCGATTGCCGCGAACTTTATTGCCTATCTTTCCTGCGCGGTCGGCAGGGGTCCCTATCTACCCGTCGGCAACACATGGCACCACGCACGATTGTTCATCCTGCACATCGGCCGCTCAGGTCGCGGCCGAAAAGGCGATGCCGTTTCGCTGATCACCCGCCTGGATCTGGCGCTACGCGAACTGAGTGAGTGCGCATCACCGCAAATTCATCGCGGCGGTCTGTCCAGCCGGGAGGGCCTGGTGGCCCTGTTTCATGATGGCTACAGGCGCGGCAAGGAAGATGTCCCTCCCATCGAGGACAAGCGACTGTGGGTGGTCGAATCCGAATTCGCCAATGTGTTGCACCAGGGACGGCGGGATGGCAACACCTTGTCAGCGGCACTACGTGACTGCTGGGACGGCATCTCCCTGAAGCCCGCCACGAAATCGAACCGGCTATACGCGAGCCATCCTCACCTGGCTCTGGTCGGCGCCATCACCCCGACCGAACTGCTTGGACTGATGACGACGCGCGAGCTGACGAATGGCTTTGCCAACCGCTTCATGATGATCTGGGCGGAACGCAGCAAGATTCTGCCGTTCCCGGAGGCGACACCACAGAAAACCGTGGACGGGCTGGCGGCCAGGATCATGAATGTTCTGGAATTCGTTCAGGCAGATCGGGTCAGTGAGCGTGACCACCTGCGCGTCGAATTGACGTTATCAGCCCAGGCGCTCTATGCCCGGTTGTATCACGACGAATTGAATGACACGACGGCCGGCGAGCGCATCACGGCGCTGCTGGAAAGGCGCGCACCCATGCTGCTGCGCCTGGCCATGCTGTTTGCCCTGTGCGACCTGCAGAGACAAGTGGATGTCCATCATGTCCAGGCGGCGATGGCATGGATTCGCTATGCGACCGAGTCAGTGAAGTACATTTTCTTCAGTCCGTCTGATGCCATCGAGCAGGCCAGAACCCATGAGATTGCACAAAAAATCGAGGCCTTTTTGCTTGCCAGAGGTCAGGCCACGCGACGCGAAATCACGATGGAAGGTTTTCACGGTCATGTCACGAAGAGCCGCATCGATGCCGCCATCGGACAATTGTTGAACACCACGCCCCCGCGCATCCGTGTCCGGCTTTTGTTGCGCCCCCAGGGACTGCCGGGTTCATCAACGAAGATTTACAGCCTGGCTGAAACGGGTTCTGCATCGTCGGAAAAGTTGCAGGACTGAAACCAGGGTGGCTGAGAAATAAAGCGGGACACGTGTCCACAGCCCCCCAACCCCGACCTCAGTTGCCAGAGTTCGCACAGTTCGCACGATCTGCAGTGATCAAGAACAACACTAGCACATTGAAATTACACACAGTTCGCAGAGTTCGCACAGTTCGCTGCTCATCCTGGAGAACAGGCCACCTCGAACTTACCCCGAGTAAACGTTATGGCTGTAGTTCCTGGCTTGGTCACGCCTGGGTTACAGCGCTCATCAGCAACCGATCCAGCACAGTGAAATCGGTGTCGGCAGGCGTGGGGGGCAATACCGATTCCAGACGGGTGAGTTCTGAATCGATGAAATTGTTGATGATCGGCAGTGGCTGGCCGTACTCCGACTCGGGTACGGAACGCTTGATGGTGAGTAATTCCTCGATGCCGGAACGTAGCGCCGGGTCGGTGTCGATGCCATCGACCAAGTCCTGAAAACGCATCGGCGCAGTACCGCGCCCTTGTTCGATCCACAGCGTGGCGAGCAGGGGTCGCAGGACGTACAGGTATTTCTTCAAGCGCACGGTATCGCCGCGCAGGTACTCGCGGTAGTCCGTTGTTTCGACGATTTGACCGAGACGTTGCCACGTCAAAAATCCTTAGATTGCGATGTGGCTGATCGCCTTTGTTGCTGGGCACAAAATAGGTCATAATGTCCGCAATATTTCCCAGATGAGCGCAAAATGACACATGCCCAGCCACTAGACCTGCTTAAGCAGGCTCGCAACAGATTCACCCAGCGCGAAATTGCTGAACATGTTGGCAAGGACACCAAAACCGTACGACGCTGGGAAAAGGGCGAGACGCCTTGTCCGGCGATGCTTGAACCCTCATTGCGCGACCTTCTGCAACAACCTGCTACCGGCACAACGGAAGGAGATCACAGTTTCCGTTTCATCGACCTTTTCGCCGGCATCGGTGGTATCCGCATGGGCTTTGAGGCCCACGGCGGCAAATGTGTCTTTACCAGCGAATGGAATGACTTCTCGAAAAAAACCTATCTAGAGAACTTCGGCGACCATCATCCCTTTGTTGGCGACATCGTGCCGTATCCGGCCGAAGACGTACCAGATCATGACGTATTGCTTGGAGGATTTCCCTGCCAGCCTTTCAGTATCGCTGGGGTGAGCAAGAAGAATTCGCTAGGCCGCCCGCATGGCTTCGAGTGCACCACACAAGGAACACTGTTCTTTGACGTGGCCCGGATCATCGCCACCAAGCGCCCCAAGGCGTTTCTGTTAGAAAACGTCAAGAACCTGCTTTCACACAACAAGGGTCACACCTTCGACGTGATCCTGCAAACGCTCAGAGCCGAGCTCGGCTATGACGTGCATTACAAGATAATCGACGGGCAGCACTTAACGCCGCAGCACCGGGAACGAATCATCATTGTCGGTTTCCGTGAAAAGACCGGCTTCTCATGGGATGACCTGATGCTGCCGAAAGAAGGCCCGCGCCTTGCGTCAATCCTGCACAAGACCGATGGCACGGAGCCGGTCATTCCTTGGGACAACGACCGCTTTTTCGATCACGACAAGCGAGTTGTGCAACCTCGATATACGCTGACGTCCAATCTTTGGACCTACTTGCAAGCCTATGCGGAAAAGCACCGCGCCGCTGGCAACGGATTCGGTTTCGGTATGGTCTATCCTGATAGCGTGACGCGCACGCTGTCCGCCCGGTATCACAAGGACGGATCAGAAATCCTTATATGGCAGGGCAAGAACAAACGGCCGCGCCGCCTGACACCCCGCGAATGCGCCCGTCTGATGGGCTTCCCTGACGCTTTCCAGATACCTGTTAGCGATACACAGGCTTACCGTCAGTTCGGCAATAGCGTCGTCATGCCAGTGATGCAGGAAGTCGCTCGCATCATGACACCACACGTACATGAACTGATTGCTCACGAACGAGACGGTACTCCGCTTCCGTTGCGATTGTTTGCCTGATGGTTGACGTAGTAGACAGTGCGACACGTAGCCGGATGATGTCCGGCATACGTGGGCGCGACACCAAGCCGGAAATCCTGATACGCAGACTGCTGCACCGTCAGGGTTTCCGGTTCCGTCTTCATGTCCGAGATCTACCGGGCAAGCCAGACATCGTGCTTCCTCGCTACCGTGCGGTAGTATTTGTGCATGGATGCTTCTGGCATGGACACGACTGCCCGCTGTTCAAGTGGCCCGGAACCCGTCCAGACTTCTGGCATGAGAAGATCAAGCGGAACCAGGCAAATGACAACCGGGCCAAGGAAACCCTGCTGGCAAATGGCTGGAGGGTGGGCGTTGTATGGGAATGCGCCCTGCGCGGCGCTGGGAAAAATATAGAGGGAGTAGCACAGGGCCTTGCAGACTGGCTTCGTAGCGACACCCCATTGATCGAGGTTAGGGAATGAAGCCAGGGTATCTGTCGGAGTATTTTGAAGGGGTCGCCGCCAAAAGACTGAGTGCGGTAGAGGCCGACGAGACACGTTCAAACCAGCACGAATACCACGCCACAAAGCAGGTACAGGCATTCCTTGGTAATCCAGAAGAGAAAACGAAAATACCCGCCCGTTTCCTCTATCTCACCGACGATGATCCCGACCCTATAGTGGAAGATGCGTTCCTGACACTTTACAACTGCCGCAAGGGCAAACCACGCGCCCCGGAATACCATCTGTACTTCCCGACAACGAACGTATCCCTGAATGCCAGCGAAGGCGATCTGCTTGTTATCGCCAAAAAGCGTGACGGCGCCCTACTCGTCATCATCGCCGAAAATGCTTCAAGCATAGGGCGGCAGATTGAATGGCTGTTTGGCTTTGCCGACTTGGCGCACCCCGGCTTCTCCGTCAAGTCCGAGCTGGAAACGGAACAGGACCGCATCGAGTTTGCTTCGCGGTTCATTCTGGAAAACATTGGCATTGCGGTTGAAACGTCCGAGGACACCTACCTTGATGACATGCTTGCCCGTTTTGCTGGCCGATTCCCGACCACCCGCGAATTTTCGGCTTATGCGCGATCAACCCTCAAAGATCTTTCCCCCCAGGATCAGCCTGACCTTGTTTTGATGACTTGGATGGAGCGCGAGGAAATCCTTTTCCGCACGCTTGAGCGCTACCTTATCGCTGACCGACTATCGCAGGGATTCAACGGCGAGGCAAACGCCGGGGTTGTTGACGTTGATGGCTTCCTGTCGTTCTCCTTGTCTGTGCAAAACCGGCGCAAGAGCCGTGTCGGCCTCGCCCTGGAAAACCACCTGGAACTGCTGTTTACGGAAAACGGCCTGCGCTATACGCGAACAGCCGTAACAGAGAACAAGGCCAAGCCAGATTTTCTATTCCCGGGTGTGGCTGAATACCATAACCCGGCGTTCGGTTCGCCGAAACTCACCATGCTTGGCGTGAAATCGACTTGTAAAGACCGCTGGCGACAGGTGCTTGCCGAAGCAGACCGGATCCATGACAAGCATCTACTGACATTGGAAACAGCAATTTCCACGAATCAGACAGACGAAATGGCAGCAAAGCGGCTGCAACTCATTCTGCCGCGAAGTCTGTATCAGACTTATACGCTACCCCAGCAGGCGTGGCTCATGGACGTGGAAGCATTCATTGGTCTGGCTCGACAGCGTCAGAACAGTTAATCGAGTCCATTTTGAAGAGCGTTAAATGGGATGTAAGCGGAAAAGAGCTGCGGCTAATCGAACCAGCAGGAAATATTCGTGTTCCCTCTGTTGATGAAGCATATGCGGCACTCGTAGAGCACAGGCCCACTGAGGATGGGATGCCAACGAGTGTGGTTGATCTGCGAGTTTCTCGCTATCCACTGGTCCCGCGCTTAGCGATAGAAGAAGGAGGCGATGGAATCCCTATCTATTGTATTGCCGCGAAGTGCCGAGGTTTGCATCTCACGCTGGATATATCTGATCTGGAACGAGGCCATGTCATTCTAGACCGCACGTGGTACCCGATTGATTCGCCAACGGCTACCGAGGTCGCTGAGTTGTTGCGCGACGCTGGTGGCGCACTTGGCCCCGTCCGCTCGTTGAAGTCATTCCTTCACGTTCGCAAGGCAGCTGCATCAGGCGGACCAGTTGACGACGTCACGGCCACACGTTCGATATCGCCTTGTGCATTCATTCCGACCGGTGACGACACGCCGAACGGCGTTGATGCAAAACTATATCCCTATCAGCTTTTGGGGTGGCGATGGTTGAAGTTCCTTCTGTCAGAAGGGAGTGGAGGATTACTCGCCGACGAAATGGGGCTCGGGAAGACCCTGCAGATTATTGCGGCATTGAGTGACGCTGGCGGTGGCCCTCTCCGGCCTTCGCTAATCATCGCTCCGGGGTCGTTGCTTGAGAACTGGCGCCGTGAGATCAGCAAGTTTGCGCCACGGTTGACAGTCCTGAAGCATCACGGACCACTCCGGACCGGTCGTCCCGCAGATCTTTTCGAGTACGACGTTATCGTTACCTCATATGACGTAGTCGTTGGGGACAATAGCCTGCTTAATATGATCCACTGGAAAGCAGTTGTACTCGATGAGGCGCAGTTCATCCGAAATCCCTCTGCCCAACGTACTAAGGCAGTCAAGCATTTGAAGCGAGATGCAGGTCTCGCGGTGACAGGCACACCGATCGAGAATCGACTGCTCGATGTCTGGTCAATCATGGACTTCGTGTCTCCAGGATACCTCGGCGACGCAAAATCCTTCGAGAAGCAGTTCCTCGATAACACAGACGGCGCAGCTCGGCTTGAGCCCCTGATTTCTCCCTTGATGCTACGGAGACGCATCGCCGAGGTCGCACAAGACTTACCTCCTCGTATTGACATACCTCAATTAGTCGAGCTGGACGGCTCCGAAGCCGCCGTGTATGACGCTGAGCGCGAGCGTATATACGCAGAATATGGCTCGGCCGCGACGCTTGTCGCACTGACTTCTCTTAGGCGTTTTTGCGCACACCCTAGCCTTATGGGTGAGAGTCTCGATACAGCCGATCCAATGGCGTTTTCCAAGTTCCGGCGGCTTGATGAGATCATTGAGGAGATTTTCGAACGGGGCGAAAAAGTGCTGGTCTTCACATCATTCACCGCGATGGCAGACATCATCGCGCGGCATGTCGTGAAACGCTTCGGTGCATTCGCAGGCGTCATAGACGGGCGCCTTCCAATCGGAGAGCGGCAACCGATGATCGACCGGTTTAGTTCTATAAAGGGCGGCGCAGCGCTGGTTCTAAACCCGAAGGCAGGAGGAGCTGGCCTCAACATCGTCGCAGCCAATCACGTGATCCATTACAACCCAGAGTGGAACCCTGCTTTGGAAGATCAGGCGTCGGCGCGCGCACATCGGCGCGGCCAGGAACTGCCAGTCACCGTTCACCGTTTGCTTATTGCGGACACCGTCGAAGATGTCGTGAACGACCGACTGACAAGGAAAAGGACTCTTTCAAGTGCCGCGATCGTCGGCATCGAAGGGAAGGACGAGGACTACAGCGACATCGTCGCGGCGCTCAGCCGTTCGCCGTCGAAGCAGGAGAGGAAATAGGATATGGAGCGTCGGATAGCGAAGATTTTGAGCGCGAATGATACTGGCGAGACGGGAACCCATCAGGCAGGCATTCTCGTCCCGAAGGAGCCAGATCTGCTGTCGTTTTTTCCAAAACTGGATCCAGAACAGTACAACCCTCGGGTCCACCTGCGTTTCCTCGACGGCGGAGGTACCTTCTGGGAGTTCGCCTTCATCTATTACAACAATGCTTTATTTGACGGGACTCGTAACGAGTACCGGCTCACGCGAATGACAAAATACATTCGACAGGCGGGACTCATAGCAGGGGACGAACTGACCCTCTCGCGGGATGGCGACCGATATTTGGTATCGCATCGCCGCGAGCGGAAGCTGGAGCGTTCTGGGAACGTGCTTAAGCTCGGCACTGGTTGGCGCATTGTGCCGATATAAAACAAAAGGAATAAACATATGAACGGCTTCGAGGAAATAGAACTTCAACCTGATCCAGAGCGCGTCATCGTTGGCCTCCGGGACACAGGATATGAATTCAATACTGCTGTCGCCGATATCGTGGACAACTCAATCGCTGCAAACGCGACGAAGGTTGTGCTCGATCTATCTGCCGATTTCAGGGGGAACATCCGGCTGATGATTGCAGATAACGGTGACGGTATGGACCGTCAAGGGTTGATAAATGCCATGCGGTATGGATCTAAGGCACGTCCTAATCCTGCAAGCCTTGGCAAATACGGACTTGGTCTTAAAACTGCTTCGACGGCTTTCTGCAAACGCCTGTCTGTGACCTCCCGCCCCGATGGAGAAACGCCAGCACTCATGGCAACGTGGGACCTGTACCATGTTGCCAAAGTGAATAAATGGTCACTTCTTGTCAGTGATAAGTGCGATGAAGAGTCACTTGAATCGCTAGAAAGCGTTGCTCCTGGCTGCTCTGGAACTGTCGTGCTTTGGGAAGAAGTCGACCGTTTGATCAAAGATTATTCGACCCCATCAGGAAAGCCAGCGCAGAAGGCGCTCAAGGCGAAGGAGGACACCCTTCGCCAGCACCTTGCGATGATCTATCAGCGGTTCCTGGATCCAAACGACAAGCGTGCCCAGAACGTGAACATTGAACTTAACGGGGTACCAGTCGTTGCTTGGGATCCGTTTCAGAGAGGCCTGTCCGAACTCGTCGCCGAAGAGACGATGCAAGTTCAAATGGAGAGCGACAAGGAGGCCTCATTCGTCGTACGTGCTTTCATCCTTCCACGCAGGGAGGAATTCCCAGACGACGAGCTCGCTAAAAAGGCGATGCTCACTAACGAACGGCAGGGTATCTACATCTATCGCGAGAACCGGCTTATTCACGATGCCGATTGGTTAGGGCTCTATCAGAAGGAACCACACATCACGCAACTGCGTGTCGAGTTTTCATTCGATCACCACCTGGATGATGCTTTCCATCTTGATATCAAGAAGTCCCAGATCATCTTGAACGAGGATTTGGCCACATGGCTGCAAGAGTCGTTCTTGCCCGCGCCGAGACGGGAAGCGAACAGGCGCTCAAGGGAAGGGCAACAGAAGTCGATCTCCAAGAAGGGGAGCGGCGCACATGACACTTCGAACAATAATATCCGCAATCGAGAGGCGGCAGCAGGTGGTCCAAAGGTGGGCGTCGTTGATCCAGTCGCAGGTACTGCCGAGATCGACAACAAATATGGCAAAACTCGTCTGAAGCTAACGATAGCTTCTGCCAAGCGACCAGGAGAGGTCTTCGTGCAGCCAGTTGATGGTATCAACAATGGCCTGCTATTTCAGCCAGCAATTATTGAGCAGCACAAGGCCGTGCAGGTCAACACCAGCCATCCCTACTACCATAAAGTCTATGTCCCAAACCTCAACCGCAGCGTGACGATGCAGGGCCTCGATTCACTGATGTGGGCTCTTTCGGTGGCAGAGCTTTCGACGGTGCAGGATGGAACGGCAGCAATGTTCCAAGATATGCGTTACGAGATCTCGCGCATCCTCGAGAAATTGGTAGAGATGTTGCCTGATCCTAACGGCGAGGAGGGCGAATGACGAAACTCGATCCGCGTGCGTTCGCGGAAGTGGTTTCAACGGAAACGGGGCTCGGATTCGTTGGTTCGGAAGGCCGGACCAACGAAGGAATCCGCTGGCTAGAACTGGTTCCAGTAGGGCATCCGCCTGGCCAAACCTTCGCTATCCGCGCCGAGATCGGGTGGCGGCGGATCGACGTGCGTTTCCGGTTCGGTAGTTTCGCTGGAGAGCTAATGTCGTCAGTGCGTTCGGTTGACGAAACCGGCCGCCGTGTATTCCGAACCGTACTCGACGCGTGCAACAACGCGGGAGCAGACGTTGTCTTGAACTTGAACGGTGCAATACGAAGCCACAAGGATAATGTCATATGGTACGAATCATGGCGAAGCTTCGGGTTTGCGGTCGGCAAGGGAATGCTCGCGATCAATGAAGGCAACGACACTGCAGACATGCGTCTGATAGAAGAGTGGACTACCCGCGTAGCTGCAGCTGTTATCGCACTCTTACCGGTCGAAGAAGATGTAGAGGAAAGTTCTGATGCACATGGCTTGCCAGAGGGGGCAAAGATGCGGATTGAGGTCAATCGCTATGAGCGTGACCGGCGCAACCGTGCGGCGGCGCTGGCTATTCACGGGCACAAGTGTATGGCGTGCGGTACTGACATGGCTGAACGGTACGGACCAGTCGCCGAGGGTTTGATTGAGGTTCACCATGCCGTACCTGTATCGGAGGTTGGCCAAGGGTACATCATTGATCCAAGATCTGATCTCGTGCCGCTTTGCCCTGATTGCCATTCGGTAGCACACCGACGATCGCCGCCGTATTCGATCAAGGAACTACAAAATATGCTGCGCCTGGACTTGCGAGAGAATTCTTCTCCTTGTGTTTGCTGATTAGCCACCCAATCCCGGTTGCCCCCTATTCCCGTTGAGAATCAAGCTTTGCGAAGCAGCCAAGCGGCCTCAACCCTAGCGGTGTCGAGATAAAGGGGCAGACATGGTTTACCGCTTCAGGTTTGAGACTTGTTCAGACAATCCCAAAATCAAACTTCGCACACAATTTAAGCAGTGAAGGTAAATGCAGAAACCAGCCAAGCGCTTGTTCAAATTCTGCGGTCCAACAGACTATGCCCTTCAGAATCTTAGGGATGGCATTATTTTTTGCCAGCACTATGCTGCCTATAACGATCCATTTGAATACTGGGCCAGAATTATTGAAGGTATCCCCGATCCGGAACGGGAGTCCGAGAGATTCATCGCTGCAGTAAGAGCTTGGGGTTTCGATATCAAAACGATCGCTGAAGCCAAAGCAGAACCCCTAATTTTGGATAACGTCGATGAATACTTCGATGAATGCCAACGTTACGCGCCGCCTTTTAAGGTGATGCGGGAAAGCATGCGTATCGCCTGCTTCGGCTCTGAGCAGGACAACCTACTAATGTGGTCCCACTACGGTGATGGCCTCCGCGGTTTTTGTGTCGTGTTCGACGAAAATTTGATCACGGATGTCGAGCCAAAAGGTTACCTTCTCGACGTCGCATATTTGGAAGTCCCCCCAAACGTGGATAGCTTCGTTTACGGCATCGCATGGGACCAAGATTGGTACAGTCAGACTGCGATTAAAGAAACGAATGTGATGATCAAATACCAAGGCAAGCCAGAGCGGCGGGCTGATATTCCGATGTATGAAGAATCTGGCGCCGAGGCACTTAGGACTATGCGCGACATATGGCAGCATGTCTTTGCCACCAAGCCTACTGAATGGAGCTACGAGAGAGAACGACGTCTTCTGGTGCAGACCGACAAGTCAGACAATACGCCTCTCTTGCGGAGTTACCCTCGTGAAGCCATCAAGGAAGTTATCGTCGGAGAGCGTATGCCGGACGCTTACAGGATCGAGGTCTTAACCATACTCAAAAAATTCTACACGGGTGTTCCAGTGAAGACTGCACGTAGGGCACAAGGCGTCTATGCACTGATCATTGATTGAGCTTCATTCACGCCCGTTGACTAAGAATACATCGTCGATTCTAGGTTCGGCCTCATTCCGCTCTATCTAGACTGCCATTCGGTCGCACAACAGAGATTGCCGCAGTATTCGGTCAAGGAACTGCAAAATATGCTGCACCCGGAGTGGCGACGAAATTTGTCTACTTGAGTTTGCTGATCAACTGTCCGTTGTTCGTTGTCCCCTCTTTCTGTTGGGGGTCAAACGCTGCGAAGCAACCAAGAGGCCTCGGCCTCGCGCCGAATGACAAGTCCCGGCATCACCTTCCCTGCGCCATTGACCCATCGGCGCAGTTCCTTACTGGCCGCAGCCCAGTCGCGCTGATTGACTCGCCGTCGCAGCGTCGATGTCTGCAACCGCCCTGTACCAAGGTTGAATGTGAAGTCCACAATGGCCGCGAGTCGCCCCTCCGGCTCGGTGGCCAGTACCGGACAGTAGCGCAGCGTAGCGTTCAGCGCCGTTTTCAGATCCCGCGCCAGATAGAACTCGGCTTCGGCCTTCGTGATCGGCGGATGCTTCAGATCGCAAAGATGCCCGTACCCGATGGTCCAATAGCCAGCTGGACACACATACGGGTGTGCCCGGCGCAGCGGATCCGCCTTCGGCACCCGATGAAACCCCTCGAACCGCTTGGCCAGTTCGATGGCAGCCTGAGGTACCTGCATCAGCGCACCCGATCAAACACGCGGCCCAGGAACCAGAAGTTCAGCACTCCGGCCCATAGCGCCTGATCGGCCTCAGTCCAGGCATAAACGACCGCCACGCTCCACAGCGCCCCGCCATTGATGGCAGCCGTGAAGGCCGCCGTCTTGGCCGCGCAGTACAAGGCCATGAACCAGTAGGTGACGACAGGCCGCACACTGGACGACAGCGCATCCGCCCAGGCCACACCGGTTTTCTCACCCTGGGTGCGCACGGCATCGCGCAGTGCCTCGATGGCCCCGGTATTCCAGGCCGCTTCTGCGCTTGCGCCGATCTCGGCCATGCGCTGCGCGCCCCGAATCTTCTCGAACTCCAGCGCCTTGTCCTGCATCGCCAGTTCGTGGCCCCGTTCCCCCTTGCGATCGAGCCACTTCAGCACCTCAGGTGCCAGCCGGAAGGCGCCGCCCAACAAACCACCCAGTAAAGTCTCAATCATGGCGCGCTCCCGAAGACCTTCAGTTTCAAAACGGTTCCGGCGACGACCGCCAGGACCAGAGCGGTCACCAGCATCTTCACAATGGTCAGGCCAGCGGTCTTCTTGGCCTCGTTGAAGGCATCCAGCAGATTGCGCAGTTCCCGGATGTCATGGGCGGCGTCCTCACCGTCCAGGCCGACGCTATGCAGGGCCGATTTCGCGCCACGCGCGGCGGCGCATTCCAGCAGTTTCTCCAGTTCATCCTGGGGCAGTGTCACGGCCTTGCGCCGCTCGATCAGGGGTTCAGTCATGTTGCAGTCCTCCATAAACACGAAACCCGCCTCAAGGGCGGGTTCCAGGGATGGGAAATTAATGGGGGTTACTGGGTGTTCGATTGGGTGCCAGGCGGTTTGCCTGGGAAGACGCCGTGCGGGCGCCTGGCGTGGGCATCGGCTTCTTTGCTGGCGTTCTGTCGAAGGTATTGGCGTATCGCCCGAGCACTGCGCCCCGGGTTGAAGCCGGACTGCTCCATGCTGTCGTGGGTCTCGATCAACGCCACCAACGTGTCCTTGTCCTCGCCCGCAGGCAGGCCATCGATGACCGGCTGCATGCGTTCCTTGAATGTGCTCATGGGTTGTCTCCTTCAGACGGGATAGATGTGTCGGGCCACCGGCGCGCGGGTGGCCATGCCATGGCGGACCAGCACGCGGTCGCCGATGGCGAGGACATCGAGGGAGCGCGCCGTCACCGCGCCGCGCTCCGTGGCCACACGCACCAGGGTGCCGTTGAACCCCACCACCGCGCCGACCAGGGTTAGGTCGGGGGCAATCAGGTGAGTGAGTTCCTGCAGCGGGAAGGTCATCGCGGCTGCTCCAGGTTGAGGCGGGTATCGATGGCCGCCTCGGTTACGGTGATCTGGATGCCGGTGATCTTGGCGCGATAGGCGCTGGCGGTGGACGGATCGGTGGCCTCGACGATCTGGCCGAGCCGGAACCCAGGGCGGAAGACGACTTCCAACTCAACCTGGTTGAATGCGTGGGCATGGGCGTCCATTTCGGCGATACCCCGCTGCAGCAAGGCCTCGTCCGACAGCAGAAGTTCGACGATGGGCGTGCCTTCCCGCAGTCCATCCCCACGGTAGACCTCGAGGATCATGTCGCGCTCCCCTTGATCAGGGAGAGGATGCTGAAGTCGGTTTCCCCGTTGAGTGAGGCTGGCGAAGCCAGGGCATAGATCTGGGCCTGCGCCTCGTAAGTGACCTTGGCCACGCCCACACCCTTCACGCCGGATTTCACCGTCACCTTGTCGGCCTGGAGCGTGAGACTGCCCAGGCTGCGGCCATACCAGACCGATGTGCCGATTCCCGCCCGGGCCGGCACGCTGAGACTGGCTGCATCGGTTTCCTCGAACATCAGTTCGTCGGTTACCGTCACGGTTGCGGTGCCCTGGGCAGAGAGTGAGCCCGCCGAACAGATCGTCTCGGTGATGCTGACGTTGTCCGATTTGTAGACGAGGATGTAGACCGTCTCGCCCGGGCTGAACGACGTTTTGCCGGCATTCAAGCCCTGCGGCCGGGCATCCACTTCGGCGGATAGATGCCCCTCACTGGTACCCTGGCCATCAGGGCTGCCGAACTGCACGCGGATGGTGGCATTGGCCATAAATGACTCCTTCAAGCGTCGACCAGGATGAACTGGACTTCCTCGGCGGCGGCGAGCGTGACGCGCCAGTCGAGGGAGGTGGTGGTGTAGGTGAGATCGAGCAGGCTGTAGCCGGGTACCGCCGCGACCAGCGCCTGGCCGTCCGCCGTCACGGCCCCGAGATCGGTGTGCTGCCAGGTGGTGCTACTGATGGCGGTGACCGGGTAGCGCGTACTCGCCTGACCTTCGATGAACTCGACGACCTCGGATTCGCTGCGCGCCACCTCGCCGAGGGCTGCGATGAGGGTTGCCAGATGCCCGGTGTGCGTGAGCAGTACGGGGCGGGTGGTCGCCAGGTAGGCCCGCACCGTACCTTGGTTGGTGTCATCGGCATCGGCGACATACTCGATGCGATCGGCAGAACTCCCGCTTGCCCCGTCCTCGTTGGCCAGGGTGACCCGGTTGTAGCCGCGCGCTGGGGCGATCTGGGCGCGGCTGGCCAGGACATCGGCATCGAACAACTGGTGGGCCACCGGCGCCTGTCCATAGTTGGGAATGCTCACAGGATGCCGTCGACGGCAGACCACCGTGCCGTCCGGATTGCTCTCGATGATTCCGCCAATGGCGGCGACCACGCTGCGGGCGGCTGCGAGCGGCGTCACGCCTTCCATCAGCAGCCGACCGGCGGGGATGATCCAGTCCTGCAATTGCCAGTCCACGTTGCCGATCAGTTCCTCGACCGCCGTGCGTGCCGACACCGCACCAGGCTGGTAGTAGCGGGTCGTGGCCGCGAAGGGAGCGTCCAGCAGGGCCAGCGGCGAGATGGCGGTCAGTTCGCAACGCTGGCTGGTCTGGGATTCTCGCGACAGGGTCTTGCCGTCCACCACCAGTTCGAAGGTTTCCAGCCCAAGCTGCAAGGTGATCGGGTCGCCGATGGCGATGGCGGCAAAGTCCGCAACCTGGGCGACCTCGACCGTCGCGATCCACACCGGACTGCCCTCATCGCAACTCAGGGTAGCCTGGAGGATGCGGATGGTCCGTTCCTGCCAGACCAGTTCCGGAGTGTTCATCACCGCCTGTAGATGCTGGTCCGCGAGCAGCGACCAGGTGGTGGTCAGCCGCTTGGCGACCGGATTCACATCGGTTACGTCGTACCCAATCACATGCCGCGCGGCGACTGCCTGGGTCAGCCAGTAGACGAAGCGCATGGCCTTCCGGCAGGAGCCGAGTTCGGAGTACGGTGCGATGTGCCGGCCTCGGAGCAGGGCCACCTCGCCGTAGGGCAGCGTCACCCGCACACAGTGCTGGCGAGTGTCACCGTAGGGCATGATGAATCGCTGCTGGTAAAGCCGGGCATCGCCAAAGGGCATGGCCATGTGCCGACGGTGCAGGCGCAAGTCGCCATAAGGCGCGCGATGGCTCCGCTCCAGGCGCAGGCCGTAGACAGCCCGATACGAGTCGGCAAAGCGCAGCGTCCAGCCGGTTTCATGCCGCCATGTTTTGACCCGATTGAGGTCCCACAGGGTGGCGTTGGAGACAAACACCTCCGTGGTGCCCCAGGCTGTCGAGAACCGGACGCGTATCTTCGGCGGGCCGGCGTCTTTCGCGAGATTCAGTTGCAGGCCGAGGCCCAGCAACAAGCCGAAGGTCATAGCAGCGTGAAGCTATCCGGAGCCGGAACCGCAAAGGGCTGGCTCCACTGGTCGGTGATCAGGGCGATCCAGCCCGGGGCCACGATCTCTTCCAGCGCATAGCCATCGGTCAGCGCCAGGATTTCATTCAACTCGCCCAGCACACAGGCGGTGATGCCGCCATCCCGGTTCGGAAACTGTGGCACCGCCAGCTTGGGCAGCGGGGAAGCGGGATGGCGCAGCCCGTTGTTCGACCAACCCTCGCCCAAGGGCGACCAGGTGCCGGTCCAGGGCGTGGTATCGATATCGCCCCACACGTTGCGGGCATAGGCCGGTTCCCAATCGCCGTAGGGATCCCACATGCCATAGCGGGCGCACAGTCCTTGGTGGGTGTCGGCGAGGTAACGTCGGCTGGTGGCCCCGGCCTGGCAGAACTTGAAGCGGTTGCCGTCGTTGTCCGGATACCCAACCGGACGGTCTACGCTGTAGAGCCACCAGCCGCCCGTCACCCCATTGGCGGCGAACCAGACGAGGGTCTCCGGGGCGTCAATTTCGCCGCCGCAAACAAAATATTGCCGGTGGATGGCATCAACGTCGTTGAAACCCACGCCATGCACGATGTGCGTCTGGATCGCGGCGCTCGTGACGTCGCCCATCACTTCGAAGGCCCAGTGCGGCGTGTCATCGGTCTGCGTCGTTGCCCCGGCCTGGATGACTTCAAGGAACGTGGGCGTG
>Ga0208371_1000149_pt1 | contig 24377 bp, 20 predicted proteins | sample SubbioCR12Aug_1A_FD_184827 | JGI IMG/M metagenome (GOLD analysis project Ga0208371, IMG submission 184827) | Serpentinite rock and fluid subsurface biosphere microbial communities from McLaughlin Reserve, California, USA - CR12Aug_1A (SPAdes) | ecosystem: Environmental > Terrestrial > Deep... | reverse complement strand
GGCGCGTGACGCCCTCAGCCCGGATCACGGCGGCATGCACCACATTGGGCAAGGCGGCGATGTCCTTTTTCAGTTCATCCCGTTGCGCCATACCCCCGGTCAGCATGAGCTTGTTCAGACCATCGAAATAGGTATCGGAAATGGATTTGGTCTGTTCCACCACGAAAGACTCGGCCAGCTGTTTCTGGTCATAACGGCTGTAGATCAGAGACGCAGTCAGAATGACCAGAAAGAGCCCTGCCGTGAAAACCATGATCTTGCGGGAAATGCTGGCGTCGATGATGCCCGGTGTCATGTGTTGCTCTCCATCACTGCCATAAACGGCTGGTTTTTTATTGGATGCGCCCAAAAGGGCCGGAAGCACCGGAGCCCCCCGGATTTTCCCGTGCGTCCCTTAACGGACAGGAAAATCAAAACTTTAACGATCCTGGATAATCAGCCCGTGATTTCCTGCCAGCGTTTTTCCAGACGCTTCACCGAAACAGGCTGAGGGGTTTTCAGCTCCTGGGCAAACAGGCTGACGCGCAGCTCCTCCAGTTGCCAACGAAAAGCGCGCCATTCCGGCGTATCCCCGTCTTTGTCATCACGTTGACGAAATGCCTTCAGCAACGCCGCCATTTCATTCATCGAACCCTGGTCACGCGCCTGGTTGTGCGGCAATTTGCCGCAGCGCCACTCCATGGCTTTGAGATAACGCGGCAAATGCGGCAAGACCCCCGGCGGGTGTGCCAGCAGAAACCCCGGAAAAACCAAAGCCTGCAACTGCCCATCGAGATCAGCCACTGCGTTTTTCAGGCTCGCAGACGCCTTGCCCATGAACAGGCGCAAGCGTTGAGCTGCCGCGAGACAGTCACGTGCAATGGTCATCCGCAGCCCGATTGCCTGCGGCAAGCGCATACGCACCCGATGGCAGGCCGCCAGAAAAGCAGCTTCATCACGAATCTCGGGCAGTGTCTCCGCCTGCATCAGTTCCCCCAGAGCAGTGGCCGTCAGCACATCGCGAATCAGTGCTTCGCCCGTCGCCCCCTTGAACAGCAGGCCATATTGCAGGCACGCCGCCTTCTCGTTCGCCGCCAGAGTGCGCTCGCTCTGCTTGAGCAGATCGGGAAAGTGCAGCCAAAGCAGGCGTGCTGTACCCAGCGCATGGGCATGCCGGGCGCGGACAGGGTTATCAAACAGCGTCACGCGCACCCCGCCTGTGGCAAGCAGTTCCAGCGCCGGAAAAGCCTTGAGCCCTCCCATCAGGCCATCCCCAGCCCGCCCCCTGGAGGAAGCGCGTTCACTTGAGTGCGTGGCATGCAGACCATTCAGGTTGATGCTTTCCGGCAAAACCCCGAAATCCCAACGGCTCACCGACTCGCGTTCCAGATTCACCGGGGCAGACGAAGCCGTGCGTGCCATGGCTTCGCTTGCCTTGTCCCCCAAACGGGCTCGCAACAGAGCCAGATCGCGCCCCTCGGCCAGGGTGGTGCCTTGCTCGTCGAACACCCGGAAATTCATGCGCAAATGCGCAGGCAGCGATTCGGAACGCCAAGCATCCCGCGGGACACGTTGCCCGGTGCGGCGCACAAGAAATTCACCTAACGCTTCGGTCAACGCTTCGGCTGATTCCTCACCTGCCGCAGGCTGCAAACTTTCGCGTGCGGCACGCGCAAATTCCGGCACAGGAATGAAATTGCGCCGTATCCCCTGCGGCAAGCCCTTGAGTAAAGCCACCAGTTTTTCTTCAAGCAGCCCCGGCACCAGCCATTCACAGGTGCGAGCGACAATCTGGTTGAGCGCTGCCAACGGGATGTGCAAGGTCACTCCATCCGCATCCGTGCCCGGCTCGAAGCAATAGCTCAGGGAAAACTGCGTGCCGTTGAAAACAAGCCGGGTAGGGAAATCGCGCGCCTGATCGCACGTACCCTCCCCCATGAGCACCTCGCGTGACAGAAACAGGCTACGGGGCTCACTTTTCTCTACTTCCCGTCGCCATTTTTCAAACGCTGCACCGTTGTGGATGCCTTCCGGCACGCGCGCATCGAAAAACGCATACAGGGCTTCCTCATCCACTGCCATGCGGGCATTGCGAGTGCGCTGCGACAAATCTTCGATTTCCGTCACCAGCCGCTGGTTATGAGCGAAGAACGGCGCACGGCAATCCCACTCGAACCCCACCAGCGCCGCGCGTATGAACAATTGCCGCGACAACACCGGATCGATCGGGCCGTAGTGCACCTGGCGACCATTGACCACCGGCAGGCCGTACAACGTAGCACGCATCGCGGCAGAGACATGCGCGGGTTTTTTCGCCCAATGCGGGTCGGCATAGCTCACCTTGAGCAGCGGCCGGGCGGCCATCTCGATCCATTCCGGTTCGACGCGCGCCACGGTGCGCGCATAGACCCGCCGGGTTTCCACGATTTCTGCCGCCATCACCCATTTCGGCTTTTTTTTCACGCCCGAGCCGGGAAAAGGCAGGAATTTCATCTCCCGCGCGCCCAGGTACACCCCCTCTTCGGTCAACACGCCAAGATTGCCCAACAGGCCCGGCAACAGCGCCTGATGCAACTGGGTGTAGGCCGGGGAACGGGTGGCCTGCACTGCCATCGCGGCAGAGGGCTCTGCCCCGGCCTCATCCCTCTGCCAGCCATCGCTGACAGACCAACCCAGCTCTTTGACCTGCACCATGAGCTGCCCGTAAACATCGCGCCATTCGCGCACGCGGTTGGGCGAGAGAAAGTCTTTTTTCAGCGCCTCACGGAATTTTTTCTGGCTCTTGCGATGCACATTCAAGGTATCGATATGACGCCACACATTGAGAATGGCGATGAAATCGGAATGCGCATCGGCAAAGCGACGATGTTTGTCATCGGCCGCCTGCTGCTGCTCAAGCGGGCGTTCACGCGGGTCTTGCACCGACAACCAGGCGGCAATGACCAGAGCCTCGTGCAAAACGGCCTTCTCGCGCGCGGCAATCAGAATGCGGCCAATGCGCGGGTCGAGCGGCAAGCGGGCAAGCTGTTTGCCAATGGCGGTCAAACGCTGAGCCTCATCCAGCGCCCCCAGCTCCAGCAGCAGTTGTCGGCCATCATGGATACGTTTGGCTTCGGGGGCATCCAGAAAAGGAAAGGCGTCCACTTCCGGCAAATGCAGCGATTTCATGCGCAAGATCACTCCGGCAAGCGAAGCGCGTAGCAGCTCTGGCGTGGTGTAGGCAGGGCGGGCAAGAAAATCCGCTTCATCGAACAAACGGATGCAAATACCTTCAGCCACCCGTCCGCAACGGCCCGTGCGCTGGTTGGCCGAAGCACGCGAGATTTTTTCGATCTTGAGCTGCTCGATCTTGTTGCGCAGGGAATAGCGTTTGACGCGCGCCAGCCCGGCATCGACGACATAGCGAATACCCGGCACGGTCAGCGAGGTTTCTGCCACGTTGGTCGCCAACACGATGCGCCGCCCGGCGTGTGGCGCAAAAATTCTCTCCTGCTCCCCCACCGACAACCGTGCAAACAGCGGCAGGATTTCGGTATGCGGCGGGTGATGTTTGCGCAGATCTTCCATGGCTTCGCGAATTTCGCGCTCACCCGGCAGAAAAACCAGAATGTCGCCCGGCCCTTCGGCTGCCAGTTCGTCCACGGCATGCAACAGGGCCAGTTCAAAACCGCCTTCTGCCTCTCCCTGTGCACTGCCAACAGACGCGTTTTCGCGTTTTTTCTCCTCTGCCGCCCCGGTTTCGGGGGGGCGATAACGCACGCTGACCGGATACGTGCGCCCTGACACTTCCACCACCGGCGCACCGTTGAAATACGCTGAAAAACGCTCTGCCTCGATGGTGGCGGAAGAGATCACGACCCGCAGATCAGGACGACGCGGCAACAAGGTTTTGAGATAGCCCAGCAGAAAGTCGATGTTCAGGCTGCGTTCATGCGCTTCGTCGAGGATGAGCGTGTCATAGGCGCGAAACGCCGGGTCAGACTGGGTTTCGGCCAGCAAAATGCCATCGGTCATCACCTTGATGCGCGACTGCGCACTGACGTGATCACTGAAACGCACCTGCCACCCCACCAGCCCGCCCAATTCACTCTGCGTTTCCTGGGCAATGCGTTGCGCCACGCTTTTTGCGGCAATGCGGCGTGGCTGGGTCATGCCGATCAGGCCTTGGCACCCCCGCCCGGCAGCCAGGGCAATCTTGGGCAATTGCGTGGTTTTTCCCGAACCGGTTTCACCGCACACAATCACGACCTGATGCGCCTGCAATGCCGCAGCGATATCGTCGCGGCGGGCAGAAACCGGCAGGTTTTCGGGAAAGACCCACTGCAGCGCCGACGGCATGATCTGACCGGAATCAGCCGATGCGGCGCGGGTCGGCGCGTTTTCGGAGAGGTCGGGTAAACTGGGCGTTGGACGGGACATGGGGCCTACCAAAGATTGAGTACGGAGCGAATATGAAACGAGTCAGGGCATTTGTCGCAAGTTGCCTGTGGGCCGCAGGGGCCGCAGGGGCGGCTGATTTGCGCGTGCTGGAGATGTCGGTCGCCTGGGCAGACCACTGGAAACAGGCTGCACCTGAGCCTGGCGAAGATGACGTGCATACCCTGAACTGGAGTGTGTCCGAAGGGGTGGGCCTGCAAGCCACCGTGCTGCGCCGGGCCACCTTGCTCAGATCGGGAAGCGACACCTTCTACGAGAACCTGAAGCGTAAATGGCTGGCCTCGTTTGGCCCGGAAGCGAGTGTGGCCTGGGTTGAGGTCGGCGACACCCGCTGGTATGCCTGCCGCCGTCCGGGGCTTGAAAAGAAAGCCAGCGTCTTTCAGCTTGTCACGGTTTTTCGTGGTCATGCCTACAGCGTGTTGTTCTTCGCCGCACCCGAGGTGCAGAGCCTGCCGGTTGAGGCCATGGATCTGCTGCGGCACATCCGTTTCGGTTCACGAGAACCCACCTGGGTCGAAACGCATGCTTTCCCGGTTCACCCCGACCCAGCCCGGCTGAGCGAACTTTTCCAGGAAGAAGCCGCGCGCATCGGCAAACAGGGCATGCTCATGGGATATGGCGTTGAACCACGTGCCAACCAGCTATCCTGGTTCTTTGACGGGTTTTATTGGGGTGAGACAGAAAACAAAAGCGGAGCGGGAGATCAAAACACGGCAGGCAACCAAGCCGTGAAGGGCAACAAGCCCATCAAATTGCCCTTTGCCTCTCAAGGCAAGCTGACCCTGGAACAGGCGGCCACGCTGGGGCGCGAAGTCAACGCCCACCTCGACGTGCAATCGGGCGATGCCCCCGTCAGTGCCCAGGTACGGATTTATGACGTCTGCGCCGACAAGACCGCGTTCGCGCAAGCCCTGGCCCGGTTGCAACAAGGCGATATCAGTCTGCTGCACCAGCAGGCCCAAGACCGGCAACAGGGATGTCCGCTGCCCGCTCAGGGCGTGCAGGTGAAATTTGAGGCGAAACCGGGGGAAGTCCGCCACTTGGCCGTAAACCTTGCCCCGTCAGTTGCGCTGTATGCCGACGAGGCACGCATCCATGCACAAATCGTGGAAGCCCGTCTTGAAAAACGGGAGGCGGCCTATCAACCCGGTGACAGCGTTCTGCCGCACACCGGCATGGTCATGGTGTATCAGCCCAAGATCGAGCACACCGAAGAGGCACCCATGCGCATTGAAAAACAGGCCTTGCCTGGCCACCACGACACCCGCACCACGCACACTGAATGACTCAGCCCTCAGCCCAAACACGCGCCCAATCCACCACGGGGTGGTTGAGCGGCAAATAGGTGTATTCGCGAATGTTGTACATGCGGTTGGCCGTGCTGCGTTTCTGTGGGGCCAACAAGGCTTCGCCCGATGGCCGCAGAAAACTGACCACGTGTTTTGGCACAGGCGCACCGCGAAACCAACGCGTCACCAAAGCCGTTTCCCGGTTGTAAAGCCGTACCAGCGTGCCGGGCGGATAACGCCCGATGACCCGGCGCAAACTCAGCATGGCAGAGTCATCCAGACGGCGGCGCTCACGTTCGAAAGCCACACGAATCGCCTGATAGGCATAGTGACCGGTACGGGTGTTGCGCTGGCTGATCAGCGCGCCAAACACATCCACCACCCGCAGAATGCGCGCCTCGGAAGTAATCGCATCGGCACCGATGCCAAAGGGATAACCACTGCCATCGAGATTTTCATGGTGCTGGTTCACCGCCATCAGCCAGGATTCATCCGTCACCCCTTGCCGCGCCAGCGCTTCCGCCGCCTGCCAGGGATGCAACTGCAACTGTTCACGTTCTGCATCTGTGGGCTGACGCGCGTGACGCAACAGCGTGTCCTGCAGGCGATGCGAGGTCAGGTTCATGCTCAGGGCCGCACGTGCGATGGTTTGCTGCGCGGGTTCATCGAGCACCATGGCGCGGGCCGTCAGAATTCCGACTGCGGCAGTCAACAGCGCGTGGCGTTTGGCCTGGCTGAGATTGGTCATATGCGGGGGATGGCCAACACAGACTTCGGGGTGCGCCATGGTCAGCAGATGCAACTCTCCCCCCAGGCGGGCGAGTTCAGCCGAATCCAGCCATTCATTGCCAAGCAGTTCGGCATACCGCTCACCCAGTGCGTTGAGCATGTTGACCGGGGAAACATACCCCGGTGTGTTCTCATCGCCCTGCCGGAAGAGGCGCATGCCCACCAGATTGGCCAGACGCTCTGCGGTTTCGACAAGGCTGCCACCGCAGGCCACGAGCGTGCCTTGCTGGTTGAAAAGATCGAAGGGCAGCGGCTGATCGAGCGGGTGCTGCCGGATATCGGTGGGAATGAGGATGGACATGCCTGGAAAAACTCGTGAACCGGTGCGAACTGTATGGGGATTGAAGCGGCACTCGCAAGGACGGTCACTGAAACAGGGAGTCAGTCTACCGAATCCCCACCAGGAAAGCCGCCGGCGGCAGGATGGGAATACCACGCCAGGGATGCATATTCACCAGATGCGGATCACTGGAAATCAGCATTTCGGCTTGTGCCGTCTCTGCAAGGGCTAAAAACACGTTGTCTTTCGGGTCGGGGCAATCCATCACTGTTTGCGAAACAGTCACCTGCACAGCGCGTTCTGAAAACCCGGCAATAAACGCCTCCCGAACAGCTGGCGATGCATAACGGTCGAACTTCTCACGACGCAGCACCGTGTCCAACTCTGCCAGCGTTTCCGCACAAACACAGACATCGAACAACAAAAATGCCTTCTCTAATGCCAATGCAGGCACCGAATCTGGGCGAATAGCCGCGCTGACCAGCACGCCCGTATCCAAAACGATGCAACGGGAAAAATTCATGGACAGCGCTTATCGACACATCTCATGAACGCAACGCATGAACAAGCTCGTTGACCTCGGCCTCTGTGAGGCTTGCGGCCTCGGGGGTCGTAACCTGCTTTTGCCGATATTGCGCATACCACTGCGCAGCGGCCTCACGGCGACGGCGCACATCCACCAGTTCCTTCATATCCTGTTCACACACCACATAAGCCACAGTGCGCCCACGACGCGTTACTTCCACGGGTTCGCGTTGCGAACGATCAATCAGCTCGCCAAAACGGCTTTGGGCTTCAACAGAGGTCATGGCAATCATTTCAACTCCATGAAATAGCTAACTCATCCAATTTATCCATATTAGCCGTTTTAAGGTGCAGAGGCTGGGCATTTTTTGACCAACAGGCGTTTTGGGCCAACAGGCGTTTTTGTCCAATTCGTACCCCACCGGAATGAACATGCGATGCGCAGAAGACACCTCTCTCAAGAAAACAAAGGGCCGCCCCGTGTTTTCTTGACCCCCTCGGGGGGCGGGCTGGGGGCGCTCAAAAAACCGTCATACCCGCCCCCGGTCGGGGCCGATGGCAGGCTCAAGCGGGTATCCATGCTGTTGATTTCACTCGTCTTCCCGCTTTCGCGTGAACGACGGATCAGGGTTTTCGAGGTGCCCATTTCAGGCAAAAACAGGCGGCACACCGTGCACAAAATAGGCACCCAGAAGAAAGTACAAGCCAAAAAATAAAAACAACAACACCTATCCTGTTGATTTTATTGTTTTTTTCTTTGAGTTTTGTTTTAGACCAAAAACAAGGTTTAATGAAAATGTAGTCTTTTCCTGACAGGGGCTTGTATGCCAGGTTTTTCCCAGAAAATGAGAGACCTTCGCTTGCGCACAAAGATTCTGGTTCTCTTTGGCGGCTTTGCGGTCTACGCCTCGATCATGTTGGGGGTTGTGGTGTATCTCTTGCTCCGCCAGGGCGACCTGGGCGAGCAGGCCGCCGCCATGGCCACCCAGCGCGTTGAGGCCGCCACCTCCACCCAGCGCAGCATTCTGGAAATGGATCGGGGCATTCAAGCCCTGATTGCCACAGACGACCCCATTGAAACCAGAACAGCCGCCATTGGCATCATCCGTTCGGGCAGCGTCATTGATGAAAAACTCGCGGCATTGTCCGCCGTTTTCAGCGATGACCCCGGCGTCAGGATGCTTGCCGAAAAAATGTCCGACATCCGCCCCAAGCAAATGGCCGTGGTATCCGCCGCACGCAGCAATGAGGATGCTCAGGCGTTGCAACTGGCAGCAGCCATGGCGGGAGATTTTCAGTTGATTGCCGATCTGGCCCAGGCCATCACCCAGCGCAGCCAGGTATTGGTCTTGGCAGAGATGGCGCGAGTCAAAAGTGAGTCTGTCGGTTTACTGGAAATCATCGGCGTCATCGCCACCCTGGGCATGCTGCTCTGCATTCTGGGTGCATGGACTTGGGCACGAACAATGAGCCGTTCCATCAGCCAGGTGGAAGCCGCCATGAACGCACTGGCAGACGGCGACCTCCGCCATGAGGTCAGTACCGCCTACGCCGGAGAAGACGAAATCGGGCGCACGCTCACTGCCCTGAAACACACCCTCTCACGCCTGCGCACCCTGATGCAGAGCGTGGATGGTGCCGCCACCCACGTTTCCGACAATGCCGGTGCCATTTCCGGCAGCGCCCGCCAGACGCGCGAAACCGCCGAACAGATGAACCGGCATGCCGGAGAAATTCACTCGCAGACCAATGCGCTCACCAGTTCTGCCAGCCATGCCTTCCGCCGCCTCGACGAAGCGGGCAATGACGCGCTGGAAGTCTCAAAAGTGGCCGACACCTCCAACCGCAACCTGCTCGGCACGGTGGACAGCTTCCAGAAATTTCGCCAAGAAGTGCAGCGTACCTCGGACAAGAGCCGCGAACTCTCGGCGCTGGCCAGCCAGGTGCAAGCCATTACCCAGGCCATCAAGGGCATTGCCGAACAAACCAACCTGCTTGCCCTGAATGCCGCCATCGAGGCGGCACGCGCAGGCGAATACGGGCGCGGTTTTGCCGTCGTAGCCGATGAAGTGCGCAAACTGGCCGTCAGCACCAGCAACGCCGTGAGCGAAATCGATGGGTTGGTCACTGACATCGAGCACAGCATCGGTGACACCGTTTCTGCCATGGAGAACGTGCTCGGACAAACCGACGCCAACATCGACAAACTGCGTCAGGCTGCTACGCAAAACCAGGCCAGCAATGAGCGCATCCAGGCCATCAGCCGCGCCATGCAGGACATTGTTTCCCTGGTGCGGAAACAGGAATCGGCCACCCACGCCATCAGCGGCAATGCCACGCAGATGACCGGCATCGCCACCCAGAACCACGCACAGGCAGATCAACTCGGCCGCCGCGCCCACGACCTCGATGCAGCGGCCAGCGAACTGGCCGTCGTCCTCAAAAACTTCAGGCTTTAACCCCACCAGAGGAGACACCCCATGAAGCACCTGCTCACCGCACTGACTGTCGTGACCGCTGTTGCCAGCCTGCCCGCTCAAGCTGCAGAACAGGAAGTCGGCCAGAAAAACAAGGCATTCACCACCAAGACCCTCACCGTCAAAAAGGGTGAGACGGTCAGTTTTCCCAACCACGACCCGTTCTTTCACAACGTGTTCAGCCTGTCGCCCGCCAAAACCTTCGATCTGGGTTCCTACCCCAAAGGCGAAACCCGCAAGGTCACCTTCGACAAGGCCGGCACAGTCGAAGTGGAATGCGCCATCCACCCCAACATGCGCATGATCATCGAAGTGAAGGACTGAGCCATGCGGCCCCCGTCAGGCATCTTTCCCCTGCTGCTTGCCGCATTGGCGCTGCTGCCCGCCCAGGCACCGGCTTCCGAGTCGGCCACGTTCTGCGGTGAGGAAGCCGCACCCTGCCTGCAATACGGTGCCGCGATTTTTCAGCAGCGCTGCGCGCTCTGCCACGGTAGCGATGGCCTGGGCGAAGGCCCGCTCTCGTTGACCGTCAAGGATTACCCCTCTGCCAACCTGCTCGAACCCCGTGTGGCCAAAGAGGGCGTGAGCCTGCGCCGCGCCATCATCGAAGGTCCCCGCTTTGCCGACATCAACCCGCTCATGCCACCGTGGGGCGATGAACTGACCGTGACCCAACTCGACTCCGTGACGATGTTCGTGGGCTATCTGCGCAAGGATCTGGAGGGGGCTCTCAAGGTGGCACGCGAAGCCGCGCAGAAAACCGAGCCTTCGGCCAAGCTGGGGCGCGCCATCTTTTTGGGGCGATGTTCGCTGTGCCATGGACAGGAAGGCCTGGGCGATGGACGCATGGCCACGCGCCTTTCTCCCAAACCCGCCAACCTGACCAAAAGCCGCGCCCCGGACGGTTACCTGAAAACCATCATTGCCAAGGGCGGAGCCGCTGTAGGCCGCTCGGAAAAGATGCCTGTCTGGGAAGGGGATCTGACCGGGCCGGAAATCGATTCCGTGATCCTGCACCTCAATACCCTGCGCCCGGCACGAAAAGGAGCCGCCAAGTGAAATCTGCCCCTTTGTTCGCTTGTCTTGCCATCTATCTGGCCACCTGTCTGGCGCTCAGCGCACAGGCCGCCGAGCAACCCAGCGCAAAACTGGGTGCCGGTGTTTTCAAAGCGCGCTGCACGACTTGCCACGGTAGCGCAGGCAAGGGAGATGGCCCGGCGGCCCGCACCCTGCCGGTCAACCCGGCCAATCTGACCAAAAGCCGTGCACCGAACGATTATCTGAAGCTTCTCATCACCGAAGGGGGCGATGCCATGGGGCGTTCCGCCTCGATGCCCCCTTGGGGAGAAGTGCTCACCCCACTCGAAATCGATTCACTCGTCCTGCATATCAACACCCTGCGCCCCCCTCTGAAGTAGGGTTCATTCAAGGAGACTGACCATGCGTATTGCCCGAAATACCGTTGTGCTCTTGACCCTGTGCGCCATGCCCGTACTCGCCGACACCGCTTATGTGGCCAAGGCGGGACACCCCAGCCTCAAGGCATGGCTACTACCCGCTGAAGCGCCGTACCCTGAAGGCAACCAACCCAATGCCGCACGCATCGACCTGGGCAAGAAGCTCTATTTCGACCCGCGTCTCTCAGGCGATGGCAACATGAGCTGCGCCACCTGCCACAACCCCTCGCTGGGCTGGTCTGATGGCCTGCCGACGGGCAAAGGCGTGAAAAGCATGGTGCTGGGGCGCGCCAGCCCCACCATCATCAACACCGCCTACAACAGCATCCAGATGTGGGATGGCCGCAAAAAGTCGCTGGAAGACCAGGCCATGGGCCCCATGGAAGCCACGGTGGAAATGAACATGGATACCGCTCGCCTGTTCAAGTGGTTGCAAGGCAATGCGGAATACACCGCCTTGTTCGCCAAGGCGTATCCGGGTGAGGAAGTCGGTGCAGGCACGGTTTCCAAGGCCATCGCCACCTTTGAGCGTACCGCGGCGCTTTCCAGCAACGCCCCCTTCGACCGCTGGGTGAAAGGGGATGCCAAAGCCATGACCGCCCAGCAGGTTGAGGGATTCAAGCTGTTCACCGGCAAAGCCAACTGCGTGGTGTGCCATTCGGCCCCCAACTTCACTGACAACGGCTTCCATAACCTGGGACTGGCCTCTTTTGGCGTGGCCGAGCCGGATATGGGGCGTTATGCCCAGAAGCCGGTGGCTCGCATGAAGGGGGCTTTCAAAACCCCAACCTTGCGTGACATCGATACCAGTGCCCCCTATTTCCACGACGGTTCGGCCAAAACACTGGCCGAGGTGGTGGCGCACTACAACCAGGGCGGGGTGGTCAAAACCAACCTGTCGCCCGAGATGAAGGCGCTTGATCTCACCCTGGCCGAAAAGGAAGCCCTGGTCGCGTTTCTGCATGCCCTGACCTCGCCCTACAAGGCGGTGAGCCTGCCGGAACTGCCCAAACCTTGAAGCCAACGCATTGAAGTCAAAACCACTGACAGAACACGACGTCACTCCCCCGGCGCTCTACCGGGGACGGCGTCTGTTCATGGCCCGGGCGGGGGCATGGCTGGGCGCGGGCTGGCTGTCACGCCAGGCGCTGGCGGCATCGGCAGACAGGCCCACCCCCCTTGAATCCATCCAGAGCTACAACAACTACTACGAATTCTCTTCCAGCAAGGAGGCGGTACGGCTTTTGGCGCAAAACCTGACGACTTCGCCCTGGAACATCCAGATCGAGGGCGAGGTCGCCCGGCCATTTTCCATCGGCCTCGAAGACCTGATGCGGCGTTTTCCTGGCGAGGAACGGATTTATCGTCTGCGTTGTGTGGAAGGCTGGAGCATGGTCATTCCCTGGAACGGCTTTCCTCTCGCCCGCCTGATCCATCTGGCCCAGCCTAACGGCCAAGCAAAATATGTCGAATTCGTCAGCCTGCATCGCCCCGCTGAAATGATTGGCCAGCGCCAACCCGGCGGGCTGGTCTGGCCTTACCGCGAAGCACTGCGGCTGGATGAAGCCCTGCACTCCCTGGCTTTTCTGGCGACGGGGCTCTATGGCGAGGCGCTTCCCAAACAAAATGGTGCGCCCTTGCGCCTGGTCGTGCCCTGGAAATACGGTTTCAAACAGGCCAAGGCCATCACGCACATCCGTTTTCTGCGCGACATGCCTCGTGGTTCGTGGCAACTGGCTGCCGCCAGTGAGTATGGCTTCTATGGCAACGTCAACCCGGATGTGCCGCATCCGCGCTGGAGCCAGAAACGCGAGGTGCGTATCGGTGAACTGCGCAAACGCCCCACGCTGCCTTTCAACGGCTATGCCGAACAGGTGGCGCATCTCTATGCGGGCCTTGATCCGCGTGCGCAAATATGACACCACAGCCATGACGCCCACCGCCACGACGCCAGCCAGCCTGCTCAATCGGCACTATCGCCTGGTCTGGTGGGGCGTACTGATGCTGCTGTGGGTGCCCGCATCAAGCCTGCTGCGCGATTACCTGAACGATGATCTGGGTGTGAATGCGCTGGAAACCCTGCAACGCACCACCGGGCGCTGGGCGGTGATTGCACTCATCCTCACCCTGGCCGTGACGCCGACACGACGTGCGCTGGTGCGCCTGTGCCGCCTCGCAAAACGGCGCTGGGGACGACGCTTGTCCGACTGGAACACCCTCATGCGCATGCGCCGTATGCTCGGGCTGAGCTGCTTCGCCTATGCCGCTTTGCATGCCGGGGTTTATCTGGCATTCGATCTCTCCTGGGACTGGGCTTTTCTTGCCGACGATGCGACAGAAAAACCCTACATCCTGGCAGGTGCCTTGAATCTGTTTCTGCTGGCCCTGCTGGCCGCCACTTCGCCCGACCGCATCCGCCATGCCCTGAAAGGTTGGTGGCGACGCATCCACCGCCTGGTGTATGTCATTGCCCTGTTGGCCATCGCGCACTGGGTGTGGATGCTCAAACCCGGCGACGGGCGTGCCACACCCTACCTGGCTGCACTCCTGGCTCTGCTGGGCATTCGTCTGCTTTACCGGGTGGGGTGGATGACGCTGGGAGAGGATGACGGCATGCCAGCCATGCCAAGACCGCCTCAAGGATGATTCATCGGGGAACCATGTCGAAATTGTTCAAAAACTGCTTCAAAACCTGCTTCAAAACCCTTTCCTCGCTCGACTGGCGTTTCGTCGCACTGCTGCTGACCGTGCTGGCACTGCTTGCTGCCCTGATTGCCCCGCTGCTTGCACCGGTCTCACCGTCATCCGAGGCTGGCACCACAGCCACCCTGGCAAGCTACGACAGCACGATTCGCCCGCTGCCCCTGGCCCTGAAAACCAACCCGGCTCTCGTCCGACTGGGCAAACAGTTGTATTTCGAAAAACGCCTGTCTGCCGATGACAGCCTCTCGTGTCATGACTGCCACGACTTGAAGCGGGGCGGTGCAGATGGCCGCATCGTCGGAAAAGGCATTCGCGGTGCCCTCGGTGACCGCAATGTCCCCACGGTGTTCAATGCGCCTTTCAATTTCCTGCAATTCTGGGATGGCCGTTCACGCACGCTGGAAGACCAGGCGGCCATGCCCATCGTCGAGGCCGATGAAATGGGTTCATCGTGGCCGCAGGTACTGGAAAAACTCGGACGTGATCCCGGATATCGTGAACGCTTCAACACGCTGTTCAGCGATGGCATCACTCCAGCCAACATCACCCGTGCACTGGCCGAATTCGAACGCACGCTGATTACCCCCAATGCGCCATTCGACCGTTTTCTGCGCGGCGACGAGCAGGCTTTGTCTGTTCAGGCGCGACAAGGCTGGCAAATCTTTCAGACACGCGGCTGTGTCGCCTGCCATCAGGGCATCAACATCGGCGGCAACCTGTTCCAGAAAATCGGTGTCATGGCCAGGCAGGATGCCCTGAGCACAGACCCTGGACGTTTTGCCGTCACGGGCCGCGAAGAAGACCGCCATGTATTCAAGGTGCCTTCCCTGCGCAATGTCGGCGTGACCGCCCCCTATTTTCACAATGGCTCCGTGGCCACTCTCGAAGAGGCCGTGCGCATCATGGGGCGCGTGCAACTCGGGGTGACACTGGATGACACAGAAATAACCAGCCTGGCGGCCTTTCTACACAGCCTGACCGGGCAATACAGGGAGCCTTCGCCATGAGTCCGGTCAACAGCTCGGTCAACAACCGCCGTATCAAGGTTGCGTTGTTGGCAGCCTGTGGCCTGCTCATCCTCGTGCATGCCTTCCAGTTCTGGCAAACCTGGGCATTCCGGCAAACCGCCATGGCCTTGCGCCACGAACTGGAACAAATGGCCGTCAAAAACGCCATGCTCGAAGGCGAAGTACTGAAGCTGCGCTACGGCCATGTCACTCACTACGACCGCCTCAATGCCCTGGCCGCTTCGCTCTACGCCAGCCTGCTGCGCATTGAAACCTTGTCCACCCCCCCGCTGGATGTGCAGGCGCTGCGCCACTCCCTGCAAGACGTGATCGACCAGATCGACCGCTTTCGCCGCAGCAATACCGTCGTGCATAACTCGCAGCGCTACCTCGCCACCTTGAGTGAAGCTGCGATCAAGCAAACCTACCCCGCCCTGCATGCCGATCTGTACGCATTGCAACGGCAATTTCTCTACCTGGAACAACTGCACCCGAGTGAAGTGCAGGCCGGTTCTCCTCCACCACTGTGGCTGGAGTCGTTACGCGATGCCAGCCTGAGTCAGCCTGTGCTGCAACCGCTTCTGCTGCACGCGCAGATGCTGATCCGGGAGCAGACATCGCTTGACCGGTTGACCCGCACCATCAGCGCCAATGTCATGGGCACGCACCTGGTGGGGCTGGAACGCACCCTGGCCGACGAAGTCAGACGCCACCAGCAACGCACGGATACGCAGGTGGGCTTTCTTACGGCGGGCATGGTTGCCCTGCTGGTCATGCTGTTTCTGCTCACCCGCCTGTACCGCCGCGACCTGCGCCTGAACAGCCTGGTCTTTGAAACCTCACCGGCCGGCATTCTTATCACTGACCGACGGGCTCGCATCCTGCGTGCCAACCCTGCGGTCAGTACCGTATCCGGTTATACCGAGGCCGAACTGCTGGGTCACACCCCGGCCCTGCTCAAATCAGACAGGCAGGACAAAACGTTTTACACAACCCTATGGCAAAAACTCGAAGCCGATGGTTTTTGGCAGGGTGAGCTCATCAACCGCCGCAAGAACGGCGAACTCTATCCGGAATGGCTCTCCATCCGCGCTGTGCGAAACGAGCGTGGACAAGCCACCCACTATGTCGGGGTCTTCACCGACCTGTCTGAAATCCGCAATGCGCAAGAGCGCGCTGAACGCCTGGCCTACCAGGACACGCTCACCGGCCTGCCCAACCGCGCCCTGCTCAAGGACCGGGCAGAACAGGTCTTGGCCGAGGCCGGGCGCGAAGGCCGCAAGGCAGCACTCATGTTCATCGATCTGGACAACTTCAAGACCATCAACGATTCGTTGGGGCATGGCGCAGGCGACCAACTGCTGTGTGACGTCTCCGACCGCATCCAGAGTTGCCTGCGCGCCACGGACACCCTGGCCCGCTACGGCGGCGATGAGTTCATCCTCATTCCCCGCAGCACGGAAAGCACCGAGGCCATCCAGGGATTGGTGGAAAAAATACACGACTGCCTCCAGGCCCCTTTTCTGATCCACGGTCATGCCCTGGCCGTGACGTGCAGCACAGGCATCGCCATTTATCCCGATGACGCCAGCGATTTCGACAACCTCATGCAGTGTGCCGACACCGCGCTGTATCAAGCCAAGGCCGATGGCCGCGATGGCTGGCGTTTTTTCGAAGAAACGATGAACCGCAATGCCCGCGAAAACCTGATGCTCAACACCCTGCTGCATCAGGCATTGGGACGGGAAGAAATCAGCCTGGTCTGGCAACCACGCGTGGATATGCGCACCGGTACGCTCATCGGTGCGGAAGTGCTCATGCGCTGGCACAACACCGAACACGGGGCGATTCCGCCCTCGCGTTTCATTCCCGTGGCCGAGGCCAGCGGCTTCATTCTGCAACTCGGGGCTTGGGCTTTGAGAGAAAGTTGCCGTCAGGCACAGCACTGGCGTGATGCCGGACACCCCGATTTCGTGCTGGCCGTCAACATCTCCGCCGTGCAGTTCACCCGCAGCGACATCGCTGGAGAAATCGCCAAGGCACTCGAAACCAGCGGCCTGCCCGCCCGCTGTCTGGAAATCGAACTGACGGAGTCCGTTCTGGTCACCGATGTCACCCGCACGATCGACACCCTGCGTTCGATCAAACAATTAGGCATCAGCGTGGCCGTGGATGACTTTGGCACGGGGTATTCCAGTCTGTCTTATCTCAAACGCTTCGATGTCGACATCCTCAAGATCGACCAGAGTTTCGTGCGCGATCTGGATACCGACCCGGACGATGCGGCCATCGTCATGGCGATTTACCGCTTGGCCAACACCCTCGGCCTGGGCGTCATCGCCGAAGGGGTGGAAGAAGAATCACAAAGAAATTTCCTGCTGGAAATCGGCTGCAAACAGGCACAAGGCTATCTCTTCGGACGCCCCATGGCACCGGAAGCGTTTGAGAACTGGATGACCGGGCTTGCTCAACGGTCGAGATAACGCCGGTCATCAAACGTGGCCACCCATTCCGGCTTCCACACCACCATCAGCGTGACCATCATGCCGGTGGCAAACGCTTCGCCCCAGGCCATCAGCAAAAAGAAAGGGGCGTAGTCGTCGAGCAGATAATCCAGCGGATAAGCACCACTCGCTGCCAGAAATGCGGTCGATACGCCCCCCAGGATCAAAATGGTGATGGCTGCGCCGAAGAAGGCATTGAGAAAGATATAAACGAACAGGTGATTGGTCAGCCGACCATCGACCAGCCGGTAAATGCCCCAGCTCACGCCCACGGGCAGGGCTCCCATCAGCAACCAGTTGGCGGCAAAGGCCGCATATTCGCCCTGCCATGCCGCCATCGCCAAAACGATCAGGGCCATGGACAGCAAGGCAAACATCGGGCGGAACATGAGGGTCAGCGCCGTTGCCCCGAGCAGGTGAAAACTGAGCCCCGGTTTGACACCCGCCTTGATCAGCCACAGCGCCAGCACCGCAACGGTTGCGCCAAGAAATACGTTGAGGTTGCCCCGACGCAACAACATGCTCCAGGCGGTGCGGCGCACCAGCAGCCCGGCCAGCAGCAAGGCCCCGAGCCAGAATCCCCAGAGCCAGGCGACGGGAATATGGGCGGAAATCAGGTTCATGCGGGCCTCAAGTAAAATGTCGCGCCATTTTATTGTTTTCACGGAGCTCCGATGCGTCTGGCCCTTTTTGACCTTGATAACACCCTGTTGGCTGGCGATTCCGATTTCGAATGGGCACAGTTTCTGATCGAACAGGGTGTGCTCGACCGTGAAGTCTATGAAGCCCGCAATCAGGATTTCTACGATCAATACAAGGCAGGCACGCTCGATATTTTCGAGTTTCTCGATTTTCAGCTGAAACCGTTGTCACGCCATCCGCGCAGCCAGCTCGATGCCTGGCACCGCGATTACATGGCCCGCAAGATCATTCCCATGGTCGCGCCCGGTGCCATGGCGCTGTTGCAACGACACGCTGCAGATGTCTGCGTCATCGTGACGGCCACCAACCGTTTCGTCACCGCACCCATTGCTCGCCATCTGGGGGTACCACACCTCATTGCCACCGATCCGGAAGAAATCCACGGCGAATTCACCGGCAAGGTGGCGGGCACGCCTTCGTTCAAGGTCGGCAAGGTGCACCGTCTGCACGCCTGGCTGGCCGAACAGGGCAAAACCTGGGCCGATGTCAGTGAGAGCTGGTTTTACAGCGATTCGCTCAACGACCTGCCCCTGCTCGAAGCAGTACATCATCCCGTTGCTGTCGACCCGGATACCACGCTCAGGGCGCACGCCGAAGCGCACGGCTGGCCGGTCATCAGCCTGCGCCATCCATGAGCCATAAACTGGAGTTGCTTGCCCCGGCGAAAACCGCTGCCATTGGCCGGGAAGCCATCCTGCACGGGGCTGATGCGGTCTACATCGGCGGCCCCGATTTTGGCGCACGCCACCATGCAGGCAATCCGGTGGGGGAAATCGCGGCCCTGGCGGCATTTGCGCATCGTTACCACGCGCGCATTTACGTCACTCTCAACACGCTCTTGCATGACCACGAACTCGAAGCGGCGCGCAGGCTTGTTCATGAACTGTATGACGCGGGCGTGGATGCCCTCATCGTGCAAGACATGGGGCTGCTCGAACTCGATCTGCCCCCCATCGATCTGCACGCATCCACGCAATGCGACATCCGCACGCCGGAAAAAGCGCGTTTTCTCGCCGAGGTCGGGTTCTCGCAGATCGTGCTTGCCAGGGAACTGGCGCTACCGGAAATAGCGGCCGTGCGTGCGGCCTTGCCCGCAGAAACCGTGCTCGAACATTTCATTCATGGCGCTTTGTGCGTGGCTTTTTCCGGCCAGTGCTACATCAGCCATGCCCACACCGGCCGCAGCGCCAACCGGGGCGATTGTTCCCAGGCCTGTCGCCTGCCTTACACACTGCAAGATGCCGAGGGGCGGGTGGTGGCGTTCGAAAAGCATCTGCTCTCGCTCAAGGACAACAATCAAAGCAACAACCTCGATGCGCTCATCGAGGCGGGCGTGCGCAGTTTCAAGATCGAGGGACGTTACAAGGAGGCTGGTTATGTGAAAAACATCACCGGCCATTACCGTCGCCTGCTCGATGCGATTCTCGAACACCGCCCTGCGTTGGCGCGCGCCGCCAGCGGCCACACCCAGCTTCTGTTCACCCCGGATCCGGACAAAACCTTCCATCGCGGGGCCACCGACTATTTCACCCATGGCCGCCAGATCGACATTGGCGCGTTCGATACCCCCGCTTTGTCGGCTTGCCACTGGGCACGGTGACGCGCATCGGCCCGGATTGGTTCGAGTTGCAAAGCCATGCACCACTCGCCAACGGGGATGGCCTCACCTACCTGCATAAACGAACCGTCATGGGCATACAGGCCAACACCGTACAGCGCAGGGAGGCAGCGCACTGGCGGGTGTTTCCCAATGAACCGCTGGCCAGTCTGAGCGGCTTGCGCGTCGGCATGGACATCAGCCGCAACCGTGACCAGGTGTGGGAACAGTCGCTGGGCAAGCCTTCCGCCGAACGGCGCATTGATCTCAGCGCAGTCTTCAGGGAAAGCGAAGACGGTTTTGTGCTGGCTTTGTGCGATGCCGATGGCATCACCACCTCGGCATCGCTGACCATCGAGAAACAGCCTGCGAAATCGCCCGAGACAGCCGAAACGGCTTTGCGGGAGCAGCTTGACCGATTCGGCAACACGTTGTTTGCCCTGACAGATTGTCAGGTTGTCTGGCAACGCCCCTGGTTCGTGCCAGGTTCAGCCATCAACCGCTTGCGCCGCGAGGCCGTGGCGCAACTGGAGGCGGCTCGCCTCGCGGCCCACGTGCGTCTTCCCCGTTGCCCCGCTGTCAGCCCTCCCGCCGCTTATCCGGAAACCAGCCTGAGTTATCTTGCCAACGTGTACAACCAGGCTGCGCGCGCTTTTTATGCCCGCCATGGGGTCACATTCATCGCTGCAGCCTACGAGGCCCATGCAGAGCCGGGGGAGGTGTCATTGATGATCACCAGACATTGCCTGCGCCATGCTTTCAGCCTGTGCCCCAAACAGGCCAAGGGCGTGACCGGCGTACAGGGCCAGGTGCGTGCCGACCCCATGACCCTGGTGAATGGCAACGAACGCTTGACCCTGAAGTTCGACTGCCGCGCCTGCGAAATGCATGTCATGGGCCGCATGAAGAAACATGTCCTGAAAATGCCGCCCCCCGGCACAGGACATGACCCCTGCTGAAACAGCACCTAGGGCATCTCTAAAAACCCGTCATACCTGCGAAAGCGGGTATGACAAATCAGGTTTTTTCGAGGCACCCGCTAAAACCCGAAGCGTTTTTGTAACCACAGGCTGAGTGTCGGCGGCAGCACCGACAGAAACCACATGCTCAGATTGAGTGGAAACGGGAAGGACACGCGCGCACAGTTTCTTGCCAGGCCGCGCTGAATCAGATGCGCGGCCTTTTCTGCTGAGATCCGGAACGGCGTGGGGCCGGGAAAGCGGTCGCTCATGTCCGTCTTGACGAAGCCGGGGCAAATCACTGTTACACCGACGCCGTGCGGTGCCAGGCAGCCACGCAAAGCCTCTCCGTAAACCTTCACCGCCGCCTTGCTGGCGCAATAGGCCGGGGAAACCGGCATACCGACATAAGCAGACAGCGAGCTGACAATGCCGATCTGCCCGCGCCGACGGGTACGCATGGATTCGATGAGGGGCGTCAGGGTGTTGAATACACCGTGGGTGTTGACGGCAAAAACAGCACGGATGATTTCGGCACTTTCATCGACATCGCCCGCTTGGAGCGTGTGTGCGACACCGGCGTTGGCAATCAGCACCTCGACTGGCGTGTGCGCATCGAAAGCCTGCAGCCAGACGCGCATGCCCACTTCATCGGTGGCATCGATACAGCCGGTCTGCACCTGTGCACCCTGTTCCAGGCAATCTTGTGCCACGGCAGCCAGGCGTGCGGCATGGCGACCGGTCAGCCCCAGCGTGATGCCCGGACGGGCATAGGCACGCGCCAGAGCGGCACCGATGCCGTGGCTGGCACCGGTAATGACAATGACGTGCGGTGAAGAAGACATGCGCAGACCCCCAAGGGAAACGCTGATTTATTCATATCGCATATCGCGGCCAAGGCCGCTCCTACGAAATCAATGGGGTGTAGGAGCGGCCTTGGCCGCGAATCGGGGCAAACCGATTTTTCAGCGCTTCCATGGCGCTTGCAATCAGCGTGTGTGTCAACGCTCACGAAAGGCACGCATCACCGTGTCGGTGACTGGTCGCAGCAGATATTCAAACGCCGTTCGCGCTTCCGTCTGGATATACACCTCTGCGGCCATGCCCGGCTCCAGCAGGCTGATATGCGCGGCTTTGAGCGAGGACTCTTCCGGACGGATGTGCACCTGATAGCTGGGTACGCCGCTCTTTTGGTCGAACAGCACATCGGGCGAGATATAGGTGACCGTGCCCTGCACCAGCGGTGTGGTGCGATAAGGCAAGGCGGTAAAACGGATGTCTGCCGATTGCCCCAGATGTAGTTGTTTGATGGAGTCGACGCTGCTTTGCGCTTCGATCACCAGTGATTCGCCTTCGGGGACGATTTCCATGAGCGGATCACGCGGGCCGATGCTGGCACCGGGCGTATGAACACGCAGATTGATGACCCGGCCCGCCACCGGGGCGGCGATGCTTTGACGGTGCAGAGCGTCGCTGGAAGGAATCAGACGTTCGCGCAGTTCCATGAGTTTGACGCTGCTTTCCTTCAAGCCTTCTGCTGCCTGTCGGCTGTATTCGTTGCGCATGCTGACAATCTGCAGTTGCAGGTCTCGCACCCGCTGCGAAGCCCGCGCCAGTTCAGCGTGATGTTGCTGCTGGCGTGCCTGGTAGTCGGTCACCAGCCGTTGTTGGGCCAGCAGACGCGCCGTGGAGACGAATTGCTGTTCGCGCAACGATTCATACAGGCGCAATTCTTCGGCAGCCGAGTCGCCCCCGGCCTGATCGGCCTTGAGCTGTGCCCTGAGCGCCAGGGTTTCCTGGTTGATGTCGTCAATCTGGCTTTGCAGCAGACGGGTCTGTTCGCGCAAGGCATTCAGACGGGTGTTGAACAGCGCCGTCTCACGTGCCATGAGCTGGCGCACATCGGCATGGTGCTTGCGCGCCAGGAGTTCTGCGGGAAACTCGATCTGCCCGGCATTCACGGCCGCAGATTGCAAACTGGCCTGACGGGCAAGTTCGGCATCGAGATTGCCGCGCAATAATTGGTAACCGGCGCTGACACTGGCATCTTCCAGAAGGATGAGGCGCTGCCCTTTGGCAACCAGATCGCCGTCCTTGACGAGGATGCTTTTGACAATGCCGCCTTCGTTATGCTGAAGCGTCTTGCGGTTGCTACTGATCTTGACCAGGCCGGTCGTGATCAGCGCCCCTTGCAGAGGGGCTGTCGCCCCCCACAGACCCAGGCCGATGAATGTAATCAGAATGAAAGCCAGCCCATAACGGGCGAGTTTTCCGGGAAGCATATCCATGGGTGGCTCTCGTCAGACGTGGGCGGGCGGGGGGGGAGGCATCTGCGCGGGCGAAGGCATGATGCGGCTCATGACTTCATTGCGGTATCCGAAGGTATCCATCTGGCCTTCGCGCATCACCAGAATCTTGTCGATATTGCCCAGCAGGCTGGGCTTGTGCGTCACCAATACCAAGGTTGTCCCCCCCTGTTTGAGCTGGGTCATGGTCTGCGTCAGGCGTGTTTCCCCTTCTGCATCCAGGTTGGCATTGGGTTCATCCAGCACCACCAGCCGGGGGCTGCCGTATAAAGCCCGGGCAATGCCGATGCGCTGCATCTGCCCACCGGAAAGAATGTGTCCGCCATCGCCAATGGGGGTGTCATAACCCTGCGGAAAACGCAGAATCATTTCATGAACCCCGGCATGCTTGGCTGCGGTCACCACCGCTTCCGAGTCGACTGCCCCCAGCCGGGCGATGTTTTCACTCACCGTGGCAGGAAACAGTTCCACGTCTTGCGGCAGATAGCCCACATGACGGCCGAAATCATCGCGGTCGATCTGGCTGACATCGGCACCATCCAGGCGCACCGCCCCAGCCGTCGGTTTCCACACCCCCACGATCAGACGCGCCAGGCTGGACTTGCCGGAAGCGCTGGGGCCGACGATGGCCATGGACTCGCCCGGTGCAAGTTCCAGGGCCACGTGGCGAATGATGGGGCGGTCCGCCGTTTTGCCTGCCAGCGCCAGGCGTTCAATCTGCAGGCGTCCTTCGGGGTGCGGTAGCCGGGTGCGCGTGGCGGTCTGATCCACCGCCTCAAAAACCGGCAGCAGGCGGGCGAAGGCTGCCCGCGCCTGTACCAGATTGGCCCAGTTGGCCAACAGGCTTTCCACCGGGGCCATGGCACGTCCCTGAATGATCGTTGCCGCCAGCATGATGCCGGGGGAAAGGTTCTGGTCGATGATCAGCCAGGCCCCTGCGCCCATCATGGCAATCTGCATGAGCTGACGAAAAAATTTGCTGCTGCTTTGCACCACACTCATACGCTGACCGGTGGCACTCATGCCTGCCAGCACCGGGGCGTTCATCTTCTGCCAGCGCTCGACAAACCCGGTGAGCATGCCCATGCCGTTGACCACATCGGCATTACGCAGCCCCTGGTCGATGAATTGGCTGCTGCGCCGCGAATTCACCTGGATGTTTTCAAGTTGCTGGCGATTGAGTTTTTCATTGAGCCAGGCCAACCCGAACAGCACAAAGGCACCACACAGGGCAATGAACCCCATGAGCGGGTGAAACAGAAAGATCAGGGCAATGAAAAACGCCCCCCAGGGGGCGTCAAAGATGGCGATGATGCTGTTGCCGGACAGAAAGCTACGCAGTACGGCGACATCTTTCAGGCCATGC
>Ga0208371_1000148_pt1 | contig 24673 bp, 19 predicted proteins | sample SubbioCR12Aug_1A_FD_184827 | JGI IMG/M metagenome (GOLD analysis project Ga0208371, IMG submission 184827) | Serpentinite rock and fluid subsurface biosphere microbial communities from McLaughlin Reserve, California, USA - CR12Aug_1A (SPAdes) | ecosystem: Environmental > Terrestrial > Deep... | reverse complement strand
GGCAAGACCCTCAACATCATCAAGGTCTACCGCAACGGCACCGGCGAGCAGAAGGACTCTCCCGTGAACGGCCATGCCTTCTTCAAGCAGCAGTGCCTGCACTGTATCACCCCTGCCTGCGCCTCTGTCTGCCCGGCCGGCGCCTTCAGGAAGGACCCGGTCAATGGGGCCGTGTATTACGAGGCCTACCGCTGCATCGGCTGCCGCTACTGCCAGATTGCCTGCCCCTTCAACGTCCCCCGCTACGAATGGGACTCTGCCTGGCCCGAGGTGCGCAAGTGCCAGCTCTGCCGGCACCGCCTCGCAGAGGGGAAATATTCGGCGTGCGCCGAGTTCTGCCCGACCGGCGCCACGATCTTCGGGCGGGTGGAGGATCTGCGCCAGGAGGCCAGAAAGCGGTTCGCCATGAAGCCGGGGACCGAGTACGAATACCCGATCAAGACCCTCGACTCCAAGGAGACCTCGCTCAGGAAGGTTTCCCGCTATGTTGACCGGGTCTATGGATTGAGCGAGGCGGGAGGGACGCAGAACATCATGCTTTCCGGGGTCTCCTTCGAGCTGCTCGGTTTCGACACGGATATTCCCCATTCGGCCCTGCCCGATCTGACCTGGGCCTATGTTGCCAAGATCCCGTGGGTCTTTGCCGGGGTCTTCCTGGGCGGGACCACGATCCATGCGATTACGAGCCGGATGGCAAAGCATGGCAAGGACAAGGAGGAGAAGCATGATTGACTGTACCAGGTACCTCGGCCCGAAACTGGGGAGTGTCGCGAACAGGCTCCTGGACGACAGGCACAGCGACCATCTCGGCATCAGGATGGATACGCCGTTCACCAGGATTCTCCTTGCCCTGATCCTCGCTGCGGCTGCTGTCGCGGCCTACCGGCTGCTGCTGGGAATGGGGGCCTCGACCAATCTCAACGACTACTGGCCCTGGGGGCTCTGGATCTCATTCGACGTCCTTGGGGGGGTGGCAATGGCCGCAGGTGGCTTCATCGTCGCTGCCATGGTCTATATCCTCAACTGGAAAAAGTACAAGTGCATCGTCCGGGCGTCGATCCTGAACGCCTTCTTTGGCTACCTGCTGGCAGCCATGTCCATCTGCCTGGATATCGGCCGCTCCTTTGTCATCTGGCATCCGATGGTGATGTGGCAGGTCAACTCCATCATGTTCATCGTGGCCATCCACGTGGTGCTCTACACCTCTACCCTGGCCACCGAGTCGAGCCCCATGGTCTTTGAAAAGCTCGGCTGGACCGGGGTCCTGAGGTGGGTGAACCGGTGCATGGTCGGGATCGTCCTGTTCGGAGTGCTCTTGTCGCTTCTGCATCAATCCTCTCTCGGCGCGGTCTACCTGATAGCGCCGAGCAAGCTGTCGCCCCTCTGGTACAGCAAGTTCATCCCCTACATGTTCCTGGTCTCGGCAATCATGATGGGGCTTTCCATGGTCAGCTTCGAGACGATCCTCACCGGCAAGGTCTTCAATCATGTCCCTTCCCTGGAGGTGTTGCAGGGGCTGGCCAGAGGAATCCTGGCGATCGGCTCCCTCTATGCGGCAATGAAGATCGGCCACCTGCTGACCGGTCCCGGCGTCGGCGCCCTGGTCTCGGAAGGCTTCCTCGGTATCATGTGGCTCTTGGAGATGGCCATCGGCGTTCTGCTTCCCCTGCTGCTGCTGGCAGGGAAGAAGAACCGGTCGAACCCTGAGGTGCTGTTCGCGGCGAACATCCTCGTCATCGTCGGGGTGCTGATGAATCGCCTGAACGTGGGGGTTTTCGCGGTTTCCGAATACGCAAACAGGGCAGGGAGCGATTATTTCCCCTCCCTGATGGAGCTGGTGCTCACCACCGGCATGATCGCATTCGCCATCCTGGGCTTCAAGGTCTGCGCGAAATACCTGAATCTCTTCCCTGAGACAGACCACTGACCGGAGCCGGAGGCGAGGCGACAGACCCCATCAGCAGGGGATTCCAACGGAGGGATGTATGGCAAAGCGAATTACCATTGATCCGGTCACGAGAATAGAGGGGCATCTGCGGGTGGATTGCGAGCTGGACAATGGCCATGTCAGCAAGGCATGGGCTTCAGGTCAGATGTGGCGCGGCATCGAGCTCATCCTGAAGGGGCGGGACCCCCGCGACGCCTGGCTCTTTACCCAGAGGATCTGCGGGGTCTGTACGACAGTGCACGCCATTGCATCGGTCCGTTCCGTGGAGAGCGCCCTGAAGATGGAGATCCCCCTGAATGCCCAGTACATCAGGAATATCATGATCGCTGCCCACGCGATCCAGGATCATATCGTCCACTTCTACCACTTGTCGGCCCTGGACTGGGTCGATGTCACCTCCGCGCTCAGGGCGGAACCCCGGAAGGTCGCCTCCCTGGCCCAGGGGATGTCCAGCTGGAGCCTCAACAGCTCCCAGGAATTCGTCAGGGTCCAGGAGAAGCTCAAGGGGTTTGTCGGCAGCGGCCAGTTGGGGATTTTCGCCAACGGCTACTGGGGGCATCCTGCCATGAGGCTCTCCCCGGAAGTCAATCTGCTCGCCTGTACCCATTACCTGCAGGCCCTGGAGGTGCAGCGCAAGGCGAACATCATCATCTCCATCCTGGGGGCCAAGACCCCCCACATCCAGAATCTGGCTGTGGGGGGGGTGGCCAACCCGATCAATACCGACAGCCCGTCGACCCTGTCGCTGGAGCGGCTCTATTACGTCAAGACCCTGATAGACGAGCTGGGCGATTTCGTGAACAATGTCTACTTCACCGATGTCTGCGCCATTGGCGCCAGCTACCGGGACTGGACCGCATACGGCGCCGGCGTGACCAACTACTTAAGCGTCCCCGAATTCCCGCTCGACACCAAGGGGACGGTCTTCGAGCTGCCAGGTGGGTATATCCCCGCCGGGGACGTGGGCCGGTTCTCCCCGATCAGGAACTTCGAGGACGAGAGCTTTGTCAAGGGGGTCAAGGAAAGCGTCAAGCACTCCTGGTACAAGGGGGACTCGGACCGTCATCCCTGGGAGGAGGAGACCGAGCCGGGCTACACCGATTTCCTCGACGATGGAAAATACTCCTGGGTAAAGGCTCCCACCTTCAGGGATGCCCCTGCCCAGGTGGGGCCGTTGGCCAACGTGCTCTGTCTCTATGCCGCGGGGCATGAGGCGACACGGAAATATACCGACAAGGCGCTCGCCACCATTGGCAGGCTGTCCGGCGCCCCGGTCTCCATCGAGGCGCTCCATTCGACCATCGGTCGCCATGCTGCCAGGGGGGTGCGGGCGGCTGTCCTGTACGAGACCCTGCAGAAGCAGTGGCAGCTCCTCATGGACAACATCGGCAAGGGTGACACCCGGACCTTCAACCAGCCGGAGTTCCCGAAGGGGGAGGTGCGCGGGGTCGGTTTCCACGAGGCTCCCCGTGGCGTGCTGTCCCACTGGATCGTCATTGCCGACAAGAAGATCAAAAACTACCAGGCCGTTGTTCCGTCGACCTGGAATTCGAGCCCCAGGAACGCAAAGGATGCTCCGGGCCCCTACGAGGCATCCCTGGTCGGCACCCCTGTGGCGGTGCCGGAAAAGCCGCTGGAGGTGCTCAGAACCGTTCATTCCTTCGACCCCTGCCTTGCCTGCGCCATCCACATGGTGGACACGGAAAACGCAGAGATCGTCTCGGTCAGGGCATTATAGGTCACGGACATGAATGTTCTGGTCATGGGGGTCGGCAACCTGCTGCTGCAGGATGAAGGGGCAGGCGGCAAGGCTGTCGAGGAATTCGCGCGGAGGTACCGGGTCCCGCCGGGGGTGGAGATCCTGGATGGCGGCACCAGCGGCATCGAGCTGTTGCAGTACATCCAGGGGCGGGATCTCCTGATCCTGGTGGATGTGGTCAGAAGTGGCAACCCCTGCGGAACCCTTACCCGGTTCGAAGGGGAGCATGTTCCGGCCCTGTTCCGGGACAAGATATCGCCCCACCAGCTGGGGATTTCCGATCTGCTCGCGGTCTGCCAGATGACCGACGCCATGCCGGAAAAGGTCGTGCTGTTCGGCATCGAGCCGAAATCGCTGGATACCGGTCTGACGCTCTCGGCCGAGGTAGCCGGCAACATCGGCAGGCTGGCTGACCTGGTGGCTGAAGAGCTGCGTCTGTTCGGCGTAACGGTCGAACCGTATTCCTGAGACCCGGTTGGTGCAATTCCGCGCAAAAACGGCTTGGGATCGTTGCGATGAGATGGCCTGTCCGCATATGCGGCAGGCCTTTTGTCTGCCGGGCATCTTCCGGACGGCTGCTCCGGCTGAGGCTGCCTCGGGCGGCAGTGAGAGGAGAAGAGCCGGATGGCGAAACTGATAAAAGAGGTTGCTTATTCTCCTGATTTGTGATTAGTAATCACACATGATTTTTCCCTGAACGTCCGTTCATCCGGGCGTTGAAGGGGGGCAGTCCCGGATCCGTTCGGCGGACGTGTACTTTTTTTCGGGGCAGGACTGCATCAATGGTTGACAGGATGCCACCTTAGGCATTATTTATTAAGCCTGTGTATACACTTTGGGATCGGACGACCGGTGTGCAGGGTCAGCTCTTCCAGGGCCAAGTACCTGTTTCGTAAATGGGATGAATGGTACGCGCCGGGCTCAGCCATGGAGCGTTACATTATTTTCTGAGAGGAGGAAGGGTTTGATGAGAGGAACAAAAAGACAGATCATTGCGGCGATCATGGTGGTTCTCTGCGTTATTGCCGGTTCGGCATTCGCCGCCCAGGGGACCGGCAAGCTGAAGGTGCAGATTCCGGTAGCGCCCGAGATGTATGCCTCCACGCCGCAGCCACTGACCGCCAGTCAGTGCGGCCAGTGCCACCCCAGCCTGTATGCGAATCTCAAGGACAATGGCGGCAAGCACCGTTTCGACTGCCAGAAGTGCCACACCGCATTCCACGTCTATAACCCCAAGAAGGGGAACTACGACGCGATCATGCCCAAGTGCGCCAACTGCCACACCGACCCCCACGGGCCGAAGGTAACGGATTGCGCCAGCTGCCACAGTAACCCCCATGCACCGAAGAAGATCGCCATCACCACCAAGCTGACCACTGCCTGCCTCCAGTGCCACCCCGGTCCGCAGGAGCAGCTCACCAAGTTCCCGAGCAAGCATACCAAGGTTGCCTGCACCAAGTGCCATACCTCGCACGGCTATATCCCCTCCTGCTTCAACTGCCACAAGCCGCACCACGAGGGGCAGAAGATCGATACCTGCGCCAAGTGCCACCCGGTTCACCGGCCGCTGCAGATCACCTATGAGAAGGATACCCCTGCCGTTACCTGCGGTTCGTGCCACAAGAAGGCCTTCGGCGACTGGAAGAAGACACCCAGCAAACACGGCAAGGTCAACTGTGCCGTTTGCCACCATGGCAAGCACAAGTACGTGCCCAAGTGCACCGAGTGCCATCCCACGCCGCACGCCAAGGGTATCCTGGCACGTTACCCGAACTGCCTGACCTGCCATATCAACGTCCACGACCTGCCGGTGGGAGCGAAGAAGTAGTAACCCGTCTGCAGACTGACGCAGGGCTGTAGCAATCAAGGACCCCCGGAATTCGGGGGTCCTTTTTTTGATCGCCGATGATCATGCCCTGGGACGGAAGATGGCGGCGGGGCCGGCTGTAACACCCTTTTCGGTTGAGCAAAAAAATGCTTTGTGGTAGCGTGCACTGTTGCATTCATTACCTCTTTACAGGAGAACCGTCGATGTTTGGTGCACTCATAAAGAAGTTCGTCGGGAGCAAGAACGAGCGTGAGCTGAAGCGGATGTGGCCCGTGGTGGAAAAGATCAATGCCATGGAACCTGCCATCTCCAAGCTTTCCGACGAGCAGTTGCGCGATAAGACCGGTGAGTTCAAGGAGCGGATCGCCCGGGGCGAGCATGTCGACGCGCTTCTCCCTGAAGCCTTTGCGGTCTGCCGCGAGGCCGGGAAGAGGGTGCTGGGGATGCGCCACTTCGATGTCCAGCTCATCGGCGGGATGGTGCTGCACCAGGGGAAGATCGCCGAGATGAAGACCGGCGAAGGCAAGACCCTGGTTGCGACCCTGCCGGCCTACCTGAACGGGCTGACCGGTCGCGGCGTCCACGTGGTAACGGTCAACGACTACCTGGCCAAGCGCGATGCCGAGTGGATGGGGCAGATCTACACCTTTCTCGGGCTCTCCGTCGGGATCATCGTCCATGGCCTGGACGACGACCAGCGCCGCGCATCCTATGCCGCGGACATCACCTACGGCACCAACAACGAGTTCGGCTTCGACTATCTGCGGGACAACATGAAATTCGCCCTGGAGGAGTACGTCCAGCGGCCGTTCCACTTTGCCATCGTCGACGAGGTCGACTCCATCCTGATCGACGAGGCCCGGACCCCGCTGATCATCTCCGGTCCCACCGAGGAGTCCACGGACAAATACTACATCATCGACCGGATCATCCCCAAGCTGGTGAAGGGTGAGGTGAAGGAGGTCGAGGCCAATACCCTCTCCGGCAAGCGCAAGACCTACACCGGCGACTTTACCGTCGACGAGAAGGCCAAGTCCGCCACTCTTACCGAGGAAGGGGTCCTCAAGGTCGAGAAGCTTTTGAAGATCGACAACCTCTACGATCCGCGCAACATCGAGATCCTCCACCACGTCAACCAGGCGTTGCGCGCCCATGCCATGTTCAAGCGGGACGTGGATTACGTGGTGAAGGATGGCGAGGTGATGATCGTCGACGAGTTCACCGGGCGGCTCATGCCGGGCCGGCGCTGGTCCGACGGCCTCCACCAGGCCATCGAGGCCAAGGAAGGGGTGAAGATCGAGAACGAGAACCAGACCCTGGCCACCATCACCTTCCAGAACTACTTCCGCATGTACGAGAAGCTTTCCGGCATGACCGGTACCGCCGATACCGAGGCCGAGGAGTTCCACAAGATCTACAAGCTGGACGTGACGGTCATCCCCACGAACCGGCCGCTGCTCCGTCCCGACTTCCCGGATGTGGTCTACAAGACCGAAAAGGAGAAGTTCGAGGCGGTCATCGAAGAGATCAAGGAGCTCCATGCCAAGGGGCAGCCGGTGCTGGTGGGCACCATCTCCATCGAGAAGTCCGAGGTGCTTGCCGAACTGCTGAAGAGGCAGGGGATTCCCCACAACGTCCTCAATGCCAAGCAGCACGAGCGGGAGGCGGAGATCGTCGCCCAGGCGGGCCGCAAGGGGATGGTGACCATCGCCACCAACATGGCGGGCCGCGGTACCGACATCGTGCTCGGCGGCAACCCCGAAGGGCTGGCCAAGAACTGGCTCAAGGCGAACCCGGACGCTACGGACGAACAGTACCAGGCGATGCTTGCCCAGTTCCGCGAAGGGTGGGCCAAGGAGCACGAAGAGGTGGTCAGCCTGGGGGGCCTGCATATCCTGGGGACCGAGCGCCACGAGTCGCGCCGGATCGACAACCAGCTCCGCGGCCGTTCCGGCCGGCAGGGGGACCCCGGTTCGTCCCGTTTCTACCTGTCGCTGGAGGATGACCTGCTCAGGATCTTCGGCTCGGAGCGGGTTTCCAAGATCATGGACCTGTTGAAGATCGAGGAGGGTGAGGCGATCACCCACGGCATGATCAGCCGGGCCATCGAGAATGCCCAGAAGAAGGTGGAGGCGCACAACTTCGAGATCCGCAAGCATCTCATCGATTATGACGATGTCATGAACAAGCAGCGCGAGGTGATCTACACCCAGCGCAAGGAGATCCTGGCCGGCGAGGATATCAGGAACATCTTCCTGGACATGCTGGAAGAGTCCATCGGCGACGTGGCGAACGAATTCGCCATCGACAAGGTGCCGGGCCACGAGTGGGACTGGCCGGGGCTGACCGAGACCGTCTACAAGACCTTCAACCTGCAGCTCGACCTGCCGGAAGAGACCATTGCCCGCCTGACCCCGGACAACTTCCGGACCCTGCTCAAGGAAGAGGTGATGAACCGCTTCAACGAGAAGCTGGGCAGCTTCGGCGACGAGCTGATGGACCACCTGATCAAGTGGGTCATGCTCCAGACCATCGACCAGCTCTGGAAGGACCACCTCCTCTCCATCGACCATCTGAAGGAGGGGATCGGGCTGCGCGGCTACGGCCAGAAAGACCCGAAGAACGAATACAAGAGAGAGGCCTTCAACCTCTTCATGGAGATGATCGTCCGTATCCGGGCCGAGGCGGTGGAGAAGATCTTCTGGATCCAGCTCGCCCGTGAGGATGATCTGGAAGAGGAAGTGGAGCGACTGGAAGAGGAGCACCAGAAGCGGCAGAAGATGGTCTACAACCTGGCGAGCACCGAGCCGGTCCAGCAGCAGCCGGTCAAGAGCCAGAAGACCGCAGGCCGCAACGATCCCTGCCCCTGCGGCAGCGGCAAGAAATTCAAACGCTGCTGCGGTCAGTAACAGGTTGCGGTTGTAGTAACGGAGGCATCCATGGAACCTAAAGGATTCGCATTCTCTGTCGTGGAAGCGGCCATCAAGAAACCGGGGCGGAAGGATCTCGCGCTGATCTTTTCCCAGGTTCCCGCGGCCTGTGCGGCGGTATTTACCAATAACAAGGTCAAGGCGGCACCGGTGCTGCTCGGGATGGACCGGGTGGCTGGCGGCACCTGCCGGGCAGTGGTGGTAAACAGCGGCAATGCCAACGCCTGCACCGGCCAGCCCGGCATGGAGAGCGCCCTGGAGACGGCCCGTCTGGTCGCTGCAGGACTCGGCATCGACGAAGCGGCCGTCATCCCGTCGTCCACGGGGGTTATCGGGGTGCAGATGCCCATGGACAGGGTGAGGAATGCCGTTCCCGCACTGCTGGAAGGGCTCGGCCAGGGCACGCTGGAAGACGTGGCCAAGGCCATCATGACCACCGATACCTTTGCCAAGCTTGCCGTGCGCAAGGGAATGGCCGGTGGCGTTCCCTACACCATCGCCGGTGTTGCCAAGGGGGCCGGGATGATCCGGCCCGACATGGCAACCATGCTCTCCTTCCTGGTTACCGATGCTGCTGTGGAGCAGTCCTGGCTGCAGGAGGCATTTCGCGCAGCGGTCGATGTTTCGTTCAACTGCATCACCGTGGACGGTGATACCTCCACCAACGACACGGCGCTGATCATGGCAAACGGCCTGGCAGGCAATCCGCCCTTGTCCGGGACGGATGCCGATGCTGCAACGTTTCGTCGCCTGCTCGGCGAGGTCACCCTGGAGCTGGCCAAGGCGATCGTCAAGGATGGCGAAGGGGCAACGAAACTGGTAACCATTGACGTTCGTGGCGCTGCGAATCAGAAGGATGCACGCCTGGCCGGGATGGCGGTTGCCAATTCGCCGCTGGTCAAGACGGCGTTTTTCGGACAGGATGCCAACTGGGGCAGGATTCTGGCGGCTGTCGGGTATTCCGGCGCAGAGGTTGACCAGTCGCGGGTTGCGCTCTCGTTCGATGATGTCCAGATGGTCAACGGCGGTCTCTTTGTCGGCGGCGATGCCGAGGCACGCGGCTCGGCAGTGTTGCATAAGCCCGAATTCCGCGTTACTATTGATCTCGGTCTGGGAGAAGGGTGCGCTACGGTCTACACGAGCGATTTTTCCTATGACTATGTGAAGATCAACGCAGATTATAGAACCTAGGTGTCGCTAATCACAAAAACGAATTCGGCGATATGGTACGGGGGGGGCATGAAGCGTTTCTCCGTGGTAACCGTTTTGAGCATATTTCTTGTCATCGTCTTTGGCGCGGCAATCGGGTATGCGGAAAACGGCAATGTAAAGATTACCGAGATGGCGGTCACTACCAAGATCGTCCGCGGCAATCCCATCGATTCGGTACACCGGATCTCATCGGCTTCGGTGAAGCAGCTGTTCTGCTTTACGCGCACGACTTCCGAGGAAGATGGCGAGACCACCATCAAGCATGTCTGGTACCGCGACAACCAGAAGATCGCCGAGTATGAGCTGCCGGTCAAGGGAAAACGCTGGCGGACATACAGCCGCAAGGGAATAGAAAAAGGTTGGTCCGGCGAGTGGCGCGTGGAGGCCCTCGATGCCGAAGGCAAGCTGCTGAAGGCGGTAACATTCAGGATGAATTGACAAGGGGGCAGCAGCCCCCTTTTTTGCACCGCAACCATGAAAATACTTTTATCTCGCATATCGTGTCTGGTGATGCTGATCCTGCTCGTGCCGGGGGCCTGCAGCGGTAATGCCCTGGATATCCAGGCGTTCAGATCCCAGCAGGTCGACCGACTCATGGAGGAGGGGATCTCCAGGGGGCTGATTGCCGGTGGCGTCGTGCTGGTGGGGACTCGCAGGGGCGTACTGTTTGAAAAAGCCTATGGGCGGGTTTCGACGGAACAGGACTCCGGTCCGATGTCGGTCGGGACCTTCTTCGACATTGCGTCGCTGACCAAGGTGGTGGCCACGACGCCGTCGATCCTCAAACTGGCCGAAGAGGGGCGTCTCTCGCTGGTCGATCAGGTGGGGAGATGGCTTCCCGAGTTTGCCGGCCGGAAGGATCTTTTGATCTGGAACCTTCTGACCCATACCTCGGGCCTGGATGATTTTTCCCTGAGCTCTGCCGCGCCGATGCAGAGCGCCATATCAGGGGCTGCCGGCCAGAAGCCGAAAGGGGTGGTGGGAAGCCGGTTTCGCTATGCCGACATCAACTTCATCCTCCTGGGGGAGATTGTCCGGCGGGTAAGCGGGCTTCCCCTCGACCAGTATGCTGCGCAGCATTTCTATGCCCCGCTGGGGATGCGGGATACCTTGTTCAATCCCGATCAGGAGCGGGCACTCCGCTGCTCTTCCACCTTGGCAGGGGAGCGGACCCTGATGACGGGGCAGGTGCAGGATTATCTGTCCCGCCAGTTGGGAGGGGTGGCCGGCCATGCCGGACTGTTCAGCAATGCGGGCGATCTCGCACGGTTTTGCATGATGATCCTGAACCAGGGCGAGCTGGAGGGGAAACAGGTGCTTTCCCCCCGGGCCGTGGAGCAGATGACCGCTCCCTATTTCGCTCGTGGCGGCGATGTGGTGCGCGGCCTTGGCTGGGACATCGCTTCTCCCTATTCCGCACCGCGGGGCACCGGATTTTCCGAGACCTCGTTCGGGCATACCGGTTATTCAGGTTCGTCGCTCTGGCTCGATCCCAACGCCGACGCGTTCGTGGTGCTGCTTACAGCCCGGATCGATTACCGGCATCCCCGCGAACTGAGCCGTTTGCGGAGCGATCTCTCGACCATTGTCGCGGCACAGCTCGCCCCCCAGCGAGCGCTTGCAGAGCTGCTCCAGACGGTGGCTGCCGGGCGTTGAAAAAGGCTAATAAACTTGACACTTGGCCGCTTGCATGGTAACGTTTCACGCGATTATCCAGCCGTAAAAGCGCTTTCCGGGCCGCCGCCCCGTCGGCGTTCCCGCCCGTGGAGGAAGAAATGGGCATCAGACTGCTCCTCGCCGATGACAGCATCACCATCCAGAAGGTGGTCGGCATCATCTTCGCCAATGAGGATTACGATCTCACGGTGGTGGATAATGGCGTGGCCGCCCTGGAAAAGGCCCGGGAGACTCTGCCCGACGTCATGCTCGTCGATGCCCTGATGCCGGGCAGAAACGGCTATGAGGTCTGCCAGGAGATCCGCGCAGAAAGCCGGCTGCAGCATCTGCCCCTGTTACTGATGACCGGGGCCTTCGAACCATTTGACGAAACCAGGGCGCAGCAATGCGGCGCTGACGATTTCATTACCAAGCCTTTTGAATCCCAGCAGCTGGTGGAGAAGGTTACAAAGCTGGTTGAACTCGGCCGGCAACGGGCAAAGACCCCGGAGCCCCCACCCGCCGAACCGGTAGCCGCAATCGTCGAGCCGGCACCGGTTTTCACCCCCCCGGCCGCCGAGCCCTGGGAATTTGCGGCTCCCGAGTCCCCTCTTTCATTCGAACCCCTCCCGGAGATGTTCGACGACACACTCCTTGCGTCTGAAGCGGAGATCATGCCGGCGTTTCAGGCAGCTCCTGTTCCACCCGAGGATTTTGCCGTCGAAGTAGTGGAAGCGGCACCTGAAGACGATCCGTGGGGGGTTTTCGACCTGACCGACCTCGATGAGGAGCCGGCTGCACCGACTGTTGCAGAAGCGGAAAGTGCCCCGGCGCTTCCGGAGGAACCAGCAGGCTTTGCCTTTGCCGACGAGGAGCCGGAGCCTGTGCAACCGGCTGAACCTTCCTCCTTTGCCAGCCAGGGTTTCGATGCCAAATGGGAGCCGGTTGAAGAGGAGATGTATCAGTTCCAGGACGAGGAGCTGACGCCGGCGGGTGAGACCTTTACCGTTGGAATGGGCGAACCGCTCGCCAACCTGGCGGAAGAGCCGGCCCGGTTTGCCGAGCCTGACGTCTTTGCGGAGCCGGTTCCGGAAGAGCCGGCACCGGCAGCAGCTTCCGGTATTGAGCCCGCACCGGTCGACGAACCTGCAGCGGCGACTGCAGTGCCTTTTGGCGAAGCCCAGCTCAGGATGATCCTTTCCCAGCTTTCCCGTGAAGTCATCGAGAAGGTTGTCTGGGAGGTGGTGCCCGATCTGGCCGAGACCCTGATCAAGGAAGAGATCCGGAAACTGAAGGAGAGGGTGGCGCAGTAGGGGCAGAACCGGCGCCTGTACAACGCGAAACACAGGGGATGAAAATCCCCTTTTTTATTCGATATCGATCATTGAGGTTTGATTATGGCGGAGAGGGAACTGGCCAAGGTTTATGAACCGAAGGCGGTAGAAGAGACGTGGTACCGGGAATGGGAAGGGAAAGGCTATTTTCACGCCGAGGCGGCTTCAGGCGGGCAACCATACAGTATCGTCATCCCGCCGCCCAATGTTACCGGCGCCCTGCACATGGGGCATGCCCTCAATAACACCCTGCAGGATATCCTCTGCCGCTGGAAGCGGATGAGCGGCTGCAACGTCCTCTGGATGCCGGGCACGGACCATGCGGGGATTGCCACCCAGAACGTGGTGGAGCGCCAGCTTGCCGCCCAGGGGACCGATCGCCATACCCTGGGGCGCGAGGCCTTCATCGAGCGGGTCTGGCAGTGGAAGGCCGAGTCGGGCGGGCAGATCATCGGCCAGTTGAAGCGGCTCGGCGCATCCTGCGACTGGGAGCGGGAGCGGTTCACCATGGACGAGGGGCTTTCCCGCGCAGTGCGCGAGGTGTTCGTCTCTCTCTACGAGCAGGGGCTGATCTATCGCGACAACCGGCTGATCAACTGGTGTCCCCGCTGTCATACCGCCCTGTCGGACATCGAGGTCGAGCACGAGGAGAAGGCAGGCCATCTCTGGCATCTCCGCTATCCGGTCATCGGCACCGACCGGCACCTGGTGGTGGCCACCACCCGCCCCGAGACCATGCTCGGCGATACCGCGGTCGCGGTCCATCCCGAGGACGAGCGCTATGCAGACCTGGTGGGGAAAATGGTCCTGCTGCCGCTGGTCAACCGCGAGATCCCCATCATTGCCGACGAATACGTGGATCGGGAGTTCGGTACCGGCGTGGTCAAAATCACCCCTGCCCACGATTTCAACGATTTCGAGGTCGGCCGGCGCCATGGCCTCGAACTGGTGAATGTCTTCGACGAATCCGGTTTCATCAACGAAAACGGCGGCCCATACCGCGGGCAGGAACGCTTTGCCGCCCGGAAGCGGATTGTAGAGGATCTTGACGCCCAGGGGCTCCTCGCAAAGATCGACGATCACAACCTTGCGCTCGGTGGCTGCTACCGCTGCAAAACCGTTGTGGAACCCTATCTGTCGCTGCAGTGGTACGTCAAGGTGGGCCCGCTGGCTGATCAGGCGCTCGCTGCGGTAAAGGACGGCCGGACCCGGATCGTCCCCCAGCAGTGGGAAAACACCTATTTCGACTGGCTGGAGAACATCAAGGACTGGTGCATCTCCCGCCAGATCTGGTGGGGCCACCGGATTCCCGCCTGGTATTGCGCCGACTGCGAAGGGATCACGGTGAGCAGGACCGATGCCGCGGCATGTTCGCACTGCGGTTCGACCAACATCAGGCAGGAGACCGACGTCCTCGACACCTGGTTCTCGTCGGCGCTCTGGCCCTTTTCCACCATGGGGTGGCCGGATCAGACCCCCGAGCTCAAGACCTTCTACCCCACGGCCTGCCTGGTCACCGGCTTCGACATCCTCTTCTTCTGGGTGGCGCGGATGATGATGATGGGGCTGCATTTCATGGGGGATGTGCCTTTTCGCGAGGTCTACATCCATGCCCTGGTGCGCGATGCCCAGGGGCAGAAGATGAGCAAGTCCAAGGGAAACGTCATTGATCCCCTGACGGTGATCGACGCCTACGGCACCGATGCCTTCCGCTTTACCCTGGCAGCCTTTGCCGCCCAGGGGCGCGACATCAAGCTTGCCGAGGAACGGATTGCGGGATACCGGAATTTTGCCAACAAGCTCTGGAACGCCGCCCGCTTTGCCCTGATGAACCTGGAGGGGTTCGATCCCGTTGCGGTCGATGCAGGCAGCCTGGTTTACAGCAATGCCGACCGCTGGATTCTCTATCGCCTCAACGAGGCAGCGCGTGAGGTGAATGCCTCCCTGGCCGAGTACCGCTACAACGATGCGGCCAGTACGCTCTATCGTTTTACCTGGAGCGAATTCTGCGACTGGTACATCGAGCTGGTCAAGGACGATCTCTACCGGGGTGAGCCAGAACGCCGCCAGACCGCCCGCTACATCCTCTGGCAGGTCCTTGAGGAGCTGCTGCGGATGCTGCACCCCTTCATGCCGTTCATCACCGAGGAGATCTGGCAGGCCCTGCCGGGCGAAAAGGAGTGCCCCAGCATCATGCAGGCTTCCTATCCGCAGCCGACCAGCGAGCGCGATGCCTTCTATGCCGGGGCGAACGAGATGGAGCTGGTCATGGAGGTGATCCGGGGGATCCGCAACATCCGCGGCGAGATGGAGGTGGCTCCTTCGCGCGAAATTGCCGCCATCCTCGACTGCGGGTCTCTGGAGAGTCTGAACCTGCTCAAGCAGAACGAGGTCTACATCATGAGCCTCGCCCGGCTATCCGATCTGGCCATCGGCCAGGGGATCGAGCGTCCGAACGATGCATCACTGCAGGTGGCCCGTGACGTGGAGATCATCGTCCCGCTCAAGGGTCTGGTGGATGTGGAGGAGGAGGAAAAACGCCTGCTCAAGGAGATCGCAAAGATAGAGAAGGAGATCGACCTCTTCTCCAAAAAGCTTGAAAACCCGAGCTTTGTCGACCGTGCCCCTGCCGAGATCGTTGCCAGGGAACGGGAGAAGCTGGCTGAAGTCACCTCGAAGAAACGGGTGCTGGAGGAAAGCCTGGAAAAGATCAGGCGACTCAAGTAGCTTTAGCTGAGGGTGGCAAAACGGAAAGGGACAGGAGTCTGGAAACTCTGTCCCTTTTATTCTTCCATGAGTCGCATGGGAGGGAAGGGTGCTGTCGTGCTTGAGCCGTACCTGCTGCAGATTTTTATCCTGAACTGGCTGCTGATCATCGTCGACGCGGCAGTCGGTTATCTGGTTACACCGCTCCTGGCACGTTTTGGTGCGGTGGACACCGAGCCGTCTCCCAGAACGGTGCAGATGATCCGCAGGCTGCTCACCCTGATGGTGACGCTCTACATGTTTTTCAACTGCCTGGCCTTTTTCCGCGGCAACACTATCCTGCTGGTGATCATTACCGGGATCGTGTCGCTGGACATCGTGACGCAACTGGTGTTGCGGTACAGGATGAACCGACGCAGGTGAGGCGTTCGGGACGGTTTCCCTGCGCAGGAATTCCTTCTTCAAAATCCCACTGCCTGGTTGAGGAATGGCGATCTGGTCAGCGCACTGGTGCGCGACTTCGGCGCACTCAGATCCACGGGTGCCATCATGAACCCGACACTCTCAAAGTAGAAAAGGGCATCCTGCAGGACCTTCTGGAATCCTTCTTCGTCACTGGGTTGCTGATGCGGGGTATAGATCAGTGCCTGGTTGCTTTCCAGCATCTGCCAGACGAGGTAGACCTCGGCCTTGCCGTTGCGCCTGATGGCGTAGATGAACCCGACGCTTTTCTGGATGCTGAACCCGTCCGGTACGGTCTGGATCTTGTTGGCAGACTCGTACAGGGCGATTATGGCTTCCGGTGCCGGACAGGGTACGGCGGAGAGAGACCTGTCGGGGCGGAACTCGGTGGCGGTCTGACCGTCGCTGCCGTAAAATTCGGAACCGGCAGAGGCGCCCATTTCCGGGAAGATGACGTTGTCGAGTTCCGGGAAAAGCTGGCTGCCAAGCTCCGGAAGCGGTTCGAAGTCCGTTGCCGAATCTTCCTCTTCAGGGAGGTCGACGGTGATCGATTCGCATGTATCCAGCACCACGGAATAACTGATTTCTCCAGAGGAATCCGAAACCTCCCTCTGAGCCGCTTCCTCTTCCTGCGAAACGGAGTATGTCTCGACCATCGGGCATCCACCATTTGAAGCACGCTCTTCTACGAGGCGCCGCAGTTCGGCCCGCATTCCGGCAAACTCCCGTATGGTAACCTCTTCTCTGACCAGCATTTCGTGCCGAAGCCGCGCAACTTCTGCAAGGGCCTGCTCTTCCCGAATACCTGCGGCGGTAATTTCCGTCTCTAATTCTTCATTGAGCCGGTTGTTTTCCTGGTCCAGTTCTTCGATCATTGCCATGAGCTCTTTTCGCTCGGCGCGGGCCGAATTGAGTGCTGCGGCCGCTACCCGTTCCACCTGTTCCTTATCTACTCTTGCCTGTTCGCGTTCTTTTTCCGCATCGATCCGCATCTGGCGGACTGCATCCATGGTCTGTTCCAATTCCATGGTTGAGCGCTCGGCAACTTCCCGCTCCTGGGATACCGCCCCTTCGAGTTCGGCCACCTTTTCCTGCAACAGGGCCAGTTCTTCCGTCATGATGGCAATTTCTTCGGCATGTGACGCCTGGAAAAGCTGGTATTCCTCCTGGGTTGCATCAAGGGTTCTCTGGGTCTGTTCCCGTATCTTCTCTACGCCAATGGTTTCCGCTGCCTTTGCGGCAAGTTGATCCCTCAGTTCGGCGAGTTCGTCGGTCAACGACTCAATTCGCTGCCCCAATTCCGTTGATTCGCAGGAGAATTTCTCTTCATGCAGGCGGTTTATCGAATCGATCCGTTCTCTGCTGAGCTGCAGTTCAGATTGCAGCAGGCTCTTCTCTTCGTCCCGTGCCTTCAGGTCTGCTTCGTATTGATCCTGCAGGGCTTTGATCCGTTCGTTGAGGTCCGCGACTATTGATCGGCTGTCGGCCAACTCGGTTTCAAGAATCGTGATCCGTTGCTGCAGGGGGGCGACCTGCACATCCGGGAGTTGAGGCTTGTCACGAACGGCTTCCTGCTTTTCTGCTGCAGGAGCAGTGGCCGTGTCAGAAGATGCATCGGTGTTCCCGGGCGAAGACTTTGCCTGGGCCGAGAGATCGATGACCTTCGACACGTTCGCGGCGGCTGGAGGGGGGACAGAACCCTGTTGATCGGTCAGTGCCTCAGGAGTGGGTGAAGAAGGTTTCACTGCGGGTTTGACGACTTCGAGTGCCGGTCGATGCGGTGATGGGGCAACATGACTCTTGGTCCCCTCTTTCGGGGCCTTGAGAACCTTGATGGTGCCCCAGATAACCTGTCGCATGGCTGTGCTGTAATCGAGCTTTATCTGTTCGAGGGTAAATCCCTGGCTGGCGACAAAGAGCTGCGCCTGCTCGAAGCATTTCTGATATTCAGCCGTGCTGCAGGGCTGTTTCCCCGGCATGAATACATGGCTTATCTTTTTGGACACTTCCCAGAAGGCGATGTAGAACATCTGCTTCCCATTTTCCTTGGAGGAGCAGATATATGCTTCGCATTCATTGGTGCAGATGGTCTTGTCTAAAGGCGCGACTGCCTTTGTGGAACGGTATGCTTCGTAGAGAGATGGCTCCTCGATTGCAACATGTAAAAGGGATGGGTCATGTCTGAAATTCATGGGTGCCTCCAATAAACTTGCATTCGGGAAATGCCCTCAAGCGATTCTCACATGTGTGAGCACAACAAAAAACCGGGCGCGAACGTATCAGCATCTGATAGTTCGGCACCCGGCTGTCTGCGTGAGACCCTTGGGCTCTCCGTCCCGCCATTGCTGGCGGTTTAGTCTTATCGTTTATCAGAGGAAAGACTCAGTTGAATTGTAGTGGAAGTATCGTTCAGTCTTGAAAACCGGGAGGTGATGAGTATCACCGAATCCGAATCCACTGGTGAGATCGACAAGTTTGTCTGAACCATTTTCCAATGCAGCAGATTCTCGTGACAGCCGCGGTTCAGAAAAGAGAACCGTCCGGATCCCCCGGTAACCTGCCCGGTTGACCATGAGGGCGCAGGGATGAGAACAGTTGTCAGAATAATGTAATCATCGATTTTATGTTCTTATCGTGATAAATATCGTAAGAGAAGGGCAAATAAGAAGTGCAAATAGCAACAACATGGGGGACATATGGGGACCAGCATTTCGTTCGTGGTATTGGGTGCGGCAGCCGGCGTCCTGAGCGGCCTGGTGGGGATTGGCGGGGGAGTTATCATCGTCCCTGCCCTGGTGCTGGTCTTTGGCCTCTCGCAGTTGAAGGCCCAGGGGACCACCACGGCCCTGATGGTCCCCCCCATCGGGATACTCGCCGCCTGGACCTATTATCGCCAGGGCTATGTCGATCTGAAGATCGCTGCACTCGTCTGTGCCGGCTTTCTGCTGGGCGGTCTGCTCGGTGCCAGGATAGCCACCAGCCTGTCGAGCGTTGTCCTGGAAAAGGTATTCGGTACCGTGCTCCTGATCATTGCGATCAAGATGCTGCTGGCATGACGGCAGGCGCGGGCCGGCTGAGAAATCACGGAGTGCAACGCCCATAGGCGGCAAATGCCAGGCACTTTTTATGGCGGCACTTTTGATACATTACAACACAGGTAAAGAATTTACTTGACGAGCGCAGGGATGATATGTAAGATGATATTCACTTTCAATAAGGATGGCTGAGTGAAACAGGCTAAGAAAAAGGCATTTCGTGATTTCATCACCCAGAAGGGGCTCAAGTCTACCCGCCAGCGTGACGTCATTCTCGATTGCTTCCTTGCCTCTGCCCGTCACATCAGTATCGAGGAGCTCTACCTCAAGCTCCGTGCAAAAAACCCCAATATTGGCTATGCCACCGTCTATCGGACCCTGAAGCTCTTTGCCGAGTCGGGGATCGCCCGCGAGATCCAGTTCGGCGACGGGCAGACCCGTTACGAACATGCCGCCGAAGGGGAGCACCACGACCATCTGGTCTGCACCCGTTGCGGCAAGATCATCGAGTTCGAGAACGAGACCATCGAACAGCTCCAGCAGGAGGTGGCAAAGAGCCACGGGTTTCTCATAGAGAACCACAAACTGGAGCTCTACGGTGTCTGTTCCCTCTGCAAGAAGTAGTTTTTTTATGTGCAGCAAATGAAAGTGATTTTCAAAAGCAAGACGTTGGGGAGGAAGTGAATCGGATGTCCCTGTTTAAACGGAAACCAAGCAGTCACGCAACAACAGATGCCAACCTGCGCAAGAAGAAGGTTGCCCTGGTGGGGAACCCCAACGTGGGGAAGAGCGCCCTGTTCAATGCCCTGACCGGTGCCTATGTCACAGTCTCCAATTACCCCGGCACCTCGGTGGAGGTTTCGCGCGGCTCGGCCCTGATCGAGGGCGAACCGTGCGAGGTCATCGACACACCGGGCATGTACGCGTTGCTCCCGATCACCGAGGAGGAGCGGGTGGCCCGGGAGATCCTCCTCACCGAGCGTCCCGACGTGGTGCTGCACGTGGTGGATGGCCGCAACCTGGAACGGATGCTGCCGATGACCCTGCAGCTCATCGATGCCGCGCTGCCGGTGATCCTGGTGGTCAACATCATGGACGAGGCGGAGCGGCTGGGGTTGACGTTCGATTTCCCGCTTTTGAGCGAGAAGCTCGGCGTGCCGGTCATTGCCGCTGCAACCGCCAAGAAGAGGGGGGTCGACGATATCAGGAGGGCCATTCGCGGCTACCGGCTGGGAAGTCACGCCGTTTTCGGTTACAGCCGCCGGCTGGAAGGGGATATCGAACAGATAGCCCGCATGCTCCGGGGGGAATATCCCTTGTCGCGCCGCTCCCTTGCCCTGCTGCTCTTGCAGCGTGACGAGGAGGTGACGGCCCTGGTGAGAAGGACCGAAGGGGATACCTACCAGGCTATCGAGGAGCTGGTGAGGGAGGTCACCTTTTCCCGGCGCGACAGCTTTCACCTGGACCTTTCCATGGAACGCAAGGCGATCGTCACTGCCCTGTTGCAGGGTGTCCTGCAACTGCCCGACAAACGGCGGGTCACCATGGGCGAGCGGATCTCCACCCTGGCGGTGCGGCCGCTTACCGGGGTGCCGCTGCTTCTCATCGTCCTCTACTTCGGGCTCTACCGCTTTGTGGGCGATTTCGGCGCAGGCACCCTGGTCGATTTCCTGGAGGGGACCCTGTTCGAGGGGATCTTCAACCCCTGGATCAGCGGCATCGTCAAGGACTTCATCCCCTGGTGGGCGATCCAGGAGCTCCTGGTGGGGGAGTACGGGGTGATCACCCTGGGGCTGCGCTATGCGGTGGGGATCATCCTCCCGATTGTCGCCACCTTTTTCCTCTTCTTCTCCCTGCTTGAGGACAGCGGCTATTTCCCGCGGCTCGCCCTCCTGGTGGACCGGCTTTTCAAGAAGATCGGCCTGACCGGCCGGGCGGTCATCCCCATGGTACTCGGCTTTGGCTGCGATACCATGGCGACCATGGTGACCCGCACCCTGGAGACGGTCCGCGAACGGGTCATCGCCACCCTGCTCCTGGCGCTGGCCATCCCCTGCTCGGCCCAGCTGGGGGTGATCCTTGCCCTGCTCTCCAAGACGCCGGGAACACTCCTGGTCTGGGGGGTCTGTCTCCTGCTGATCTTTCTGGTGATCGGCTTTCTCGCCGCCCGCCTGATGCCGGGGGAGACCCCCATGTTTTACATGGAGCTGCCCCCCATGCGGATGCCGCAGCTTTCCAATATCTTCATCAAGACCTACACCCGGATGCAGTGGTATTTCCTGGAGATCCTGCCCCTGTTCATACTGGCCTCTTTTCTGCTCTGGCTCGGCAAGATCACCGATTTCTTCGCCAAGCTGGTTGACTGGTCGACCCCTGCCATGCATCTGTTGGGGTTGCCGAAAGAAGTGGCGGTTGCCTTCATCTTCGGATTCTTCCGCCGCGACTATGGCGCTGCCGGTCTTTACGACCTGCAAACCAAGGGTATACTTGACCCCAGGCAGCTGACGGTTGCAGCGGTGACCCTGACCCTGTTCATCCCCTGCGTGGCCCAGTTCCTGGTCATGAAACGGGAGCGGGGATGGCGGGTATCGCTCGGGATCGGTTTCTTTGTCAGCGGACTCGCGTTCGGCAGCGGCTATCTGTTGAACCAGTTCCTGCTGGTGACGAGGCTGGTATGATCCGTTGCGGGTATTGCGGACACGAGTTTCCCGAAGAGGAAGGGATCCGCTCCTGCGGGAGATGCGGGAAACCGGGAGGCTGCCGGATGGTCAGGTGCCCCCGTTGCCTGTATGAGAATCCGCCGGAACCGCAGGTCATCAAAAAGATCAAGAAGGTTTTCGGTACAAACAAATAAAGCGAACGGCACATGCACAAGGAGAATGGCCAGATGAAACTGACCGAAAAGGCTGAAGAGATACTGGAAGCGATGTGGATCGCCATTGAAGAAGAGGGGAAGGGATTCGTCGAGATCGACAGCATGTCGGTCTCTGCCGGCGACCCGGCGTACCGGGAACTGACCTCCCTGGCGATGGTGGAGATCCGGGAGGGGAGGATCTACTATCGCCCCGAAGGGCGGGAGGCCGGCAGGGAGACCATCCGCCGCCACCGCCTGGCCGAGCGGCTGATCATGGACGTGCTGGACATCCGCGGTGATTCGGGCGAGGACAAGGCCTGCCAGTTCGAACACCTCCTGGACCAGGGGGTCGACACCAAGCTCTGCACCATGCTGAACCACCCTTCGACCTGCCCCCACGGCAAGCCGATCCCGCCGGGCGAATGCTGCGAAGCGGCGCGGCAGACCGGAAACCTGGGGGTGGTCCCCCTGACCGAGCTGAAATCGGGGGAAGAAGGGGATATCGCCTATCTGCAGAGCGGCGACGACAAGAAGATGCAGAAGCTGATGGCCCTCGGGGTCCTGCCGGGGAACCGCATCCGTCTGCTGCAGACCTTCCCCTCCTATATCTTCCGGGTCGGGTTTTCGGAATTTGCCGTCGATACGGCCATGGCCAGGGAGATCATCGTCAGAAAGTAAGGTAGTGCCCATCCGGAAACACCGGATGAGACACTACCGGTTTCCGGATCGGAAGCGGGGGATTTTTTGTCCTGGCAAGGAAATCAAGGGATTGCGCGGAGGCGTACATCGGTACGCCGCACAAGGAATCCCGCAGATTGACACCGCCAGGGCGAAAAAGAACCGTTTCCGGATGGAAACAGGAGAGTTCATGTTCCCGATACTGGTTGCCGAAGACGACCGCAAGATTGCCAACGTGGTCAGGGCGTATCTGCAGGAGGCAGGGTACCGGGTCGTCCTGGCCGAAACCGGCCGGGACGCCATCCGCGCCGCCGCAGAGGAGCCGCCGCTCCTGGTGATCCTGGACCTGACCTTTCCGGACATGGGTGGAGAAGAGGTCTGCCAGGAGCTGAAGGAGCTGGGGGAGTTCCCCATCATCATGCTCACCTCCAAGGCCTCCGAAGAGGAGCGCCTGGTCGGTTTCGCCCTGGGGGCCGACGACTACGTGGTCAAGCCCTTTTCACCGCGCGAACTGGTCTCCAGGGTCAGGGCGGTGCTCAAACGGGCACAGCGCCAGGAGCTGGGCGGGGCGGAACAACTCCGTTTCAATGACGGCGACCTCTGCCTCGACGGCCAGAGTTTTGCTGCTTCTCGCCGGGGGGAGCAGGTGAACTTCACCCCCACCGAGTTCAAGCTGCTCCTGACCCTGGCCGTGACCCCGCAGAAGGTCTTCAGCCGCGAGGAGCTGGTGGAGAAGGCGCTCGGCTACCAGTTCGAGGGGTATGAGCGGAGCATCGACGCCCATGTGAAGAATATCCGCCAGAAGCTCATGGACGATCCCCGTTCTCCCACCTACATCCAGACCCTGTACGGCGTCGGCTACCGCTTCATCGGAAGGAAAGATGCGTAGGCCGCTTGCCGTCAAGATCCTGGTCCTGCTCCTCTTCACCGCAGCTGTGTCGCTCTCATCCGCCTTTATCTTCCGCCAGCTCATCATCGACGATTTCCGCAGCTACCGGGAAGGGGAGCTGGAGGACCGGGTCTACTGGGTCACTGCCCGGCTGGAAGGGGCATACCGGGAGCAGCGGGGCTGGCAGGCCCCGGTCCTTGCCGACCACAGCGCCTGGGCCCTGCTGCTGGGGATGGAGGTGCGGATCAACGACCGTGCGGGGCGGGTGGTGATGGATACGTCGCAGGCGCTGTCGCTGCTCCCTGCTCCCGACCGTGAGCGGGTCCTGGCCGTTTCGGGCTATCTGCCGGCAACGACACAGGGGAGCTATACCCCCTATCCGCTCTTCCTCGGCGGCAAAGAGATCGGCACCCTGGAGGTCCGCTTCGTTCCCCGGGGGCGGCCGGGGATCTTCGAAGAGCGGGCCAGCCGCTTCCTCTTCTGGTCGTCACTGCTGATCGGGGGGATTGCCATCCTCGTCGGTATTGCGGCTGCCCGGAGGTTGAGCAGGCCGCTGGTGCTCCTCACCGCTGCTGCCGAGGGGATCGGCAGGGGAGATCTGGCCAGCCGCGTCCCGGCCCATGCCAGGGACGAGATCGGCCGTCTCGGCCAGACCTTCAACCGGATGGCCGAACAGCTCCAGCTGCAGGAGCGGCTGCGGCGCACACTCTTTGCCAATGCCGCCCACGAGCTGCGGACCCCGCTGGCCGCCATCCGCTGCGAGCTTGAGGGGATGATGGACGGCCTGATCCCCTCGTCCCGCGAGCAGCTCCAGTCGCTGCACGACGAGACCACCCGCCTCACCTCCCTTTTGGCCGGCATGGAAGACTTGTCGTCTGCCGAGGCCAGTTCCCTCGACCTTCAGCGGCAGTCGGTGCAGCTCGGCCCCTTTCTGGCCGGGATCACGGAACGCTACCGGGCACTCTTCGACGAAAAAGGGGTTGCGCTGCAGTCTAACTCTGCCGATGCCGACAGGGTGGATGCCGATCCGGAGCTGCTTTCCCGCATCGTGGTCAACCTTTTGGGGAATGCGCTCAGGGCGACGCCGGCCGGGGGGACGGTCACGGTGCAGAGTGAACCGGTCAACGGCGGTACTGCCATCAGTGTCACGGATACCGGCTGTGGCATTGCCGCCGATGCGCTACCGCGCATCTTCGAGCGATTCTATCGGGGCGCCGGCGGTGGCATGGGGCTGGGGCTTGCCATCGTGAAGGAACTGGTCGAGGCGCATGGTGGCCGCATCGAGGTTGAGAGCCGGGTGGGAGAGGGGAGCAGGTTCACCGTCCTGTTCCCCGCAGGTTGTTGAAAAACGGCCATCTCGCCGCCGTCCTCGAAAGCCGCCT
>Ga0208371_1000147_pt1 | contig 24872 bp, 27 predicted proteins | sample SubbioCR12Aug_1A_FD_184827 | JGI IMG/M metagenome (GOLD analysis project Ga0208371, IMG submission 184827) | Serpentinite rock and fluid subsurface biosphere microbial communities from McLaughlin Reserve, California, USA - CR12Aug_1A (SPAdes) | ecosystem: Environmental > Terrestrial > Deep... | reverse complement strand
GGGGAAAAGAAGAAACTGGACGAGTTCCAGCGCAAAGAGGCCATGCACTGCTATATCGACGGGGAAGGCAACCTGGCCTATCTGGCAGGAAGCCAGTGGCGCCTGGAAAACACCATGGAAAACTGGAAGGAACTGGTGTTCCTCGAAACCCGCGAACACCGCTAGCTACAATCACCTGCGTTCATCATCTGCAAGCCCTCTCACCCGGAGGGCTTTTTTGTTATACCCCCTGCAGAAGCCACCACCAGAGCGGAAGAGAGAGAAACGACAGCGGGATGCCGATCCCGAGCATGAGCGTGACCAATGACGGGTTCAACCGGTGATCGACGGCTATGATGCCTGCAGTGATCATCGGCGCCATGGCTGCCTCGAAAAGGGTTACCTGCATGACCTTGCCACTGCCACCAAGTATGACCACATAGACGAGATAGAGGATGGCCGGCCCGAGCGCCAGTTTATAGAGCAAACCCAGCGAAAGCCCCTTCAGCTCCTGCCTGACCTGGCCGAACCGGAGTTGGAACCCGACAGAAGCGAGGGCGAGCGGTGTCAGGGTATCGCCGAGTTTCTGCAGGACACTGGTGAGCCACTCGGGGAACGGGAGCGGTTTGAGCAGAAACGCCAAAATCAACGCCTGGAAGGGTGGGAACAGGATGACCTTGCGAATGATTTCGCGGGGAGAGGTCTGGCCGGTCGAATAGATGGTGGCAGTCAGGATACCGAGTGTGGAGAGGACCAGGAAAGAGCCAAGTTGATCGGCAATAAGCCCGATCCCCAGATACTCTTTCCCGTAGTAAGCCTCTATCATGGGCAGACCGACAAATGAGGTATTGCCCAGTCCTCCCACCAGCATGAGGGCGCCGACACTTTGGGTATCCAGGCCGACCAGTCGGCCGGTCAGCTTGAAAAAGAGATAGCCGGCACCGAACAGACACCAGGCCATCCCGGCAGTAAAGAGCAGGGAAACGTCGAGAGTAAGCCGGTGGATATGGAGAAGAGCCAGGGCAGGAAGCGATACATGTATGATGAAACCGTTGAGCGCTGCAGGAGTGGACTCGGGGAAACGCCCGGTGCGTCGTAAACCCATCCCGGCAAGGAAACAGACGATGAGCAAAATGATATTGGACATTACAATGCCAGAATTCTGAAATGCATCACAGGGACGTATCCCTGTTTTCCCGTTCGATCTTGTCGACGATGCAGTAGATGCCCCCTTCTTTCAATCCCGGTTTAAAACAGCCATTGCACGAGATGCAGCGGGCATGGACTTCGTTCCCCTCCTCCCAGCGACGGGGAAGATTCGGTTCGCGGATCAAGGGGCGAGAAAATGCGACAAAGTCCGCCTCTTCGCGCCGGATGATCCCCTCCACGAGTTCGAACGACCTGAGCCCGCCAACAACGATCACGGGACAGGTCACCGCATTCTTGATCCGGTACGCCAGCGGCAGATTGTATGCCTCTTTTTCCCGCGACTCGATCCCCTGCCGCACCGGTGTCTTGTCGCCGGACGCAGGAGTGCCGCCACTCACCTCTATGGCATCGATACCTTCATCATCGAGGATTCGCGCGGCAATCACCGCATCATCCAGCGTCAGCCCGCCGTCAAGATTGTCGGAACCATTGAGTTTTGCCAGCACCGGGAACTCATGACCGACCGCTTTCCTCACTGAACGGTAGACTTCCAGCATGAAGCGGCAGCGGCTTTCCGCATTGCCGCCGTAGCCGTCGTCACGCCGGTTGGTAAGGGGAGAAAGAAACTGGTTGATGAGATAACCATGGGCCGCGTGAATCTGAACGGCGTCGCACCCCGACTCTTTGACCCGCCGAGCAGCTGCACAGAAACATTCGACAATGTTCCTGATATCTTCGATCGCAAGCGCAGCCGGCATCTCGGGATACTGATCGACCTTGAGTGCGGACGGTGCAACCGGCTGGCCTCCCGCATAGGTGACTGTGGTCTGCCCGCCGCAGTGAACCAGCTGTATGCAGAGCTTCCCCCCCTCCCGGTGGACCGACTCAGCCAACAATGCAAGATCGGGCACCACCTCGTCCCGGTATATCCCCAACTGGCCGGGGAGTTGCTTGCCATCCGGGCGAACATAGGCATACCCACTGATGAGCAGCCCCACCCGCCCGCTGGTCAGGGTACGGTAATATTCCGCCAGTTTCCGCGTCGGGTGGCCGTCATCGGCACACATTCCTTCCCACGTTGCAGAACGCACAAGCCGGTTGGCAAGGTGCATCCCCTTGACCCGCGTCTCGTCGAACAGCTTTCGCATCTGCTCACTCCCTTAGAATATTTCGTAGAATCCCTTTGCACCCAGCTTGTGCACCTTCATGAGATTGGTCGATCCCCTGGCCTCGATCGGTACCCCCATGGTGATAATGGCCACATCACCTTTCCGGTAGCCGAGAGAGAGCATGGTTTCCTCAACGGCATAGATCTGCTCATCGGTACCGGAGAGCTTTCCTATCCTGCAGGTTCTTACCCCCCAGTAGAGAGAGAGGCGTCGTTCGATCTCGGGTACCGAGGTAAAGGCGATTATCGGCAGTTGCGGGCGGAATCTCGAGATGAGCGCTGCCGTGCTCCCCGACTCGGTAAAGACCGCAATGGTCTTTGCCTTGAGCGAGGCTGCCGCCTGGCAGGCAGCTTCAGCAACAGCCTGGGCGATATTGTTGCTGTGGGTGTGCTTGCGGGGCGTGAGACGCCACAATTCGGATCGTTCCACATCGACTGCTACCTTGGCCATGGTTCGTACTGCCGCTACCGGATGCGCGCCGGACGCCGTCTCACCGGAGAGCATCACCGCATCGGTGCCGTCCAGGATGGCATTGGCCACATCAGAAGTCTCAGCACGTGTCGGACGCGGGTGAATGATCATTGATTCCAGCATCTGCGTGGCGGTGATGACCGGTTTGCCGGCTTCGTTGCAGGCACGGATGATCTTTTTCTGGAAAAGTGGGACTTTTTCCGGGTTGATCTCCACCCCCAGGTCACCGCGGGCCACCATTATGGCATCGGCAACCCGGAGAATCGATTTGAAGTTCCGTAGCGCCTCGGGCTTTTCAATCTTGGCGATAACCGGCACGTTCATGTCGTGCTCGAAGATGATCCGTTTCAGCCCTTCCACGTCATTGGCTGTGCGCACAAAGGAAAGCGCGATGTAATCCACCCTTGCCTGCAGACAGAACTCCAGGTCGGCCCTGTCCTTTTCGGTCAGTGAAGGGCTCGAAACATTGACCCCCGGCAAGTTGATCCCCTTCAGGTCCTTGAGGATTCCTCCTTCCACAACCAGACAGTGAACCGTATCCCCCTCTACATCGACGACCTTCAGCTCGATGAGACCATCATCCATCAGTATCCGCGAGCCATGCTGCACATCCTTTGGCAGTGCCTGGTACACGGTGGATATCAATCCGGGCCGGCCGAGCAGGTCGCGGGTTGTTATGGACAGCTGGTCCCCTCTATTGAGGAGCAGGGCACCATTCTCCATCCTCCCCGTCCTGATTTTCGGCCCCTGCAGATCAGCCAATATCCCCACTGGCCGCCTTTTCTGCTCGGAGATCTCACGAATCGTGGTGATGGTCGCCGACTTTTCCTGATTGCTGCCATGGGAAAAATTGAGTCGAAACAGATCGACCCCGGCATCCATGAGCTGACCGATCATTGCCGGAGATGAACTCACCGGTCCAAGTGTTGCGATTATTTTCGTTCTCCGGAGGGATTTTGGCATCTAGGCGGCCTAGTGGTGGAAACGCCCGGCCCTGCCACGGTGTGCGGCATTCGGGGTACGGTGACACTCGAAGCATTTCAGATCCTGAACCTTACGCACTTCAAGGGACGATGCAGGTTGTCCAGAAGCTTGTGGCATGGTGAACGAAGCGGTCTGGAATGCATCCCGGTCCCGCTCGTCGGTCAGAATCGGGGCCTGGTAGGCCACTTTCCAGTCATTGCTGATAGCGGCGGTATGGCACTGATCACACCCTCCTGGGGGAGGAATGCTTTTCCACGCCGAGATCATGACGCACCCGTTCGTGACCGCCAACAACATTATGCCGAACAACGTTCCATTGATAAGTCTCATAATGCACCTCAACCCAGTTTCATTCAGATTTCAATAGCATAACACACTGTCATGCTATCTCAACTTTCCTTTACAGTGGCAGCACTTCTGATATCTGGCGACAGCAGTGACATACAAATTTATACACTGTTTTCTTTGCTCCGTAGACTAATCATTTCAAGTGGTTAGCTTGCAGTCACCGCGATCATACTGCTGCATGGCATTGGCATGTCTGTATATATGCCCCATACAGTCAACAGGCAATTTCCTCCCAGGCCCCTATCTCATTCCCACAGATGAAACCTGTATTTTCATCAGGTTACAACAATAATATTAACCGCAACTAACTTATGGCACGACAGATGCTTGTGTTAAGTCAAAACGCAACATTGGCAGTCAAAGGAGGCTCCCATGAAATCCGCTCTTAAAATTACCACAGTCCTTGCCCTGATCGCCCCTGCAGCATTTGCCGCAAGTGGAGCATCTTCCGATGAGAATGGCCTTCTTGTCACGCTTTTTCTTGCATTCGGAGCCATAATCATCATTTTTCAACTGGTCCCTGGCATGCTGCTCTTCGGTTCAATGCTGAAAGGTATTTTCGGCAAGGAAGAAAAGCCGCAGCAGGTTAGCGAGTGACCGGCAGAACAACCCTAAGACCAGCGAGGCAGACCACCATGATAACCCTTTTGGTTGCCGACAGTGATAATGACAGCAGAGAAAAGATTGCCGCCCTTCTGGGCCAGGCAGGATACTCTGTCACCGTAACCGATTCAGTCGCAAGTGTCCTGAATGATACACTGAAGAAAAAGGCAGAGGTAATCATCCTCGGACAGAAATGTGACGATGTCAGCGCTGCAGATCTGGTTCCGATTCTCAAACGGTGCAATCGCAATGTCCCGATCATCCTCGTTTCCGGGGACCAGCCACTCCCGGTCATGCGCAGGGTGCGAAGCGAGGGGATATTTTATCACGCTCGCAAGTCTTTCGACCCCGAAGCAAGACAGGAACTTCTGGAGGCTGTAAGGTGCGCCATTAAGAATATGTTGCGTGGAGAGGCTACCTGCGGGAGCTATTGATTACATTGAATATCAGAGGAGGAAATGCGATGAAAGCTGTTGTGAATACCATCATTCAGGCAATGGGCATTATTGCAGTTCCGGCGGCTTTTGCAGCATCAGGCGCGCGGGAGGACAGCAGCAATCTCTTCGTATGGATATTTCTGGGGATGTGCGCATTCATCGTTGTAGTGCAGCTGTTCCCAGCCATAATGATGATTATCGGCTTTGTGTCCGGAGTAAAAAAGAGCCCGGCCGGCGACATGGCAGAAGAGTCTGCCGAACAGTAGAGTTGTGAGGCAGAAGGAGGGCATCATGCACAGAACTTTCTCTATCGGATCCGCACTGGCAATCACGATCTGTACCGTGACGAACTCCTGGGCAGCAGCATCTGCAGACGAAGGAACATTTTCCAGCGTCTTCATGTATGTATTTATCGGCTACTGCTCCCTCGTGGCTCTCACGCACGTTATTGAATTCATCCGCCTGCGCAGCAGTAAATCCGAAAATCGCGAGTCACTCGCAGCTGAAACATCAGGAAGCAGCAGCTAACAGACTACACTTCAGCAATGAATCTCCTGATTATACTCTGGGCATCCACAGACATATCGATGAACTCGACCCCGAACCCCTCAGGGAGGTCTTCTCTCGCGCCCTGGGGGGTCCTGTTTATCCAGACCACTCGCCCCTGTACTTCCACGATCGACGGATAGATTTCCGACACAACAAAGCCCATATCGATCGGATCTCCCACTGAAACTGCCCCTTCGTAGGCAATGTACATCCCGTGCACCCCAAGGTTCCAACATGTGCCGTACTGATGCAGGTGATTCAGGCGAAATTCAATGGTTATCCGGCAGTGTATTCTCACCTCGCGACGGTCACCACCAGTAAGAAGCGTTTGCCCGATACCGAGCAGCTGTGCATAGTTGAGCGGTCTGGTCAGCACTGCATCGCTGCCGCTGCTTCTGCAAATATTCATATCGTCCTGATGTGCACTTGCTGCAATAAGTATGATAGGTATTCCCTCCAGTTGTTCGGTACATTTGAGCATTTTGCAGCAGGTCACTCCATCCATGCCGGCAAGGTCCTGATCTAGGCAGATGAGCCGAGGACGGCATTCCAGTGCCTCCTGAACCACCTGGCAGCCATTCGCAACATGGATGACCTCGCACGCGCAATTATCCCTGATCTCCCCTGCGATGCCACCGAATTCCTCCACAGAACCAGCCAAGAGAAGCACCATGTTCTCCATAAGTCGTCTCCCATCAATACTTACATCGCTCATTGCCTACGAGTTCATCGCGCTCCAGACAAGCCGTGCGGCAATGATCAGCAGAAAAAAAGCAAATATCTTTTTGAGATTCTGAACCGGAAGCCTATGTGCAAGTCGTGCCCCCATGGGGGCCGTCACCATACTCGCAAGTGCAATGCCCAGAAGTGCCGGCAGATACACAAAACCGACGCACAGTGCCGGTAGCCCAGTGACGCCGGAACCGCTGATCATGTAGCCAGCAGAACCCGCAAGCGCAATCGGCAAGCCAATGGCTGCAGATGTGGCGATGGCGCGTTGAACAGTCACATTGCACCAGACAAGAAACGGGACCGTCATGCTGCCTCCCCCTATGCCCACCAGGCTCGAAAGCCCGCCGATGAGCGCTCCTGCAGTGAACAGTCCCGACCTGCCGGGAATTTCGCGAGCAGCGTGTGGCTTGATCCCAAAAATCATCTGCAATGCAACAAAGATAACAAAACAGGCAAACAACCACTTCAGGAAACCGGCCGACAGGTTGATCGCCAACAGTGTTGCTCCACCGGTTCCGATAAGAATCCCCGGCGTCATACGGATGACCACCTTCCAGTCGACCGCACGGTGTGCATGATGCGCCCGGACACTGGCCAATGCAGTAAAAATAATGGTCGCAAGTGACGTTCCGACGGCCAGATGTACATGATAAGGTACCGGCAGCTTTTCAGCTGCAAACAGAAACATCAGCGCCGGGACGACAATCAGCCCTCCACCGATACCCAACAGGCCGGCAAGTACTCCGACAACTCCTCCTACTACTGCGTACGCCGCAAAAAACAAGGGTTGCACCTGAGTGATTATCACTGATTTGTCCCGCCTCGCATTGCCGCGGGTGGCGGTATGTCCACCAGGAAGCTCTGCACGGTTGGAAGCCCATTGATTTCCGAATGCTGCCGCTCGTAATAGAGTGAAACAATGAGCTGTCGTGTCAAATCATCATACGGAACTGCTATCCGCATGCCGAAAGGGAGCACTGCATCTGCTGGGACTGCATTCGGGAGAAAGAGGAAACGTCCTGCACCATACTTCCGATCCCGTGCAGGATAGAGGTTCGTGGAAAGTTCCATATTCAGAATCAATCCGCCTGAACGATTGGTCACACTGCCCGAGAGTTCCACATATTCATTGTTCCGATGAATTGTCCAATTAACATGAATGTCAGGATGGATATAGGTACCATTATCATCAGCAGATGCAGATACAGGCTTCTGCACGACCAGGGCATAGAAGATAAGCAGACTACATATGATATATCGGATTCCAGTACGCATCACTATAGCATCTCGTTTCTAATAAAAACAAAGCCCCTCTGCAAGCAGAGGGGCTTTGAATGTGAATATAGTGAATCCTGTTTACATCAAGACCGCTTGCTGGGCAAGTGAAAGCAGCGTTCCGGGGACGATGCCAGGGATAAGCACGCCAGCCACTGCAAGAAGAACACAGAGGGCGATTGCCGGAGACACCTTGAGCCAATCGAATTCTTCAGTCGGATCCTTCATGTACATGAAGACCATAACGCGCAGGTAGTAGTACACGGAAGCCGCACTGTTCAGAACACCGATGATCGCCAGCCAGACATACCCGGCTTGAATGGCTCCGGAGAAAAGATAGAACTTGCCGATGAAACCTGCTGCCGGCGGGATGCCCGCAAGGGAGAACAGAAAGATCGACATGCACATGCCGAGTACAGGGTGCTTGAATCCGAATCCTGCGTAATCCGAGACGTTATTATTGTCTTCGCCCTTCTTCCCGACCATGACGATGATGGCAAATGCTCCGATATTCATGAATGCATAGGAGAGCATGTAGAACATGACCCCCGCAGTCCCCACCGCATTCCCTGCAGTAAAGCCAACCAGGACATACCCTGCATGGGCGATGGAAGAATAGGCAAGCATTCTCTTGATATTGTTCTGATAGAGAGCAGTGATGTTACCGACAGTCATGGTGATTACGGCGAGTACCCAAAGAAGCATGGACCAGTCAGCCTGGAGCGCAGGAAGTGCAACCAGCAGAACTCGCATGAAAGCGGCAAATCCCGCTGCTTTCGGACCAACCGACATGAAAGCGGTCATGGGTGTGGGAGCACCTTCGTATACATCAGGGGTCCACATATGGAAGGGAGCCGCAGCAACCTTGAAGGAAAAACCGACTGCCATCAGCAGCATCCCGACCATCAACATCGGGTTGGCAAGGACCGAGCCGTTCTGCATGACCTGTTCGGCGATGCCGGCAACCCGCGTGGTGCCAGTCGCTCCATAGGTAAGGGCCATACCATAGAGAAGGAAGCCTGTGGAAAAAGCACCAAGGAGGAAGTATTTCAGACCTGCTTCATTCGATTTGACACTGTTCCTGTTGAACCCGGCAAGGATGTACAATGTGACCGAAAGAACTTCGAGACCGAGGAAAATGGTCATGAGGTCGGTTCCGGATGCCATCAGCATCATACCAACCGTCGCAAACAGGATCAATGGGTACATTTCGCCCCAATTGCACTCTTCACGCTGCAGATACTGGTCAGTGATCAGTATCGTCATAAATGCGGAGATCAAAAATATCCCCTTGAAGAAGAGTGCAAAGTTATCCTGTAACACTGCCCCGTTAAAACCTGCCTGAGGGCTGTTCCATCCACTCACCACCGATACAAAAGTGACGATGATACCAATGAGGCTCATGTAGCCCAGGTAGGCCTTCTGCTCGCTCGGAACGAACACGTTGATGAGCAGGAGCACCATGGCTACCACCGAAAGGATCATTTCCGGCATGATAGCGGCAAAGTTGATTGCAGGCATAGCGATCGTTTCCATCTATAAACTCCTCCGGTGGCTTGTCTACTTTTCTTCCGCTGCGGGGGTCACTGTCATCGGCGCTGCATGAGGCATTGCCGGCATCGCAGGCATTGCAGGAACCGAGGCTACCTGCTGCTTCGTTTTGCTGATCAGGATCATTTTATCGATAGCCGGCACCATACGATCGATGAACGGCTTCGGATACAGACCCATGACAAAGATCATTACTATGAGCGGAGCCATGATCACGATTTCTCGTGCATTGAGGTCCTTCAGAACCTGGTTCTTGGGATTGCTCAACTCTCCGAACATGACACGCTGGAACATCCAGAGCATGTACACGGCTGAAAGGATGACACCACTTGTAGCAATGACGGTGTACCAACGAAGATTGCTCTCAAAGGCACCAACCAGGACGAGGAACTCACCGACGAACCCGTTCGTTCCGGGAAGGCCTACCGATGAAAGGGTGACGATCATGAATACGGTGGCAAAGATAGGCATCTGCTTGGAAAGGCCACCGAAATCGGTGATGAGCCGCGTATGCCGGCGTTCATAAATAAAGCCGACGATAAGGAAGAGTGCACCAGTTGAAATACCATGGTTGAGCATCTGCAGCATACCGCCTGCTACGCCTTGCTGGTTCAGCGCAAACACACCAAGCATGACGAAGCCGAGGTGGGCAACGGAAGAATATGCAACGAGCTTCTTTACATCCTCCTGAACCATGGCTACGAGAGCCGCATAGATAATACCGATCACCGAGAGAGTAGCGATAAGCGGCGTAAACTGCTCAGTTGCCTGCGGGAAAAGCGGCATGGCGAAACGGACATAACCGTAGGTACCCATCTTCAGGAGAATGGCTGCCAGGATAACAGAGCCTGCTGTCGGTGCTTCGGTATGTGCATCAGGCAACCATGTGTGGAAAGGAAACATCGGAACCTTGATGGCAAAGGCAAGGGCAAATGCCAGGAACATCCAGGTCTGCGTTGCTGCCGGGAGGTTCAGCCCGTAGAAGCGGAGGATGTTGAAGTCACCACCACCAGCCTTGAAGTAGAGTACTATCAACGCGATCAGCATCAGCAGCGAGCCGACCATGGTATAGATAAAGAACTTCAGTGTTGCATAGATGCGGTTCTTGCCACCCCAGATGCCGATGATGAAGTACATCGGGATCAACATCAGTTCCCAGAAGATATAGAAGAGGAACATGTCAAGGGATACAAATGCCCCGAGCATGCCGACTTCCAGCAAGAGGAGGAAGATCATATATTCCTTCACCCTCTCCTCGACAGCAGTCCACGTTGAGAGGATTGCAATCGGCATGATGAAGGTAGTCAGGATGACCAGCCACAGGCTGATACCGTCAATCCCCACATGATAGCTCATCTCGAAGGGGCCGGCGGCGATCCAGGGTACTTTTTGGACGAACTGGAATTCAGCATTCGTCACAAAGCCGGTCATTATTGGCAGGGAGATAACGAAGGTGACCAGGGATGTGGCGAGGGCGACCCCCCGCAGCAGACCATGACTGTTTTTCGGTATGAAAAACAACAACAACAGGCCAGCTAGCGGAGAAAAGGTCATCAGACTGAGGATCATGTCGTTCATTGAATCTGCTCCTTTTGCTCTATCTCTAAAAAGAAGTCTCTATTCGTCCTAACGGAAAATGTAGACAGCTACGATCACAACGGCACCCAAGGCCATACCGAGTGCATAATTGTGAGTGTAGCCGCTCTGCAGACCCTTCAGACCTGCACTGAAACCCATTACGGCTTTGCCGACGCCATTCACGATCCCGTCCACAACCAGCACATCGAAGCCCTTCCAGAGAAGGTTACCCAGCGATTTGCATGGATTGACGATCAGGCAGTCATACAGTTCATCGATGTACCATTTGTTGTAAACGGCACGGTGGAGAGCAGGAAAGGTCGAGGTGAATTTCCCAGGCAGTTTGTCATTGGCCATATACATGACAAATGCGATCGAGATGCCAACGAGGGCAATCACCACGGAGAGTCCCATAAGTCCCCATTCAAGAGCGTGCGAATGGTGTGCTCCGACATGCGCATACTGGGTTCCATAGTGTTGTGCCTGCTCAAACACCGGCTCAAGCCAATGCTCAAAGTAGTTGGGAACGCCGCCCAACAGATCGCCGATCAGCTTCGGCAGACCGATGTAACCGCCAACCACTGCGAGGAATCCAAGCACCATGAGCGGGATGGTAATAACCAGAGGTGACTCGTGCAGATGATCCTTCACCTTGGGGTTGATACGGCACTTGCCGAAGAAGGTCATAAAGACGAGGCGGAACATGTAGAATGCGGTGAAGCATGCGGCAATGGCGCCAATACCCCAGAGGACCATGTTGAGCGTCCCGTGATATGGGTTGGCAAATGCCTGCCAGAGAATCTCATCCTTGGAGAAGAATCCGGAGAAACCAGGGATACCGGCGATGGCGATAGTCGACACAAAGAAGGTCAGGAAGGTGATAGGCATGACCGATTTCAAACCACCCATGTTCCGCATGTCCTGCGCATCATCATGCAGATGCCCGTGGTGCAGGGCATGGTGCATGGAGTGAATGACGGAACCGGACCCGAGGAAGAGGCAGGCCTTGAAGAATGCGTGTGTCATCAGGTGGAAGATACCGGCGGCGAATGCTCCGGCACCCATGGCAAGAAACATGAACCCGAGCTGTGAAACCGTCGAATAGGCCAGGACTCTCTTGATGTCGTTCTGCGCCGTGCCGATGGTAGCGGCAAAGATTGCGGTTGCGGCACCGACACAGGCAATCACCATCATGGTGTCGGGAGACTTGATGAAGACAAAGCTCATTCTGCCGATCATGTAGACACCGGCGGTAACCATGGTTGCAGCATGGATGAGAGCGGATACCGGGGTCGGACCTTCCATGGCGTCCGGCAACCAGGTATAGAGAGGAATCTGTGCGGATTTACCGGTTGCACCGAGGAAGAAGCAGAGTGTTGCGACCGTCACCACGCCACCATAGGGAAGCAGATGAGAAGCAGCCTTGATCTCGGTGAAATTGATCGTCCAGATGTTATGGTTCGCACCGAACCACCAATAGAGGGTAAAGAGGCCGAGCAGAAATCCGAAGTCGCCGACCCTGTTCATGACAAAGGCCTTCTTGCCTGCATCGCCGGCCGACTTCTTGTGGAAATAGTAACCGATCAACAGATAGGAGCAGAGACCAACACCCTCCCAGCCGATGAACATGACCAGCATATTGCTTCCCAGAACCAGCAGCAGCATGGACATACAGAACAGGTTAAGATACGCAAAGAACCTGTAGAATCCTTCCTCGCCGTGCATATAACCTATGGAGTAGAGGTGGATGAGCGTACCAACCCCTGTTACTACCATGATCATCACTGTCGAGAGCGGATCGACGAGAAACGCCATGTCCGCCTTGAAATTGCCGCAGTGAATCCAGGGGAACATCACCTTCTCGAACACCCTCTGCTCTGCGGGAAGGCCTATCATCTGCATCAGGATCCCGCAAGACACGAGGAAGGAGAGGAAGATCATCAGCGTACCTATACCTCCGATGACTGCCTCGTTCTTGATCTTTTTGCCCAGAAGGCCGTTGATCAGGAAGCCGATCAGGGGGAACAGTGGTATGAGCCATACGTTATCAAGCATTCCAGACTCCTTGCGTGAAATGATTCGTGAGCGTTCTCGTCGTTACCACTTCATCAGTCTCAGGTCTTCTACATCGATGGATTCGCGATTCTTGTAGAACGCGATCATCAGCGCAAGACCTACCGCTGCCTCGGCAGCGGCAACCGTCATGACGAAGAAGACAAAGACCTGTCCATCGATGTTGCCGAGGTACTTGGAAAAGGCGATGAAGGTCAGGTTCACGGAGTTGAGCATGAGCTCCACGCACATGAATATGACGATCGCATTGCGGCGGATCAGCACCCCGACTGTGCCTATAGAGAAGAGTATTGCGCTCAATATCAGATAGCTGTGCAGTGAAAGCATCTCGTCACCCCTGTAACGTTAAATTTTCTTCTTGGTAAGGATCACTGCGCCGATAATGGCGACCAGCAGCAGGATCGATGTGATCTCGAACGGAAGCAGGAAGTCCGTAAAGAGAGCCTTGCCGATCAGCTCCGTATGGCCTACCTGATTGATGACTGCCGCATCCAGGCTGCCACGCACACCGGTGAGGCTGCTGTTATTCAGGAAGTACAAGGAGATGAACAGCAGCAGACAGCCGACGACCGAACTTATAAAGCCTGCGTGGGTATACCGCTTGCCCGCCTCGGATCGCACATTCAGGAGCATGATGACGAAGACAATCAAGACCATGATGGCACCCGCATAGACGAGCACTTGGATTGCCGCCATGAATGGCGCATCAAGCATCACGTAAAGCGTCGCGAGGCAGAAGAAGGTCATCACCAGAGACAATGCACTGTTGATCGGGTTGCGGCACGTGACAACCAGAAGACCAGTGAGGACAGCAGCCGCTGCCACAAGAGTAAAGAAGATGGTTTCCATTGCTGCTCCTTTATTTCTTTTCTAGCAGGGCTTGCTTGGTATAGATGAAGTCTTCCCGCTTGTAATTGGCAAGCTCAAAGGTATCGGTCATCTTCAAGGCATCGACAGGACAGGCCTCCACACAGTAACCGCAGAATATGCAGCGGAGAATGTCAATCTCGTACCGTGCGGCAAACTTGTCGTGATTCTCGTCTTCCCCAGCCTCAACAGTGATGCACTTGGCCGGACAAACCGTCGGGCAGAGATAACATGCAACGCACTTTGCATTGTTGTGCGATACCTTGAGTGCGTGCAGCCCGCGATAGTTCGGCGAAGGGGTCGGCCGCTCTTCCGGATACAGCAGGGTGACCGGCTTCATGAACAGGTGCTTCAGGGTGATCTTGAGACCATTAATCAACGGCATTATCATGGTGTGTAACCTCTTCTTGAAGTTGAGACTAGAAGAACGATGCGACGATCCCCGTAATAACGATGTTCAGAAGTGTCAGGGGGAGGAATACCTTCCACCCGAGACGCATCAACTGGTCATAGCGGTAGCGCGGGTAAGTAGCACGCACCCACATGCAGAGGAAGATCAGGAAGTAGACCTTGGCGACAAACCAGACCCAGCCGGGAAGGAATGCAGGCCCATGCCAGCCACCGAGGAACAGGGTGGTCGTTACCGCGCAAACCGTGATCATGTTGGCGTATTCTGCCATGAAGAACATGGCGTACTTCATGCTCGAATACTCGGTACAGAAACCGGATACCAGTTCGGTTTCAGCTTCCGGCAAGTCGAACGGCGTCCTGTTGATTTCCGCCAGTGAACAGATGGAGAAGAGAACGAACGCCAGCGGCTGCTTGAATGCGTACCAGTTCCAGAACATCCCGGACTGATCGGCAACGATCTTCTGCAGCGACAGGGACTCGGACAGCATGAACACCGAGACAATGGCAAGACCGGCAGCCAGTTCGTACGAGATCATCTGCGCCGAGGAGCGCAGGCCGCCGAGCAGGGAATACTTGCTGTTTGAAGCCCAGCCTGCCAGGACAATTCCGTAAACGCCCAGTGATGCGAGACCAAGGATGTAGAGGACGCCGACATTCAGGTCAACTACCTTTCCGGCTGACGTATCGTAAAATGCGGCGATCTGCAGCGGAATCTTGTAGCCCATGACCTCGATGGTGTCTCCGAACGGGATGACGGCAAATCCTATGAATGCCGGCACCAGGGCGATGATCGGGGCAAGGAGGAAGGCGAACTTGTCAGCCTGCGCCGGGATAATCTCTTCCTTGAAGAAGAGCTTCAAGCCGTCGGCTATCGGCTGCAATAAGCCGTGCCAGCCTGTCCGCATTGGTCCGAAACGGACCTGCATGTGGCCGATGAGCTTCCGCTCGGCATACGTTGCATATGCCACGGTTAGCAGGACGAACACGAAGACCACGAGGACCTTCAAAACCATGGATATGTAGTAGATCATTGGTAGTCCAAACAGTTCGTATCCCATGTGCTCCTCTTCCCCTTCTCTATAGTATGTATAGACGTTAGATGGTTACGCCGCTTATTTAGCGAGGCTGACCCAGGTAATAGCGTTGCCGCTGGTTATGGTATTGATGGACGAGTCGGCAAAGTGGTAGGGGGCGAATACCAGCCCCTTCGGAACGCGGGATCCGACCTTTGCCGCCAGCTTCACCTCTCCGGTAGCCGAGGAAACCTTCACGGTTTCACCGTCCTTGACACCGATAGCTTTTGCATCTTCCCTGCTCAGCTCTATATACCCGGCAGGACAGACCAGCATCGGCCCTTCACCGTAGAGTGAAAGTGTGCCGCAGTGATTCAGTGCAGACCCGGTTACCAGCGCGAACTTTCCAGCCTCGGTAGTCGGCGCTGCAGCACTGACCGGGACAAAGGTCGCAGTGCCCGAAACGGTTCTGATGGCACCGTTATCGCCGAGTCCAGCCTGTGTCAGGCCTACATAGCCCGGCACCGTGGCTGCAAGATCAAGGAAGGCGGCCGAGGAGTTCGCATAGGCCTGCTGACCGGTGATGGCCTGGATGAGTCCGTTCAGGATGGCAAAGTCGCTCCGGGACTGGCCGATTGCCTTGATTGCCGGGTTGATCCGCTGCACTGCGCCACCAACACTGGTAAAGGTCCCCTCCTTTTCTGCAAAAGAGCACGCAGGAAGTACCACGTGTGCCTTGGCGGACGTTTCCGTCAGGAACAGCTCGGAAACAACCAGGAATTCCACTGCATCGAGCGCCTTTTCAACCTGGGAACGATTCGGATAGGAAACCACCGGGTTTTCACCGGCAATGAACAGGGTCTTTATGGTGCCTGCAGCGCATCCCGCCAGGATCGCCTGGGCTTCCTTGCCACCGGAGGTGGGGTAGATCGCGAGATCGGCAGCGCCCTGGCTGTTGTTCTTCTCGCCAAGGATGAGGACACCGCACCCTTCCTTGCCGACGCGGCCGGTGAGCAGAGCGAGGTTGATGACGGCCTGCGCCATCTCCTTACCATGCCCGGGGTAGCCCATACCGGTGGGGAGTATGATGAGAGCCTTTTCTGCTGCAGCATAATCGCGCGCCAGGGTCTTGATGGTATCGGCATCGACACCGCACTGAGCGGCAACCTGATCGATCGCACAATTGGCAAGTGACTGCTGCCATGCGGAGAATCCGCCGATTGCCTGCGCAGCCGCTGCATCGTGCAGGTTTTCATCGAGGATGACCTTGGCAATGGCATTGACGAGCAGAAGATCGGCACCTGCCTTGTGCACATAGGTCTGTGCGTTGGGCAGTTTGGAGAGCTTGCCTTTCTTGTCGGAAAGGAGCCTGATGTCGACGCCATGCTGCTTCACTGCCAGGTTTATCTCAAACCCGAGGACCGGGTGTGTTTCATAGGCATCTGTCTTTATGACCAGCAGGAGATTCGTCTTCTTGATGTCGGCGATGACTGATGGTGAGGCCGCATAGCCGAGGCTCTCTTTTGCGCCTGCGGTAAGAGCCTTGTGCGAGTACCCGCCGGCATGGTCGATGTTGTCGCAGCCCAGAGTCTCCTTGAAAAGCTTTTTCATGACAAGAAGCTCTTCATTGGTGAGGCGCGGCGAGACCAATGCGGCAAGGGAATCGGCAGAACCTTTTGCATCGCCGAGACGCTTGGCAACGAGACCAAGTGCTTCGTCCCAGCTTGCCGGCTCCAACTTGCCGTTCTTGCGGATCATCGGCGTGGTAAGCCGCTTTTCGCTGTTGACGAACTGATATCCCCAGCGGCCGCGAGTGCAGAGCTGCCCGTTGTGGAATCCCTGATTTTCATCATAGATCGTGGTCATGACTTCGTTGTTCTTGACGCCGAGGGTCAACTGGCAGCCGGTACCACAATAAGAGCAGACCGACTTGACCTTGTTGAGCGACCACCAGCGGGCCTTGAATTTAAACGGCCGGCTGATGAGAGCGCCAACGGGGCAGACCGATACGCAGGAGCCGCAGAATTCGCAGTTCAGCGGACCGTCGAATTCGGTACCGATCCGTGCCTGGATACCGCGATTGATGAATGAGTATGCACCGAAGGAAACGATCTCGTCACAGATACGTGCGCACTTGCCGCAGTGAACGCAACGATTCATATCCCGTTCGATAAGCGGATTTTCATAATCGATCTTCCAGTTGAACTTCTCATCCTGGAAACGGTTGGTGTTGACCTGGTATTCGTAGGTCAGATTCTGCAGGTCGCAGTCACCTGCGGCATCGCACACTGGACAATCGATGGGATGCTTGAGGAGGAGCAGCTCAAGGACCATTTTACGGGCCTTGATGATCTCATCCGTCGATGTCCTGACGATCATCCCTTCGGTTACCGGTGTGGTACACGCCGGAATCTGTCGGCCTTTCATCTGTTCGATTTCGACGAGACACATACGACAGCCGCCAAAGGGCTGCAGTTTCTTGTCGTGGCAGATGATGGGGATGCGAATGCCGGCAACTTTGGCAGCATCGTATATGGTGGCATCCTTGGATACCGTTACCTGCTTGTCATCGATTGTAAGAGTAACCATCTCGACCTCTGTCTCCCTCGGATGTTTGACTTACAGCTCGCAGCTACTCGATGGCCATGAAACGGCAGGCGTCGTAGCAGGACTTGCACTTAGTGCATTTTTCCTTGATGAGCTCGGCTACCTGACCCTTTTCCCACTTGATGGCATCCACCGGACACGCCTTGAGACAGGCACCGCACTTGACACACTTCTCTTCCACAACCTGCCACAGGAGGAGTTCCTTACAGCAGTTGGAGGGACAGCGCTTATCAAGGATATGAGCTTCATATTCGTGACGGAAGTATTTGATCGTCGACAGGATCGGGTTCGGTGCTGTCTGGCCGAGACCGCAGAGCGATGCCTTCTTGATGGTTGTACCCATCTCCAGCAGCGTCTCGATATCTGATGCCTGACCGCGCCCTTCGGTGATCCGCTCCAGGATGTCGAGCATCGCCTTCAGACCGATCCGGCAGGGAACACACTTACCGCAGGATTCGTCGCGGGTAAAGTTCAGGAAGAAACGAGCCACGTCGACCATGCAGGTCGTTTCGTCCATGACGACCAGACCACCCGAACCCATCATGGCGCCGGCCTTGATAAGGGAGTCGTAGTCGACCGGAGTATCGAGGATCTCGGCAGGGATACAGCCACCCGACGGACCACCCGCCTGGACAGCCTTGAATTTGCGGTTGTTAGCGATTCCGCCGCATACCTTGTAGATAACGTCACTGACCGTCATTCCTGCCGGAACTTCGACAAGTCCGGTGTGCTTGACCTTGCCGGTTACGGCGAAGATCTTGGTCCCCTTGGTCGTTTCCGTACCGAGCGAGGCGTACCATTCGGCGCCGCGAAGGATGATATGACGGACGTTAGCAAAGGTCTCGACGTTGTTGATGTTGGTCGGCTTCGCCCAGAGACCCTTGACTGCCGGGAACGGCGGACGGGGACGGGGCATGCCGCGCTCACCCTCGATGGATGCCATGAGAGCGGTTTCCTCACCGCAGACAAAGGCACCGGCACCTTTCTTGATCCGCAGGTTGAAGTCAAACCCGAGCCCCATGACGTTGGTGCCGAGATACCCCTTCTCATAACAGACATCCAGGGCCATCTGCAGACGTTCAATGGCCAGAGGATATTCCGCACGGACATACACATAGCCAGCTGTCGCGCCGATTGCAAATCCGGCAATCATCATCCCTTCGATAATGCAGTAAGGGTCGCCTTCGAGGATGGAACGGTCCATGAATGCGCCTGGATCGCCTTCGTCAGCGTTACAGATGATATATTTGTGATGACCGGGGCTGGCTGCGCAGAAGGACCATTTCATGCCGGTCGGGAATCCACCGCCCCCACGACCACGCAGGCCTGACTTCTTGACCTCGTCGATGACCGAAGCAGGGTTCATCTTCTTGACGCACTGTTCTATTGCCTTGAAACCGTCTTCTTCAAGGTAGGCGTCAAGTTTTTCCGGGTTGATCTGACCGCAACCGGTCATGACGACGCGCATCTGCTGATCAACGAAGGTGTTGTAATACGGTTTCGCCTTCCGCTTTTCCAGGACAGTCTTGTTGACGATGTGCTCATCAACAAGCATTTCAACCTCTTCCGGTTTGACGAAGTCGTAGGTAACCCGACCGTGTTCCTCGGTAATGATGTCAACGAGAACGTCGTTAGCGCAGAGTCCGCGGCAGCCGGTCTTGATGACGTCACAGCGCTTGCCGACAGTGGCGTTAACACCCTTTTCGTTGATCACCCTCGTGAACTCGGCCTCGACCTCTTTGGCGCCCATCGAGACACCGCCGGTCCCCTGACAGATCAGAATTTTTATCGCTGCGTTTTCGCTCATAACTGAATTGTCCCTTACTGGATAGTATCGAGCTACTTACTTTTCATCGGCCGCTGGTTGTAATCGGCAATGATTTGATCGACTTTCTGGACAGTCATTGACCCGTAGGTAGAATCATTAACCATTGCAAGGGGCGCCATTCCGCAGGCTCCGAGACAGGCGACCTTTTCAAACGTGTAGCGCAGGTCAGGTGATGTCTCTGCATGACCGATTCCGAGTTTGTCGAAGAACGTTTCGACGATTCGGGGCGCTCCCTGGACATGGCATGCGGTTCCGACACAGACGCGGATGATAAACCGACCACGCGGCTTGAGATGGAACTGGGCATAAAAGGTCAATACGCCAAAGATCTGGCTCGGATAGACATTCAGGCGTTCAGCCACCAGATCGATGGTCGGCCTGGGAACGTAACCATACTCGTCCTGTATCCCCTGCAGTACCGGCATCAGGTTGCCGGGCAAGGTCAGATACTTGTCGATGATATGGTTTGCTGGGTCGAGATCTATCTCTTCAGCAGGTGTTTCTTCAGTATTCGTTGCTTCGGCCGGAGCGTTGCTCATTACTCCCTCTCCTTTGTCGCGGTGACGTTACCGGTCGATTTCACCAAGCACGATATCCAAGGTTCCGATGACTGCTACCAGGTCGGCGAGCATAGCTCCCTTCGCCATCTTCTCGATCGCGCCGAGGTTGACGAATGAGGGTGGGCGGATCCGCATGCGGTACGGCTTGGGTCCACCGTCGCTGACGATGTAGAAGCCAAGCTCGCCCTTGGGAGCCTCGACACCCTGGTACACTTCCCCTTCCGGTGCAGGGAAGCCTTCACTGGCAATCTTGAAATGGTGAATCAGCCCCTCGATGGTGTTATACACATTCTCTTTTGGGGGATAGCAGACCTGCGGATCGTCGGCAAGAATCGGTCCCGGCTTCAGGGATTCGAGTGCCTGCTTGATGATCTTTACTGCCTCGCGCATCTCCACCAGTCTGACCTTGTAACGGTCAAAGGTGTCGCACTTCTCACCCACGGGCACGGCAAACTTGTATTTTTCGTAACCGCTGTAGGGATTGTCGCGCCGGAGATCCCAATCAACGCCGGAGCCGCGCAGGGCAGGGCCGGTGATACCGTAGCTGATGGCATCTTCTGCCGAGATCACACCGTTGCCAACCGTACGCTGGAGCCAGATGGTGTTCTTGGTGAGGAGCCCTTCGTAGACATCGAAATAGCCGGGGAAGGTATCGATGATCTCACGGACATCCCGCTCGAAACCGTCGTATACCTCGGTTGAGAGCCCGCCAATCCTGAAGTAGTTGCTGGTCATGCGGGCGCCGGAGATTTTCTCGTACAGCTCCATGACCTTTTCGCGCTCGCGGAAGGCGTAGATAAAGACCGTCATGGCGCCGATATCGAGAGCATGACAGGCAATCCAGACCAGGTGCGACTTGAGACGGGTCAGTTCGGCAAGGATGACCCGGATCGTCTGGGCACGTTCAGGCACCTCGATACCGAGCAGCTTCTCAACTGCCAGAACATATCCCAGGTTGTTGCTCATCGGCGCCAGATAGTCGAGACGGTCGGTAAGCGGGATTGTCTGGTGGTAGGTGCGGTGCTCAGAGAGCTTCTCGACCCCACGGTGAAGGTAGCCGATGTGGGGTGTAATCTTTTGAACGATCTCGCCGTCCAGTTCGACGACCATCCGCAGAACGCCGTGGGTACTGGGGTGCTGCGGTCCCATATTGACTGTCATTATCTCTGTAGCCATTGCTCGCCTCTGTATCCTCTAGTGAAGTTGATTTGTATGCACGAGAATGTGAGCCGCCTAGGAGACGCGACCCTGATACGGTTCGCGGTCCGGACCCTGAACCGGATAATCTTTCCGGAGAGGATGCCCGACCCAATCATCCGTCATGAGGATCCGGCGCAAGTCAGGATGATTGTTGAACACGAGCCCCATCAAATCGTAAACCTCGCGCTCAAGGAAGATGGCCGATTTCCAGAGCCCTGATACCGTATCTATGGTACAGTCAGCTTCGGGCACAGCCGCTCTGACAAAGAAGCGGTCTTTTTTCGGGATGGAGTACAGGTTGTAGACCGCCATGAATCGCGGCTCCTGCTTCCCGAGGTAATCCACGGCGAGAACGTCAGTCAGGAGATTGTACTGCAGCGAGTCCCGCAGGAATGTGCAGATCTCGACGATGTTCTCCCTCGGGACAGTGACAGTCACCTGGCCGCGAAATTCCTTGGCGTCAAGGATCAACGATGCGAACTTCTCTCTCAGCTTTATTACTGCGCGATTATTTTCAGCCATAACCGTTCTTTCCCCTTATGAATGGTTTGGTTACGCAGCCGACACGATTCGATCGCCCAGGCCGATTGTCGATCCGAAGGAATTCTTTTCCTTCATGATCTTGTCCTGCAGCTTGAGCAGGCCATACAGCAGAGCTTCCGGCCGTGGCGGGCAGCCCGGAATGTAGACATCAACCGGCAGGGCGGTATCTATCCCCTGCACGACGCTGTAGGTGTCGAATACCCCCCCGGAACATGCGCAGGCACCCATGGCGACAACCCATTTCGGTTCCGGCATCTGCTCATAGACAGTCTGAATCACCGGCAGCATCTTCTTGGTAACGGTTCCGGCGATTATGATGCAGTCCGACTGGCGCGGCGAAGCCCGGAAGATGATACCGAAGCGGTCCAGGTCATTGTGGGATGCCCCAGTGGCCATCATCTCAATGGCGCAACAGGCGAGACCGAAGGTCATCGGCCAGATTGAGGATTTCCTCGCCCAGTTGACGAGTCCGTCCAAGCTCGCGGTGATGATGTTATCTCCCAACGGCTGATCTACTCCCATTCCAGTGCTCCTTTTTTCCAGACGTAAATATAACCGACAAAGAGGATGACGATGAATATCCCCATCTCCACCAGCCCGAACATTCCCAGCCTCTTATACAGGACCGCCCAGGGATAGAGGAAAACCGCTTCAATGTCGAACAGGATGAAGAGCATTGCGATGATGTAGAACTTGACGGAAAACCGTTCGCGTGCGGAACCGACCGGCTCGCAACCGCACTCGTAAGGAGCGAGCTTGACGACGGACGGTTTCTTCTGACCGATCAGCGACGAAAAGGTCAGCGCGACAACGCCAAAAATCGCCGCAATTATTACCAGCAGGATAATCGGTAAGTAGGCACCTAGCATATGCAGCTTCCTCCACTCTGGGGTTACGCTCGACCTGTGCAGCCTGTCGTCGGCTTTTCAAATCGGGCTATATCTCTGCTTTATAATTCACGAAATATCTATAAGTTAAACAAGTCTTTCTCTTCACTGACACGTATACTGTATACAAGAATCGATCGGGAAAATATGCCATTTCTTAACCGATGTCAAGAAAAAAAAACTCTAATTTTAGCCGCACCCAACACCTCCCCAGCTGCTCAATACAAGCATCTGCAGTCACCCCCCTTTACCATCTACTTACACCTTGACACACGTCGCCCATATATGCTAACAAGGCCTTGATTTATATAGAATTCTTTACGAGGTGCCAGCCATGCAAAACAGCCGTTCACATCAGCTTTTCGCCCAGGCGCAGCAGGTTATTCCCGGCGGCGTCAACAGTCCGGTACGCGCTTTCAGGTCCGTGGGCTCCGACCCGCTCTTCATCAAACGCGCATCCGGCTGCACGATTTTCGACGAGGATGGCAATTCTTATATAGACTTTGTCGGCTCCTGGGGACCGATGATCCTGGGACACTGCCATCCCCAGGTGATCTCCGCCGTCAAAACCGCCATGGAGAACGGCTGCAGCTTCGGTGCCCCCACCGAGCTGGAGGTGACGCTCGCCGAGATGGTGGCCAAGGCGGTTCCTTCCATAGAAATGGTGCGCATGGTCAGTTCCGGCACCGAGGCGACCATGAGCGCGATCCGCCTGGCGCGCGGCTATACGAACCGGGACAAGATCCTCAAATTCTCCGGCTGCTACCATGGACACTCCGACGCCCTGCTGGTGAAGGCAGGCTCGGGTGCCGCCACCTTTGGCGTACCCGACTCTCCGGGAGTGCCTGCAGACTTTGCCAAGCTCACCCTCACCGCCCGCTACAACGACCTGGAATCGGTTCGGACGCTCGTTGCCGAGAACAAGGGCCAGGTTGCCTGCGTGATCATCGAGCCTATTGCCGGCAACATGGGGACGGTCCCCCCCAAGCCGGGCTTCCTGGAAGGGCTGCGCCAGCTCTGTACCGACGAAGGGATCGTGCTGATATTCGACGAGGTGATGAGCGGTTTCCGGGTCGCCTACGGCGGTGCCCAGGAGGTGTATGGCGTCACCCCCGACATGACGACCCTTGGCAAGATCATCGGCGGAGGGCTCCCCGTGGGCGCCTTTGGCGGCAAAAAAGAGATCATGTCCCTTCTTTCCCCGGCTGGCGGAGTCTACCAGGCAGGAACCCTCTCGGGCAACCCTCTGGCCATGACCGCAGGGATCGAGACCCTCAAACTCCTCCAGCGCCCCGGTTTCTACAAGGAACTGGAAGAAAAGAGCGCCTACATAGCTGCCGGCATCGCCAAGGCCGCCACTGACGCCGGCTACCCGCTCTACTCGACCCGGGTGGGGAGCATGTTCTGCGCCTTCTTCACCGGGAACGAAGTCCACGACTGGGACAGCGCGGCTACCTGCGACACCACGGCGTTCGCGAAATACTTCAGGCTGATGCTGGAAGAGGGGGTCTATCTCGCACCGTCGCAGTTCGAGACCGCATTCGTCTCCATCGCCCACACCCAGGCAGACCTCGACCGGACGATCACAGCAGCGGCAAAGAGCTTCAAGTCCCTGTAGACCGCAATTACTGCAGATGAGTGAGAGAGGCCCGGTCGCTGCGCGCCCGAAGAACGGGGCCGCGAGCTGTACCCAGGTCGCCGTTCTCCGCCGCGCTGACTCGCGCCGCAGAACAGCGACCTGGAGCGGTCCTACGCTTCGGCTCGCTACGCGAGTCTTCACTTCGGCCGCTCAGCTCGCGGCCCCGTTGAACAAAAAAGGAGAGACTGAAATGGAAAGCAAGTTTTATTTGGACAACGGAGATGGCTACATTGGCCTTATTTATGTTGCCGATATTAGCAGTAACGACAAGTGGCAAGCTATTGCGCATTATCTCAACTTTCGCAGTTGCAGGTTTGGATGTAACTGCCTGACAAATTTATGGTTTAGCCGCATACCGGGGCCAAAAGTAGCATTCGCTCCCTGAAAGCTCTTGGTAGTGTTTCTATAAAGCGTTGTAT
>Ga0208371_1000146_pt1 | contig 24930 bp, 26 predicted proteins | sample SubbioCR12Aug_1A_FD_184827 | JGI IMG/M metagenome (GOLD analysis project Ga0208371, IMG submission 184827) | Serpentinite rock and fluid subsurface biosphere microbial communities from McLaughlin Reserve, California, USA - CR12Aug_1A (SPAdes) | ecosystem: Environmental > Terrestrial > Deep... | reverse complement strand
CGCCACGTTTGCGTACGTTGGCCCCCGCTTTTATGTCCCCCACCCGTAACCGCCCGTTCTCTTCCTCGACGTCCTCGATCGGCACCACCGTATCGCATCCGGGAGGAATCTGCGCTCCGGTCATGATCCTGACGGCTTTTCCCGGTGGGACGGCGGCTGCCCTCAGCTCGCCGGCGGGAAGAAAGCCGTCCGCCTCCAGTGCATTGCCGGCCAGAGCGGCGTGGCAGAATGCGTACCCGTCCATTGCCGAATTGTCTGCCGCCGGAATATCCCATGGCGCGATCTGGTCGTGTGGGATGATTTTGTGCAAGGCCAGGAACAGCGGGACCTCTTCTGCTTCATGAACAGATATATGTGAAAGAATCGTCTTCAGTGCGTCTTCGATGCTGATCATGCCGTGGTCCTCCCTTTGTATGCGCTTCCGATGGTCAACCTGATCCGGGGCAAGCCGTGAAACAGGAATCTATCTCAGAAAGTACGCCTCGATAAAGTCTGCTATTGACTCGGCATTATTGAGGTCGAGCAGCTGCACGTCCAGTTCCAGCGGTTCGTCGCTGGCCACCGCCACCAGGGTGGAGTCGTACGTTTCACCACGGCAGAGGAGGGTGGAACTCCTTTCCCTGCGGTGGATCTCGATCTTCGGCAGTCCACTCTTCTTGAACCCCTCGGTGAGGACGATATCCACATCGGTAAAGTAGAGATCGAGGATCTCCTCGATGGGTGGCGAGGTCGCGTGGTGCTTTACCAGGGCCAGTTTCTCCCCGGAGCTGATCAGCATCGTATCGGCCCCGGCAGCGGTCAGACGGTGGCTGTCCTTGCCCGGATGGTCGATGTCGAAGCGGTGCGCGTCGTGCTTGACGACCCCCACCCGGTATCCTCTCTCCTTCAGATGGGGGATGACATTTTCCAGCAGCGTCGTCTTGCCGGTACCCGACTTCGCTACGAACGAGAGCGCTGTTACTTCCATGGGACTCCTCCTATCGCGGCAAACTCCTCTGGCGTGTTGATGTTGAGAAAGGCTCTAGCGTCCGGATCAAGCCGGGAAAGATCTTCGTACGGCACATATTTCGTGCGTACCTGGGGATAATACCCGTAGGCGCAGCAGTCACCGCGTTCCAAAAGCTCGCTCATCGGGCCGAGGCAGGTTTTGGCGTACAGCGCGAAGAGCGGTTCATATCCCTCGGGCTTCTGTACGACCACGACGTCGGCCCCCTGTCGGCGGGAGCAGAGATCGCGGATTACCTCGGGGTTGGGAAAGACGATGTCGCAGGACGATACAAAGACGTAAGGTGTGCGGGCGTGGACGAGTCCGGTATGGATGCCCCCCAACGCGCTTCCGGGGTAGGTGTCGGGCAGTACCTGAAGACCCAGGCGGGCAAAGCGTTCGCCCCGGTTGCCAACGAGGCTGACCTGGTCGAAGCAGTCCCGGAATACCGCATGTATCCTTTCGAAGATCGTCGTGCCGTCCAGTTCCAGGAAAGCCTTGTCTCTCCCCATGCGGCTGCTTTGTCCACCCACCAGGATGACGCCCGTTATGTCCTGTTCCCGATTTACGGTCATGGCGTTTCTTCTGTCATCTTTCCTCAACAAGCTGGGCACCTCCCGCAGGGAAAGGAGGTGCCTCATGGTATGTCAATCGCAGCAGTTCAGCCTCTGCGCGGCACGGTTAGAAGAAATAGTAGGCAGCTACGCGGACGCAGTTGTTCTGGCCCAGGTCGGACGTGGTGCCGGTCGGGTTGGACGCGTAGCGCGTGGACATGTGCTCGAACTCGGCCGCAAGCCGGATGGCGGCGTTCAGGTCATAGGTCAGGTTGCCGTAGATCAGTTCGTTGTATTCCTCAAAGGCGGCATTGGTGGCGCGGTAGCTGGCATAGTTGAGCGCATTGCGCCGCATGTAGCCGCCGGTTATCCCCAGGTCCTGCGTCGGGTAGAACTTGAGCTGGCCGTAGACCCCATATGCCTTTGCCGCGGTTTTGTCGGGGGTCGTGCCGGTCAGGGCAACGGACGATGCCCCCTGGACTTCGAGGCCCGCTGCCTGGTAGGCCTGGGCCTCCAGGGAGAGGGTCATGTCACGGTGCTTGCCGTCCCTCGATTTGACCAGCGGAACAAAGGCGTACACACCGTATCCCCAGACGTCAACGTCGTGATTGCCGTCGATCTTCTGGTTGCCCACCAGGCCGAACAGGCCGATCTGCATCGGGCTCAAGCCGAGACCCATGAAACCGGGAGAGACGCCGAGGGCCTTGCTGGAGTAAACGACCTGGCCGGCCACGTTCACCATGTCGCCGTAACCTGCGCTCCTGGAGGAAGAGCCGTCGGCTGCCACGGCAGCGTCCTGAACCGGTTGCTGCACGCCGAGGACGAGCTTCAGGGAATTGTCCGGGTTGAAGTTGATCTTCTGGGTCAGGCGGACCTGGGGGACGCGCGGATTGCTGGGAGCACCGGTGGTTGCACCCTGGCGGAAGTCGATGGTGTCGGCTGCGGCCGGGCCGAAGATGTCCCAGAACTGGCCGAAGAGCACCTGGGTGTCCTTCCAGTCCATGCTGCCGTAGGCGTGGCGCAGACGCAGGTTAGGCATGTCGTTGCTGGAGGGGATGGTGGTGCCGCCGTAAAAATCCCCTTCGATCAGGGCGTTTGTTTTTGCCCCGAACAGTGTCGGACCGGACACCTTGAACCAGAGTCGGCTCTGTTTCGCGGTAAAGAGCGATTCTTCCTTGCTGCCGCCGGCGGGCAGGCCGCCACCGGGCGCGCCGGGGCTGAGCGGACCCACGGCGTTGGAGTTGTGGACGTAGTCGAGCTTGACGTAGCCGCCGATGGAGAGGTTGAATTTGCTCGTCACCGGGGATGCCATGGCGCCGTAGACCCCTGGCGCGACCTCGCATGACGGCGAAAAATCGCAGTTGTACGGTCTTTGTTCCTCGGCCTGGCCCGCGACTGCCACGAGCAACAACGCTGTTGTCGAGATACTCACTTTCTTAAACATTCCTGCCTCCTCGATAGTTTGATGGTCAACAAAAGTGCAGATAATCCGGCGTATCCGCCACCTTTCCTGCTGTTTCACCTCCTGCTAATCCGTAGTAACCGAACGACGTGGCCTGGGGTCTGTACCGGCTATTCGCAGACAACCAGGTCGTTGGGCTGCACCGTTCCACCCTGCTTCACGACTCCGTATCCTCCCCTGTTTCCCACCAGTCCGATGACCTCGACGGTTGCCACCGGCTCGCCCGGCGCAAGCCCCAGCCCCTTGACGACGGTTCCTCCACGGTAGATCTTCAGCATGCGGCCCGGAGCTATGCCGTCTTCCGGCCCGAGATTGAAGAAGACCCGCTCGCCTTGCACCGCGACGACCAGGCCGAAATGTGCTGCCAGTCCCGCCGGTTTCCCGGAGGTGTCGACCAGCCCGGCAGCGCCCGGAGCAGGCGGTGCGGAGGGAGCTGAATTGGGGGCCGGGGCGGGCACTGCGGGAGCAGCGGGTGCGGCTGCACCCTGCAGCGCCTGGTAGCCCTCCCTGGCCAGGTCCCTGCCGCGCGGTACTCCCTTTTCCAGGGAGCTGCGAGGCACCCAGATGGTTTCGGGCGCGTTCGGGGACATGGTGATTGCCGGGTTGGGGATCTCGACGAAGTCGTCTGACCCGCTGGTTGCTCTGGTCGTCCCGGCGCAGCCGGCCATGAGCGACAGGCCCAGCAGCAGGGCCGGTAGTACGAACGTGATCCGTTGATTCGATAGGGCGGTCGGCATCTGTTCCCTCCTTGTCGTGGTGTATCTAACCCGGATTGACGCGGTTTCCGGTTGCTGAGGCCTCCCTCCGGTCTGCCGGGGTCGTTGCCTCGTTGCGACGATCTGCCCCCTGTTCCGGGGGAGCCCCTTCCATCAATGTCAGCCCCACAGAGCCAACCTGTTCCAGGTATGACCCGAGGGCGTAATAGGCGCGCTCGGCAGGGATTGCGATCAGGGGGTCGACCTTTCCCGCGATCAGCGATCCGGTAGAGTCCAGTGCCTTCTCATCGGCCTTGACGTCCACGATTTCGCCGATGAACTGGGTATGGGAGCCGAGATCGATGCTCTGCACGAGCCGGCATTCCAGTGACAGCGGGAACTCCCGGACCAGGGGTGCGCAGACCAGTTCGCTCTTTACCGCGGTCAGTCCGGTCGCCCTGAATTTGTCCAGATCCCTTCCGGACACCATCCCCAGGTAGTCGGTTTCGGCCAGCTGTCGCAGGGAGGGGATATTTACGGTAAAGGCCCGGGAGGCCATGATGTTTGCGTGGGTCAGTCGTGTCGTGCGCAGGGAGACGGCGAGGCAGGGAGGGGAGGAACAGCAGATGCCCCCCCAGGAGACGACCATCAGGTCGGGCCTGCCATCGGGGCCGTAACTGCCGATCACCCAGACCGGCGCAGGCAGGGCCAGCGTTTTCGCCCCCAGCGACCTCTTTGTCTGGCGGGCCTGCCGGTTCACAGGAAGACCGTCATGCCGTCATAGGCAGCCAGGACCCCTTGGCGCGGGGCTATGGCGTCCTGCAGGTCCCTGGCGGTCACCGGCTGGCTGTAGTGGATCGACAGGTGGGTCAGCACCGTGGTCTGCGCCTGCACCGCCCGGCCCAGATCGATCGCCTCCCGGACCGACATGTGGCTCTGGGGAAACCAGTTGTCGCCATGGAAGGTGGCGTCGCAGATGAGCCAGTCCACGCCGGCGACCCGTTCTGCCGTCTCCGGGGGGAGTCCTGCCGTATCCGGGAAGTAGGCCAGTCTCTTCCGGTCGGATTGCAGGAGAAACCCGGCGGTTTCCACGCTGTGCCTGGCGGGAAGGGGGGTGAGGCGAAGGGTGTCGAGGGGATAGGTCTGCCCGAATTCCCAGGGTGTCACGTCAAAGACCTCGTGAAGCTCGGGAAAGGCCGATGAGAACCGTTTGACGGCGCTGGGGGGGAGGTAGAGCGGGATGGGTTGCCTGCGATGCAGCTTTACGTAGTATTCGAGCTCGCCCAGCCCACCGAAATGGTCGTAATGCCAGTGTGTCAGAAAAACCTGGTCGACGTCTGCGATCCGCTCCCTGATCAGCTGGCTGCGCAGATCGGGTGAGGTATCCAGGAGGATGCGGGAGTTTTCGGTTGCGATGAATGCACTGCTGCGGGTCCTGGAACAGGTGGGAGCTGCAAGGGCTTCGCGGCATCCCTTGCAGTCGCAGAAGAAGGACGGGGCGCCGGGTCCGGCTCCCGATCCGAGTATCTTGAAGGCGTCAGGCACCGGGAGCCTCCGGAATCAGCCCGCGATACCTCATGGGGACGGGGTTGCAGCTCTCTCTCTCGGGACAGTCGTCGCACTGCCCGCGGTACGGGTCGGCCAGCTCGTCTGGGGAGCAGGGGGCAAAACCGTTCTTCTGGTAGAAGCCGGAGCTCTTCCCTTTTGCCATGGTCGTCACCGTGAAACGGGCGCCGACCGCTCCGGTTTGGTTCAGGCTATGCTTCCAGGGTTGCCTGATCAGCTCCCGGATGAGGATGCCCCCGATGCCGTTACCCCGTGCGCTCTCCCTGACGGCAAAGACCGTGAGATGGTAGGTGTCTATGCCGGTCCGGGTCATCAGGCCGCCGCCGATCACCTCATCCCGTGCCTTGATGACCACGTGTTCCTCCAACTCGCCGGCCAGATCCATCTCGCTGTCGAGGAAGATCCCGCGGAGTTCGGCCTCTTCGTCACTCCGGGCAAAATTGATGTCGTAATCCACGTCGGCTCCTTTGCGGTTCAGGTGCACTCGTGCGGCCGCAATTCCAGCTGGATCGCCTTGTGCGGGCACTGGCCGACACAGGTGTAACAGGCGCTGCATTTCTCGGGGGCAACCGCAACCGCCTTGGAAACGGCGCTCATCTCCAGGACCGATTCCGGGCAGAATGCCTCGCACAGACCGCATCCGCTGCACCGTTTCTCGTCGATTCGGACCTGCACGCTGTAGCTTTCCGACCCGGGGACAAGACCGACGTCATCGATGACCGGCGGCAGGTAGATCTTTCTGCGCGCCTCGGGGATGCTTTTCACGGCGAGCTTTTTCAGCGACTGGACCAGCGAGGGAAGCTGCCGGTAGGGAACGGAGCAGTAGGCCTCGAAATCGTTGATGTCGCTGATGGCGCGGGCACCGTAACAACCGAAGGAGATGTTCATCTGCTGGCTTTTCATCACCTGGACGGTGAGGTCGGAGCAGGTCGAGTTGTACCCGGAGGTGTGAAAGACCTGCCGGTCCCCGGTGCCGTAGCTGGTGGCGCAGCAGAGCCACATCATCTGCTCCGGGTAGAGGGTGAAGATCACGACGTCCGGCTCGAACCGCGCGTCCTCCAGCGGGGCAACCACAGAGGCGCCATAGCTCCCGGCGGGGAACTCGGGGCGCGAGGCGATCATCTTCCGGGCGATCTCCATGTTGGGGAGCTTCTTGAACAGTAGGTAGAGCTCTCCGGAGCGGAGCTTGGCGGACATGGGGGCGAGCCCCATGATGGCCGAGCCGTCGGGGCAGGCATGCTTGCGGGGAGGGAGGTAGATGCTGTTGCCGCGCCGGGCCGCGGTTATCGCCTGGCAGTGCCGAAGCGGCGTCGAGGGCTCGGCAACCTTTTTCGGCACCTCTTCGCCCGGTTTCAGGAGTTTCACCGCAACCGGCGACCACCGCAGGGTGAGGAGTTGTTTCAACGATTCGGCGAGCTCTTTGTTGTCCACGTGATTTCCTTGCGGTTCCTGAAAATGGTTTCCGACCAGGCTGAGGAAGGGGATCTTCCGCGAACCGGATGCAAAACTGCCGGCATCAGCGCTGCGGCGGCGGAGCGGTGCTTTCCAGCCCGATTCCCTCCAGGACGCTCAGGGTATGCACCGGCACCAGGATGCTGTCGTCGTGGTGGGCTGCCAGTCTCAGCGCCTTCACCACCGGGATCATGCTGGCGAGATCCACCGGGATGTCCACATCGGGAACCGCTTCCACCACCGCCAGCGGAATCTTTTTCTCCGCGGTCTTGTGTACCAGCATGTCGAGCGCGGTGATCCCCTGCTGGTTGTAGAAGACCCCGGTGAAGTCGAACGGGGTGGTGCAGGTGTAGCCCACGATGGAGAATCCGCCCTCCTGGCAGGCCCCTTCGACGACGGCCGCACCGAGCTGCGGGTTGGCAAGGCTGATGGCCTTGACAACCGCCCGTCCTGCCTCGCTGCCGGCGAGTTTCTTCAGCTTGGTAAACGCGTCCCGGAGGATGCCCGGCTGCAGGGTGGGGATGTCCCCCCCCACGATCATGACGCTGTCGGCGCGCCTGGGGGACCCGTTTTCCTTGAGGATGTAGTCTGCCGCGTACTGCATGCAGTCGTCGAAGCTCCCTCCCAGGTCCGGGAAGAGTTCCGTGATCTGTCCGCGGTCCGACACCTTCTCCAGCAGGGTCTGCAGGTAGTCCAGGTCGCCGCCGCAGTCGTAGCAGATCCGGACGTCGCCGCTGTTCGAGGCGATGCAGACGTTGATCACGTCCAGCAGGCACCCCTCGTACAGGGCCATGGCCTCGGCTGCCGTGAGGATGCCGCCCCTGTCCGTAGTCAGGCGCGTCTTGGTCTTGCCGGCCTTGGGAACCTTGGTGAAGATCACTATTGAATTTCGCATTGCATTCCTCCGCGTCTGTCTGCCCGTTACTGCATATTCTCTTTGCGGCGCCGTTCGTTAGAGGGCAGTACCGGGGAGGGCGCCGCTCACCCACTTTGAGGCCGATACCCGTGTGAGACACAGCTCATTGAGCAATCCATATGCCAGGCGCAAATGCGTTATAAAGTGCTGAAATAACTCAAAATAATTTACTAGTTCGCTGCAGTTGTTTCTTGTTTTGAAAACAGTTCTCTCATTTTGAAAAGATCAGATCCGGTACTGGAGGCTCGCATGGTGGTACCTGCTGCGCGGTATCGGCGGCAACCGACAGAGCAACAGAGATCGGACGGGGATGGGATGGCATGGCGATGGGAAAAGGGGGAGGGAGAGAGGGCACCGCAGGGCTTAAGGCGCAAACCCTGCGTTGCCGACCCGGATCAGCAATGGTCGCATGAGGCGCCGACCGTCTTTTTGCTCTTCATCAGCGGCTGGATCAGCCGGTTGAAGAGGAGTGCGCCGGACACGGCGCCGGTCAGCGGCCCCAGCAGATAGACGATGAGAAAGCCGAAACGGCGGTCGGGGAATGCTGCGTCGCCCCAACCGGCGAGCCAGGCGAAGAGCCGGGGCGACAGGTCCCTGGCCGGGTTGAATCCCGCCTGGGTGAGCGGGGCGAGGATCGAGATGAGGACCGTCACGGTGACGCCGATGAAGAGGGGGCAGAGGTTGTCCGAGGGGCGCCCCAGGTTGCACCCCTCGGTCAGGGAAAATATCGCCAGCACCAGTATCAGGGTGCCGGTCGCCTCGGCACAGAAGGCGGAGAGGGTGGAGACGGCGGCTGCGGGGCCGGCACCGGGGTTGGGGTAGAACTCGCCGAAGATCTGGGCGGTCATCACCGACTGGGGAGAGCCGCGCAGGATGGCGTTGATGCTCTCGAAGTGCGCGATGGAGTCGGCAAAAAGGAGATAGAGCAGTGCCGCGGCAAGGAAGGAGCCGAGAAACTGGCCGGCAAGGTAGACCGGGAGCCGCCCTGCAGACATGCGCCCCCCGATCGCCATGGCGACGCTTACCGCGGGATTGAGGTGGGCGCAGGAGAGGTGTCTGGTGGTATAGATGGCGATGGTTACCCCGAGTCCCCAGATCGCCGCCACCTGGAAGAGCGCGGTGTGAGCCGAAAAGAGCACGGCCACCGCGACTGCAGAGCAGCCGATGAAGACGAGCAGAAAGGTGCCTGCCAGTTCGCCGACGAATTCGTGTCCGTATTTCATGGGGTTTCCTTTGAGTGCCGCAGCGGTTTCTCCTGTCACGTCAGCAGCAGGATGCGCCCGCGCAGGCGGCCTCGGAAGCGGTTGTGGGCGCCGGTCCGCAGGGGAAGGCTCCATGGTGCACCGACCGGTCGCCGATCACGGTGAAATGCCGCGCGAAACGGGTTTCCTGCACCATTGCCGAGCTGTTGCCGCAGACCGGCATCGGCTTGCCGGTGAAGAAGGTGTGGTGGTCGTCCAGGGTGAAGCTGTGGGGGGAGCCCGGAATGGTGCCCTTGTAGATGGCGAGCTGGCCGTAATCCTCGCAGATATCCTCCAGGCAGGCAAGCTTGAAGGCCCGCACGGTGCAGGAGCTGAAGCGTATCATCCCCACCTTTGCCGCTATCTCCGGGTTGTCCAGGGAGATCGGCCGCTGGGAAACGATACGGTAATCCCGACACCCGAGGCTGCGGAGCAGGCGGCGAAAATCCTCCAGGTAGAGCGCGCCCCCCAGGCATTCGCCATACAGGAGGGGATCGTTCCCGAGACCCCGGGGCATGCGACGATCGGCGAAGACGTCGGCGAAATAGAGCTCCCCACCCGGTTTCAGGACGCGGAAGATCTCCCGGAAGACCTGCTCCTTGTCCGGTGAGAGGTTGATGACGCAGTTGGAGATGACCAGGTCGATGGAGTTGTCGGCAATGCCGCAGGCGGCGAGATCCTCGATGTATCCGTGCCGGAAATCCACATTGGGCTTCTTGAAGCCGAATCGGCTGGTCTGGCTTTCCAGATGCCTGCGGGCAACCGACAGCTGCTCGTCGGTCATGTCGATGCCGATCACCAGACCGTCCGGTCCCACCAACTTTGAGGCCAGGTAGACGTCGCGCCCGGAGCCGCATCCCAGATCGAGAACGGTGCACCCTTCGATTGCCGCGGGGATGGGGGAGCCGCAGCCGTAGAAACGCTCCAGTATTTCGCTGTCGATCTCGTCGAGAATCGCCCGGTGTTCGGGTGGAAACGATTCGGTCGAGCAGCAGGCAGAGGTCTTAAGGTCCTTGGACCCCTTCAGTATCCTGCCGTAGTACTCCCTGACGGTTGCCAGCGTTGACTCGTGATTTTCCATGTTCGTTCCCTTCTCACTGATGGTATTCAACTGCACAGACTCCCATGGCAACTGCTGCCGGTACCGGCGGTACAGGCAAAACAGTGCTGGCCGAGCTTTATTGCCGCGCCTGACAGGTGTTCGGGGTTGATGTTGCCGATGTAGCCGTCAGCTGCGTCCACCGCCAGTTTCAGAACCTGGTTGAAGTCGCAGTCGTAGACCTGTCCCTGCCAGTCGACGCTGATCTGCGTGCGGCACATGACCTTCTCCAGGGTGTCGGGATTGAAATTCCTGACGAGCAGGTCGAGGTAGGCGCCGAGGGAGCCCTGTCGTTCCAGGTCCTCCCGGAATCGTCCGATCGGCATGTTGGTGATGGTGTAGAGGCTGTCAAAGGTGATGCCGAAGCGCTCCGCCAGGTTCTGCTTGTAGGCGGCCTCCAGGGTGGGCTGCGGTCCGGGCAGGAATTCGCCCCCCGGATTGTAGACGAGGCTCAACCGGGGTCCGCCGGAACCGAAGCCGATTCGGTTGAGCTTTTGCAATGACTCGATGCTCTTCGGATAGACGCCTTTGCCCCGCTGGGCCGTGACGTTCTCCTCCAGGTAACAGGGGAGCGACGCCACGATATCGACGCCATGTGCGGCCAGGAAGGCGGGGAGATCGGCGTACTCCGGCTGGTTCAGGAGGGTCAGGTTGCTGCGCAGGATGATCTCCTCCACCGACGGCGTCCGGCGCAGCCCCTCGATCAGATAGCGGAGGTGAGGGTTCAGTTCCGGCGCCCCGCCGGTAATATCGACTACCCTGACTGCTCCCCTGTTGACGAAACCGAGGCAGTCGTCCACGACCTTGCGGCTCATCATTTCCGTGCGGTGCGGCCCTGCCTGCAGGTGACAATGGCTGCAGGCAAGATTGCAGAGATAGCCGAGGTTCATCTGCAAACAGAAGAGGTCGTTCTTGACGATCCTTTTCCCGCTCTGTGCGACACAGTCTCTGAAGTCGTTCATCGTATCGTCCTTTTCCCCGGGATGGGGGATGTGCCCCCTGCATCTTTGGCAGTGTCCGGCCGTTCGATTGCATCCGAACGGAATGTTGCAATCGTTACGCAATTAACGTGCCTCGCGGCCAAGAGGTACATAATTGCCTGAAAGTGCGTTAAAAACGGGAGGACGGATGCTGCCCTGCTTTCTGATTTGACAAGGGGATTTTCAAATTGATAAGCCGGACGAGCGTGGGGCAGGATATTTCCGTTGCGGCATTCCTTTGTGCCAGGGCAGCGATCGGATCTGCATCGGTGCGGAAGGTCGGCAGTTTCGGTCTTCCGTTGCAAGGGGCGTCGCTGGTGGCCCGAGTCTTGAAAGGGACACGCTTTACGCAACTGATGGAGCTTATGAGGAGACACCATGAAGATTTGCATCTACGGAGCCGGCGCGGTCGGTGGATTCGTCGGGGCGCGGCTTTCCCGTGCAGGGTATCAGGTCAATGCGGTTGCCCGCGGGGCAACGTTAAAGGCGCTGCAACAGCACGGCCTGCGGTTGCAGGAGGACGGCCTGCTCCGTTGCGAGAGGGTGCGGGCAACCGATGATCCGGCCGAACTGGGGGTACAGGACGTGGTGTTCGTGGCGGTGAAGGCAACGTCGCTGATGTCGGTGGCGCAGAAGATCGCTCCGCTGATCGGCCCGGACACGATCGTGCTCACGGCGATGAACGGAATCCCGTGGTGGTTTTTCGACGGCTTTGGCGGGGAGTATGCGGGAAGACGGCTCGCCTCGGTCGATCCCGACGGCGCGATTGCCGCAGCGATTTCCCCGCGCCACGTGGTGGGATGCGTGGTGCACGGGAGTTTCTCGGTGCTCATCCCCGGTGTGATCCGCCACGGCTTCGGCAAGCGGCTCATCATCGGCGAGCCCGACGGCACCGACTCGGTGCGGCTGCGCGATCTGGCACATATCCTGCGGAGCGCGGGGCTCGATATCGAGGTTTCGAGCACCATCCAGGCCGATATCTGGTACAAGCTCTGGGGCAACATGACCATGAACCCGGTTTCCGCGATCACCGGCGCCACCTGCGACAGGATACTCGACGATCCGCTGGTGAACCGCTTCTGCCTGGACGCCATGGCGGAAGCGGCCCGGATCGGCGCGCGGATCGGCTGTCAGATCACCCAGAGCGGCGAGTCGCGGAACGCGGTGACCCGCGAACTGGGAGCCTTCAAGACTTCCATGCTGCAGGACGCCGAAGTGGGCAAGGCAGTGGAACTCGATGCCCTGCTCGGTACGGTGTACGAGGTTGCCCGCATGGTCGGCGAGACGACCCCGAACATCGATGCGCTGTTCGGCCTGGCGCGGCTCCATGCGCGGGTGCGGGGATTGTATCCGATGCCTGGTCCTGCAGAGTTGCTGACATAGGTTCTGCCGGCGGCGGACCGGGCGCCCGGAAAGATGAGACCGTCAGGGTCAACGGGCAAAAGCGTCGTCGTTGCGGTTACTTGACGGGTCATGGGCCACGTCCTGTTCCCCGTGTCTCTGTTCGGGCAGGGCCACCCTGAAGGCCGGTTCCCTGGCCCTCATGGCCCGTGCCTCCTCGCCGACAGTCACTTCGAACCATACCCCTTCGACCCTGCGCCCGGAGAAGGTCGGGCCAAAGCGTATCGACAGCGCCTCGTCCCAGTCGTAGATCTCAGTGAAGGCCGGTTCCAGAACCCTGAGTTTCAGTTGCCCGTAGGAATACCTGGTGTGGGACAGGGACAGATGCTGCATCAGCTCCGGGATGGAGCATTCCGTCACACCCTGGCCGCGCCGCGGCCATACCAGCCGGAAGAGGGCCAGGGTGTGCTTCCCCTTGTACTGAAGCTCCTTGACCAGGTGGTAATGCTCCAGCAGCGTATCCCACAGTATCTGCGCCGCCCCCGACACGTATTGTTCACAGTGGACGTGGTGCTCCGGCGCCCCCCACGTAAGCTTCGCGGTCAGGTAACGGCAGCAGACCCGTCCGAACCGGTTGCGGAAGGCGTCGTGCATCCCCTCAACCAGCGGGAACAAGCGGTCCACCGTCTCTTCCGCATCCGTCCGTCCCAACAGCGATCCCAGGACGACCAGCGCGCCGGTGAGGGAGCCGCAACTGCACCGTGCCCCGCCGAAACCCGACCCGAAGGCCGTGGCTACCCGCATTGTCGCCGGGTCGAGCCCGAGGTTCAGCTCCCGGTTGAAGGCCTGGACAATCGCCTCGGAGCAGAAGAGGCCATTTCGGAAAAGCTCCACGGAACGTTCGACAGGGATACTCATGCAGTGCTCCTGGAAGCGGGCAACCGTCACACGGGCGACAGATGTGCCGCGGTGGCGGGTTGACGCCGGTAGATCAGCTTGAACAGGAGCAGCACGACCGCTCCCAATGCTCCGTTGACGAAGAAGGCGAACCTGAACCCCTCTGCCTTGACCACCGGTCCCATGGCGACCGAGCTTACCAGCATCCCGGCATAGATGCAGGTGTTGTAGCATCCGACCGCAAGCCCCCGCATTTCGCGCGGCACTGCTTCGGCGATCAGGGTGCAGATGACGGTGTAGGCCATCCCCATCCCGATACCCATGAGCGCAGCGCTCGCGACAAAGGAAGCCATGCCGCGGCAGACCCCGAAGGCCGCCAGGGCCAGGGCAAAGAGCGCCAGGCCTGCGGCGACCAGGGTGCTGCGGTCCCGGAAGCGGTCGCATAACCGTCCCGCTGCCGGGCGGGAGAGGGTGTTGGTGAGCGCGCCTGCCGCGAAGACGAGCCCCACCTGCATGGTGTCCATCCCCAGTTCCTTCAGGTAGAGCGGCATAAAGGTCACGAACATGCCGTAGCCGATACAGCTGCTGAGGACGGCGACCAGGCAGGCCGTCAGCGTGCGGTTTCCCATGAGGCTGCGCAGGGAAGGGAATATGGCGGCAGTGCCCGCGGTGGCTGGCTCTTGTTCATCCTGCATCGGCAGGAAGAAGAGCGCTACCAGGAACATCCCGAAGAGCACTGCTCCTGCGGCCAGGAATACCGGGCGGAGTCCCAGCGCCTTTGCCGTGAAACCACCGGCAGCGGGCCCCAGCGTCATGCCGGCGTACATCGCCATGGTGTACCAGCCGAACGCCCGGCCCCGCGATTCGGGCGGAGTGTTGTCACCCACGTAGGCCATGAGGGCCGGCGAAAAGGTGGAGAGCCCCACGCCGAAGAAGAGATAGATGAGCGCCATCTGTGGCAGGTTCGCGCTCTGGAACAGCAGCAGCGATGACCCGGCGAGCAGGAGGAGTCCGCCCAGCAGGGGGAGTCTGCGCCCCAGCCGGTCCGAGATGATGCCCGAGGGGATGGAGAGGGCGCACGCGGTTATCATGAAGACACCGTTGACGAGCCCCACCTGCACCGCATCGGCCCCCAGCGATACGGCCAGGAGCGGGACGATCGGCATCCGCATGTAGGAGGCGAAGAAGCAGGAGAAACCGATGATGCAGGCGATAGAGAGGCGCTGGGAAGCCTCGGCGTCACGGGAGCGGCCGCTCACTACAGGACCAGGAAGCGTTCGAACGCCGCGTCGTCGACCTCGATGTGTTCCAGCCACTGCAGGCAGATGGCACCCAGCTCGTCGGGGTTCACCTTCTGCTCCTTGCAGAAACGGTAGCGCAGATTCGCTACCCCCAGGCAGATGGCCTGATGGTGCAGGCTGTGCGCCATGGCCTGGGGGAATCCCACCATGGTCATTGAATCGTCTTCCTTGCCGAAATTGTCCGTCATGACGTGCAGCAGCCGGTCCAGCTCGGGGGCCAGGTTGCGGTCCGGCTCACGGCGAAACAGCTCCAGGAGGGAGTTGAGTTTGCGGTACCTGCTGTCGCACTCCGGTGCCCTGTTGTCCGTCTCTTCCGCTCCTGCCGGCTCCCTGCAGCCCTGCAACGAGGCGAGCAGTTCCAGGCCGCCGTCACTGTTGCCGCGCATGATCGCCATGCCGCGCCATTCCTGGCACAGCAGGTGGAGGAAATCGCCACCTTGTTCGAGTACCTGTTCCATGGTTCCCCTCCGGTCGGCGTGCCGTACACAGGGCAGCCGGGACTCGCGTACGGAAAGGGGCCGCGCCCATCGTCGGTTTTGTGCGCCGGGCTTTCCGTTGGCCCGAGGGATCGTCTGTTCAGAAGGCTGATCGAAGAGGTTTGATCACCGGGGCCTGAAACGCAGGATGCAGCTAATGTACCATCGTGAATGGAGTGGTAACTGCACCAAAGCATGTGGATTTTCACCTGCGGGCCATCTGCCTCCTTATTGATATGAAAAGCGGTTTCTCAATTTGAAAGCGGCGGGTTCTTGAAGGATCTGTTGCACGCCGACGTCAATGTTGCCAATCGCTTTTACCGGGGGAACAGGCGCTGTTGACGCAATGGTTGCGACAGATGCCGGGAATACCAGGAAACCGCGGTGAAGTGGATTGGGGGCAAAAGCCGGATTTCGAAACGCTGCCCCCGATCTGTGCCGGGCTGCAAGCGGGTTTTCAAAACAAGAACCGGTGCGGCTTGAAGTGTTGAATATTGTCGTATTATCGGGTGGTTATGCGCCGGATGAACCTGGCATATTCGTTGCTCCTCACCCCTGGCGACCTGGGAATCGTCAAGGGGAGCCTGATCCATGCCGCCTGCAAGGCCTCGGCCTTCTCTGGCGAGTGCCTGATCCGGGAGCGCATGGCGGCAGGGGTTCGCTCTGCCTTGAAGGCCGCTCCGCCATTGCAGAAGCCAAAACGACAAGGAGAAAATCATGAAAGAGAAGATCCTGCGGATACTTGAAGCACTGCGCCCGAGCCTGGCGGCAGAGGGGGGAGATGTACAGCTGGTGGAACTGTCCGAGGACGGCACGGTGACGGTTGGGATGAGAGGATTGTGCGGGACCTGCCATGCAACGCTCTGGACACACCGCCTGCGGATCGAGAGGGCCTTTGACGAGCAGCTGCCGGGGTGTCGCGTGGCAGTGCAGATCCTGTAATCCCTAGGCTGTTCCCTGGGCCTCGTACTCCTTGAGCTTGCGGTAGAGGGTGGCGAGGCCGATGTTCAGTTCGGCGGCGGCCTGGGCCTTGTTGTCCCCCACCGCGCGCATGACTCCCAGGATGTAGTCGCGCTCCACCTCGTCGAGGGGGCGGATGCGCCCCAGGGTGGAGGGTTCCAGGGCCATTTCGCGCAGTTCGCCAGGGAGGTCGACCACGTCGACATGGCTCTCCTGGCACATGGCAACGGCGTATTCCACCGCGTTCTGCAGCTCGCGCACGTTGCCGGGCCAGCTGTAGCGCAGAAGCTGGTCGGCGGCGGCGGTGGTGAACCCCACCAGGTTACGTCCCATGTTATTGGAGATCGTCTGCAGGAAAAACCGCGCCAGGGGAAGGATGTCCTCGTGGCGCTCCCTGAGCGGCGGCACGTGCAGTTCGATCACCTTCAGGCGGTAGTACAGGTCCTGGCGGAAATGGCCATTGGCGATTTCGTTCTGGAGGTTGCGGTTGGTGGCCGCGACCACCCGCACGTTGACCGGGCGGGACTTGTTCTCCCCCACGCGCCGCACCTCGCGCTCCTGAAGGGCGCGCAAGAGCTTTACCTGCATGGCCGGCGAGACCTCGCCGATCTCGTCGAGGAACAGGGTCCCTCCTGCTGCCGCCTCGAAGAGCCCGGGCCGGTCCTTGTCGGCACCGGTGAAGGAACCCTTGGCGTGGCCGAAGAGCTCGCTCTCCAGGAGGTTCTCGGTAAGAGCGCCGCAGTTCACGGCAAGGAACGGACCGCAGGCACGGGAGGACTGGTCATGGATGAAACGCGCCATCAGCTCCTTGCCGACGCCGCTTTCCCCGGTCACCAGCACGGAGGAATCCACCTTGGAAACGCGCCAGGCGATGTCGACGATCTTGAGCATGGCCTGACTGCGGGCGGTGATGAGGGGACGGGTATCCATCCCGTCCAGAAAGGCAAGCTGGATCTGCCGTTTCTTGAGCCTTTTCTCGGCACAGTTGAGTTTTTCGCTCAGCTCTTTGAGCATCGTCGGAAAGGATTCCATCCGGTAGTAGACCAGATGGGGCTCGATCTCCGGTCCCCACGAGTCCTTGAAGCGCGCAACGACGTGGCACGAGGGGTCTCCCTTGGCGATGCACTGGTCCTCGATGAAGATGACCTCGCGTCCTTCCACGTAGGAGGAATAGCCGCTGGCAAAAGCGGTTTCGGTCCAGCAGACGGCCTCTTCGGACTTGCCGATGTGCAGCAGGTGCTGCTCCGCCTCGTAACAGTCGCCCCAGGTGGAGGCGATGAGCGGTTCCTCCCCTAGTCCGTCGGTGCGGATATTGTGGTGGATGCCGAGCTGGCCGGTAAGCGAGTGCAGGCGAGCTCCTGCGTACCCTTTCGACTCCTGCCAGACTTCCGGCATGTTCCTGTGGACGCTCATGGCCGTGCGCCAGCCATTGGCGTAGCCGTAGCGGGTGAGTATGGTGCGGGCTGCGAAGACGCCCAGGGTGTCGATCAGCTCCTTGCGCAGCAGTCCCTGGGCAAAGGCGTTGAGAAGCAGCGCCCGCTCTCCCAGAAGCTGCATGATCCCGCCTTTGGGGTCGAATGACAGCAGTTCGCGCAGATCCATGTCATCAATTTTCATGTTACTCCCCCAATACTCATAATGATAAGGGCAATATCAAATCAAGAAATGCATGTCCAGTAAAATAATGTGATGGACTGTAATAACAACAGCTTACATCTATTTATAAGCTGGCATAGCTGATGCTATTGAGGAAAAACGAAGCCGCACACACAGTATAGTGTATACGAAATGCGCTTCAGTCGATTTAATGAAAGAACGAGTATAACGAGAGTGCGACCGTGAATCCGCGGGTGACAACCATTCCGCATAACAACAAGGAGGTAAGAAACAATGTGCTTCAGACCAGCAGGAGTATCGAAACCGCAGGAGTGCCCCAACTGCAAAAAGAAACTCGCCGCCATCGGCGGGGTGAAACAGAAGGTCTGCCCGTTTTGCAAAACGCCTCTCACCGAGGACGAGCCAGCGGCAGCGGCGGCAAAGTAACCGGATTGACCGGAGCATCGTCGGCCGAGGCTGCTCAGGCAGCCTTGGCCGTACTGCCGGTTGAAAGTGACCGGACCGCTACGCTGAATAACCGTACCTGGAGAATCAGAGCCGTTGACATCCGGTAGCCTGATTCCCGGAGAGGCGAGCGACATGAAACTGATCGATTCCCTTGGAAGAACCATAAATTACCTGCGCCTGTCGGTGACCGACCGCTGCAACATGCGCTGTTCCTACTGCATGCCCGCGGGCGGCGTCGCAAAGATGTGCCACGACGAGGTTCTCAGGTATGAGGAACTGCTGCAGATCGTCGAAGCGGCGGTGAGTATCGGGATAGAAAAGGTACGCATCACCGGCGGCGAGCCGCTGGTACGGGCCGGCATCGTCGAATTTCTCGGCAGTCTGGCAGAGATCAGGGGGTTGCGTCACCTGGCACTGAGCACCAACGGGCTCCTCTTGCCCGCCATGGCCGCCGGGCTGCGGACTGCCGGCGTCCAGCGCCTGAACGTGAGCCTGGATTCCCTGAACCCCGAAGTGTTCGCTGTCATCACCCGCGGGGGGGACCTGAAGCAGGTGCTTCACGGCCTGGATGCGGCGGTGCGGGTCGGTTTCCCGCCTCCCAAGATCAACATGGTGGTCATGCGTGGTGTGAATGATGCAGAGATCCCGGAATTTGTCGAATTGACCCAAAGCCGCGGCAACTCGGTGCGCTTCATCGAGTACATGCCGGTGGTGAAGGAAGCGGGGTGGCAGCGCCACTTCATCTCCGGCGAGGAGATCCTGGGGCGCATAGCGGCACATCACCCCTTGGAGCATGTGGACAAGGGCGCCTTTGCCGGCCCCTCGCGGGACTTCCGCATCCCGGGCGCCTGCGGCACCATCGGCATCATCACCGCCGTGTCGGGGCATTTCTGCGCGGAATGCAACCGCATCCGGGTGACGAGCACCGGCAAGGGGAAGGGGTGTCTCTTCAACGACAGCCAGACCGATCTGACCCCGTTATTGCGCCCCCTGGACCGGATCGGATTGAGAAGGGCGCTCAGGGGGATCGTGATGGCCAAGCCGGAGCGGCACGACATCTCGTATACCGGATACGGACACCGGAATTTTACCATGGCCCAGATAGGAGGCTAACGTGGCACAGGTCGAAGCGGTCTGCATCAGCGAGGAAAAAGGGGTACGCAAGTCACCGGTACCTGCGGTCGAAATGCTGGAGAATCACGGTATCCGGGGGGACGCGCACGCGGGCGACTGGCACCGCCAGGTGAGCCTCCTGGCGCAGGAGAGCATCGACAAGATGCGGGCAAAGGGGCTGGAAGTGAGTGCCGGCGACTTCGGCGAGAACCTCACCACCAGCGGCATCGACCTGGTGTCGCTTCCGGTGGGAAGCCGCCTGCAGGTGGGGGAGAGCCTCCTGGAAGTGACCCAGATCGGCAAGGAGTGCCATACCCGCTGCGCCATCTACTACCAGGCCGGCGACTGCGTCATGCCCCGCGAGGGGATCTTCGCCAAGGTCGTCGTGGGAGGGACCATCCGTCCGGTGGACCGGATATGCCGGATAGATTGAGGGGGCCGACAGAGATTTCGGCGCCGATGGGGGACGTAGCTTCGCCGTAAAGATACCTGGTATCCTCAGATTGTTGAAAAACCCAGGTTGTTCAAAAGCGGTCAGATCGTCGCACCCGCAGAAAGCCCCGCGGAGGCGTAGCAGCGCTACGCCGCACAAGGAGGCTTTCGAGGACGGCGGCGAGATGGCTGGTTTTCAACAACCTGCGATGCTGCCTGATAAGGAGGAGAGAGTATGGAAGGAAGCCTGTCGCACAGTGCACGTCTCACCGTCGAGAAGTCCACGAGGCAGAGGATCGTCATCATCCTCATCATGCTGGTGACGTTGTTGGTCGCTTACCTCGATCGCGTCAACATCTCCGTCCTTATCGCCGACGATGCCTTCCTGCGCGACATGGGGATCAAGGGAGACCCGGTTGCCATCGGGTCGCTGATGTCCCTGTTTCTCGTGACCTATGCCCTGTCCAACGTTTTGCTGGCGCCGCTGGGCGACCGCTTCGGCGCCCGCAGGGTGATGATCGTCGCCATCATCCTCTGGGCCATCTCGTGTCTGTTGGGGGGCCTGGCCGCCACGTTCACCGGCATGATCGTCGCCCGCCTGATACTGGGCCTGGGCGAAGGGATGCACTGGCCCATGCAGATGAAGTTCGTCAAGAACTGGTTCCCTCCCAAGGAGCGCGCCCGCGCCAACTCCACCTGGCTCATCGGTCTCAGCATGGGGACTGCCATCGCCATGCCGTTCTTTGTCTGGATTGTCGGCACCTGGGGCTGGCGCATGACCTTCTTCGCCCTTGTCGGCATCGGCATGATCCCTCTCTTCCTCATCTGGTACATAACCGCCGACAGCCCCAGGGAAAGCGCCTTCTGCAACCAGCAGGAGATCGACTACATCGAGGCGGGCCAGAGGGAAGAGGAAGAGGCCCAGGCGAAGCTCAGGCAGCAGATCCAGTCCCAGTCCCGGTGGGAGAACTGGAAGGGCTTTCTCCTCAACACCGACTACTGGCTCTGCGTCATCTTTTATTTCTTCAGCACTGCCGTCTGGTTCGGCCTTATGACCTGGATTCCGTCCTACCTCAAGCAGGCCCTCGGTTTCTCCTGGAAGAGCATGGGGTACTGGGCCAATGCGCCATACGCCGCCGGCACCGTTGCCTGCCTGATCGCCGGCGTCATCACCGACAAGATATCGAGAAAGGCCACCCTCGGCTTCTTTCATATGCTGGGAGGGGCAGTCGGCATTTTCTGCGCGTCCCATGCCACCGGGCAGGTCGAGGCCGCCCTCTGGATCGTGGTTGCGGTCGCATCGCTCATGATCGGACAGCCGGGACACTGGGCCATTGTGCAGAAGGTCGTGCCCGCAACCTGCATCGGCACGGCGGTGGGGCTCGAAAGTGCCCTGGGGAGCGGTGCCGGTGCTGCCACGCCGGTTGTCATGGGCTATTTCATCAAGCTGAGCGGCGGCGGATACGTGGGCGCCCTCTATTTCCTCACCATCTGCTGCGTGATCGGCATGTGCGCCATGATCGCGCTCTGGTTTCGCAAGGTATGACGGGCACGAGGCGACGTTAAACGTAAAACGGGCAACACAACTCCATATGTAGTGATAAATCACCAAAAACAGGAGGTTGGAAATGGCGGAAGAAAAGTATAATCGCTGGTTGATCCTGGTTGCGGCAATCGTGACCAACATCTGTATCGGTACCCTGTACGCCTGGAGCGTGTTCGCCATGCCGCTGGGCAAACTCTTCGGCTGGGCCCCGCCGGCCCTGGCCCTGGTGTTCACCATCAACCACGGCTTCAGCCCGGTGGCATCCACTGCTGGCGGCTTCGTCCAGGACCGCCTGGGCGCCAAGAACGGCATGATCATCGGCTGCCTCATGTTCACCATCGGACTCTTCCTCTCCGGGACCGTCACGCAGGTGGGGATGCTCTACCTCACCTACAGCCTTCTGGCCGGGACCGGTGGCGCCTTCATCTACACCGCCAATATCGGCAACACGGTCAAGTTCTTCCCGGACAAGAGGGGCCTCGCCTCAGGTCTGTGCGCCGCCGGGTACGGCTGCGGCGCCATGATCGTCGCACCTATCGCCAGCAAGCTCATCATCGATTACGGTGTTCTCAAAACCTTCCAGATCCTGGGTTGCGTCTTCTTTGTCGTCATCATGCTCTGCGTTACCGTGGTCAAGAAGGCACCGGCCGGGTTCAAGCCCGAGGGGTGGGAGCCGCCGGTGGTGGCCGCCAAGTCAGCCGCTCCGGACAAGATCTGGTCCGAGATGCTCAAGGACGGCATCTGGTGGATCGTTATCGTCATGCTCCTGTGCGGTGCTCTCTCCGGTCTCATGATCCTGGCGCACGCCTCCCCCATCGGTCAGACGATGTTCCAGCTGACTCCCATGAAAGCCGCGTTCTTCGTCTCGATCATCACGCTCGCCAATGCCCTGGGGCGCGTCTGCTTCGGCGCGCTCTCCGACAAGATCGGGCGCTCCAACACCATCATGGTGATGTACGTCGTCTCCGCGCTCTCCATGCTGAACCTCAACTTCACCGACAACGTCCCTGGCTTCGTGGCCTCGGGGGTCGGCATCGGCGCGGTCTTCGGCGGCTTCATGGGGACCATGCCCTCGATCATTTCCGAGCGCTACGGTCTGAAAAACTTCGGCGTCAACTACGGCATCACCTTCATCGGCTTCAGCCTGGCCGCCATCATCGGCCCGATGACCGCCGCCAAGGTGAAGGTGGCGACCGGGAACTACGAGCAGGCCTTCTGGATCGCCCTGGGAGTGAACGTGGTCGGCTTCGTCTTCGCCGCCATCTTCCGGACCCTCGACAACCGCGCCCGCTCAGCAGTGCAGGCCCCGGCCAAGGCGGTCCCGACGCGGTAAGCGGGGACACGACCCGGTAGACGAGTAATCTGCCGCGATACCGGCCTCCCTCTCTGTCCCTCTCCCAATGTGGGGAGGGCAGGGAGGGAAGGCGGCGCGGCAAGGCAGAACGCCAGCGGACGGACAACCGGACTTTCGCGGCAGCAGTGCCCATTACCAAGATAATGCAGGGAGATACGACATGTTCACCACCAAATTCGACAACAACGACCTGAAGGTCATCATCGAAGAGCCGGTACAGAAGGAACTGATGTCCAAAGGGATCAACCCCGTAGAGGTATTCCGGCTCATCGAGAGTTTTGCCGCCAAGATCATGGCGAGCAAGCAGGACGACCTCATCAAACTTACCAATGACGATACCGGGGCGAGTCTTGCGCTCGATGTGAAGTGGGAATCCGAGAGCATGGTGTCTGTAACGGTCACCGTGGTCACCCTGGAAAATCTCACCATCGACGAGCAACCCAGAAGCAAGGTGAACCTTGCCGACATGGTTCAACCGCAGCAAGCCGCCGAATCAGCTGCGGCGTAATCATTATCAAGGACAGGAGAGAGAGCATGGAACAGACAAAGTACGAATTCGGCAACCTCAGGATTGTGATGAACGAGGATCTGAAGGCCGATCTCCTGAAACGAGGGGTGCAGGTCCGTGAGATCTTCAGGCTCATCGAGAACTTCGGCAACAAACTCCTTATGACCAGGGCAACCGGCGAAATCGATTTTACCAACAAGACCACCGGCGCCAGCGTCAAGTTCACGGTCAGCTGGGAGGAGGAGAACTCGGCAGTGGTGGATATCACCGAAGTGCACCTGGGGCAGGGGAAAAAGATAGCTGCCTGAGGTTGACGGGCGGGGGACGCGTGTCGGCTCTTTGCCGTCGAAGCATCCAGATATGAGATCCCGACAGGATTCGTTCCCGTCGGGATTTTTTTGCGCCATCGCCTGCTCCCACAACAAAATTCCCGCCCTGTCCCTCTCCCGGAAGGCGAGAAGAAGCATGCACGGGGAGAGGCAGCGGTGGTGACCCGTTGGCCGAACGTAACAGTGGATGCCATAAGCAAAAAAGACGTCGTTTTCATAATGAGAGGTTCCTTTTCAAAACAAGAACAATCTCTCGGGGCTACCGGATAAATGCATTGTAAAATCGGTTAGTTATGTATGTACAGGTGATGGCACGCTCGTTGCTATTTCTCATAATGTCTTATTGAAAAATGCAATTTGTGTATCTCGTCATCAATAACGACCCGCAGTGATTATTACCAATTGGATTATTCGCTCATCATGTCGGAACAGCTGGCAACCAGCTGGGAATGTAATGCAGCATTACCACAAATAGAGCGGTACATTCTGTTTTCAGGTGATGAAGAAATGAGTCCAGCGGGTTTTGAAGGCAACTTATGTAAAGGAGGTGTGCAACTGAAAGAGAAAACGAGTGGTCCGGCTGTTAACTTTCACTAAAAGATGGGGGAAAAGATGAAAAAAGAATGGAAAGTTACAAACGAAGATGGATCCATGACCGTCAGGACCTGTGGCTGGTCGCCTCCCGGTGACCATCCGGTCGGCTGCGGCATGAAGCTGCATGTCAAAAACGGGAAGCTCCTGAAGGTCGAAGGAGACCCCGAACATCCGATCACCAACGGCCGTCTCTGTGTGCGCTGTCTGACGCTGCCGGAATACGTGCACCATCCTTCGCGTATCACCACGCCGATGAAGAGGGCTCGCGAAGACCGCGGCAAGGAAAAATGGACCAAGATCTCCTGGGACGAGGCCTGGGACATCATCGTTCCGAAGGTGAAGCAGCTCAAGGAAGACCACGGCGCCGAGTCCATCATCGTCTTCGGCGGCACCGGCCGCGAGGCATGCCTCTACTACTATCCGCTGGGCTTCGCATCGCTTGGCACCCCGAACGTCTGCTACCCGCTTTCCGGCTGGTCCTGCTACGGGCCGCGCTGCGCCATCACCGACTACATCCTTGGCGCCGGCTACCCGGAAATCGACTATGCCGGCTACTACCCTGACCGCTTCGACAACGAGAAATACGTCCAGCCCAAGTACGTCATGCTCTGGGGCAAGAACCCGCTCATGTCCAACCCGGACGGTTTCTTCGGCCACGCCTTGATCGACATGATGAAGCTCGGCACCGAGATCATCGCCATCGACCCGCGCATCACCTGGCTGGGCAGCCGCGCCGCCCACGTCTGCCAGCTGCGGCCCGGTACCGATACCGCCCTGGCGCTCGGCTTCCTCAACGTCATCATCAACGAGGACCTCTACGACCACGACTTCGTGGACAACTGGACCTATGGTTTCGACGAGCTGAAGGAACGCGTCCAGGAGTATCCGCCCGAGAAGGTTGCGGAGATCACCTGGGTTCCCAAGGAGAAGATCATCCAGGTGGCCCGCGAATTCGCCACCAAGAAGCCGTGCTCCATCCAGTGGGGCCTTGCGGTCGACGAAAACCCCAACGGCGTTCAGCTGGGCCATGCGATCCTCTCGCTGGCAGCCATCACCGGCAACCTC
>Ga0208371_1000145_pt1 | contig 25056 bp, 15 predicted proteins | sample SubbioCR12Aug_1A_FD_184827 | JGI IMG/M metagenome (GOLD analysis project Ga0208371, IMG submission 184827) | Serpentinite rock and fluid subsurface biosphere microbial communities from McLaughlin Reserve, California, USA - CR12Aug_1A (SPAdes) | ecosystem: Environmental > Terrestrial > Deep... | reverse complement strand
CCTGGCACGGGGGTAATCCAGGCTGCCCGCTCTTTGGCGGCATTGAATTCGACATCGCCGACTAGACGGCCGTCATCCAGTCTGTTGATGCCAATATCGATGACGATGGCCCCTTCTTTGATCCATGCGCCCTTCACCATTTCAGCTCGTCCTACTGCAGCCACCACAATATCCGCCTGCTTGACCAAATCGGGCAGATTCTGTGTGGCGGAGTGGCACACCGTCACCGTGCAGCCCGCTAGCAGGAGTTCCAGTGCCATTGGGCGTCCGACATGGTTGGACGCGCCGACGACGACAGCATGTTTGCCACGTAGAGCTTCGCCGGTTGTGTCCAGAAGGCGCATGACGCCATAGGGGGTGCAAGAGCGCAACACGGGAAGGCGAACGGCGAGGCGCCCAATGTTGTAAGGATGGAAACCATCTACATCCTTGTGAGGGGAAATGGCTTCCACAACGGTTTCATCATCAATGTGAGCCGGAAGAGGGGCTTGAACCAGAATGCCGTCTATCGTTGGGTCATTGTTCAATTGACCGATCAAGGCCAGCAGATCTGCTTGTGAGGTGCTCACGGGGAGATCGTGTGAAATGGACAGGATGCCTGCCATTTCGCAGCCACGACGTTTGTTGCGTACGTAAATGGCCGATGCGGGATCTGTACCCAACAAGATGACGGCCAACCCAGGAACGCGCAGTCCATTGGCATGACGGGCGGCAACGTCCCTTTTGATGTCTTGGATCAGGGCGTCGGCAACGGCTTTACCATCGAGAATGCGGGCGTTCATGGCGAAAAGGGTCTGGGTTGAAAGCGGCAGATTTTAACGGAGTGCGATGAGCAACCGGCATTGCTTTTATCTTCATCGGCGGGTATATTTCCGCGCCTTCGGGGTGTAGCGCAGCCCGGTAGCGCGCTTGCTTTGGGAGCAAGATGTCGGAGGTTCGAATCCTCTCACCCCGACCAGGTGTTGCCAGTAGCAAGTTGGTAAACAGGTAGTCAGCAAGTTAAGTACTTTGAAGCCCGAGGGAAATCTGCCCGTAGCTCAATTGGATAGAGCACCAGCCTTCTAAGCTGGGGGTTACAGGTTCGATCCCTGTCGGGCAGGCCAGTCAAGTTTAGTGGCGGTGGTAGCTCAGTTGGTAGAGCACTGGATTGTGGCTCCAGGTGTCGAGGGTTCGATTCCCTTCCATCGCCCCACTCATTTTTATCTCACTGTGGTGTTTTGCATTGCAGCCAGCCCATTCTTGTGGCTCGTGCAGGTTCCTGTTATTTCGTTTGCGAAATACCCGAACCTCTTGTAACTTCCCTCCTCTTTTTTAAGTTTCTCTTAAGCGTGGGGCGGCAGAAATTACATGCGACAAACCAGAGCTTTCGCGTGAGAAAATTCAATAATTGGATAGATAAGCAGCGTGGTCACTTTAGACTTTTTGTGTGCCTGCATAGGGTGACCCGGACGATCACAGCATGAAAATAGCCGTAGTAGGGATAGCATTTCGTCTGCCAGGGGGTATTTGTGACGAGCAGACTTTTTGGCAGGTACTCGAAAATGGGATGGATGTCGTAACCGAGATTCCTTCCCAGCGTTGGGGGAAAGACTGCTACGGTCACCCCAAACGTAAAGAACCCGGAAAAAGCGTCACGTGGTCGGCAGGGGTACTTGATCAGGTGGAGGCGTTTGACGCTGCTTTTTTCGGCATATCCCCTCGCGAAGCCAACAATCTTGATCCGCAGCAGCGTCTCTTGCTGGAGTTGACTTGGGAAGCCCTGGAAAACGGTGGGCAACAACCAGAAAAATTGGCCGGTAGCGATTGTGCTGTTTATCTGGGCATTTCTGGCACTGACTACGGTTTGCGTTCGATTGATGATTTGAGTTCGGTCGATGCGTACTCCATGACCGGGAATACGCTGAGTATTGCCGCCAACCGGATTTCTTACGTTTTTGATCTCCATGGGCCGAGCATGGCCATCGATACAGCCTGTTCGTCGGCTATCGTGGCCTTGCATCAGGCTTGCAAGAGCCTGGCTCAGGGCGAGGCGAGCATGGCTATTGCGGGTGGCGTGAACATGCTGCTCCATCCCTATCCCTTCGTCGGGTTTACCAAGGCCTCAATGATTTCCTCGCGTGGACGTTGCCGCGCCTTCGATGCGAGTGGCGATGGTTACGTGCGCTCGGAAGGGGCCGGCATTCTTTTCCTCAAGCCACTGGAACAGGCTGAAGCCGATGGCGACCGTATTCACGCGGTCATTCTTGCCTCCGGGGTGAATAGTGATGGCAGCAAGAACGGCATCACCATACCCAGCATCCAGGGGCAGTCGACCCTGTTGCAGGCAACTTGCCAACGTGCCGGGGTCTCTCCCGATGATCTGGTGTATGTCGAGGCACATGGTACGGGTACTGCCGTGGGCGATCCCATTGAAACGGCAGCCATCGGTGAGGCCGTCGCCAAGAAGCGTAGTCCGGGGATGCCGCCGTTGTTGATTGGCTCGGTCAAGACCAATGTGGGGCACCTGGAATCTGCTTCTGGTATGGCAGGGCTGATTAAAACGGTGCTTTGTCTTAAACACCGCGCGCTGCCCCCTTCCCTGCACATGCAGACGCCTAACCCCAATATCGATTTCGCCGGGTTGGGCCTCAAGGTGGTGACGGAGTACACCCCCTTGCCTCAGAGCGAACGTCCCTTGCGCATGGGGGTGAACTCCTTTGGTTTCGGTGGTGCCAATGGCCATGTGTTATTGGAAGAGTACGTCCATGAACCCGAGGCGGATGCTGTGTCCGCGTCGTCCCTGCCGCAAACACCGCCGCTGATCTTTTCGGCACGCAGTCAAGAAGCTCTGATGCAATCGGCTGGGCGTTATGTGCAGTGGATCGATTCTGGCAAGACCGACTATTACGACCTTGCGTATGCAGCCGCAATGAAACGGCAGTGGCTCAATCAGCGCGTTGCCGTAACCGGCAGGTCAGCGGAAGAAGTGTTGCAGCGGGCCCGGGATTTTGCTGCGGGGCAGGCCGCTGATGGCGTTGTGCGCGAGGATGCACTGGGAGCCGATCTCAAGGTGGCCTTTGTCTATTCAGGCAATGGTGCCCAATGGTTGGGCATGGGACGTGCCCTTCTTGAACAATCCATAGCCTTCCGTCAGACACTTGCAAAAATCGACGCGTTGTTCGAGCCGCTGGCGCATTTTTCCCTCATTGCCGAGTTGCAGGCCGAAGAATCCGCCTCGCGTTTGCAACTGACCGAAGTGGCGCAACCCGCGCTTTTTGCCATTCAGGTAGCCGTGACGTGTTTGCTGCGTGACCAAGGTGTTCGTGACAGTGCCGCATTGGGGCACAGTGTTGGCGAAGTGGCCGCAGCCTGGGCGACGGGCGCATTGACGCTGGAACAGGCCGTACGGGTTATCCATGAACGCAGTGCTGCCCAGGCACGCACCCAGGGGATGGGGAAAATGGCGGCAGTCAGCCTCTCTGTCGCTCAAGTTCATGCCGAACTTGAGCGCCTGGGGTTACATGAATCGCTGGAGGTCGCCGCCATCAACAGCCCGCATGCGGTCACCCTCTCCGGTGATCTGGCTGACCTGCAAACCTTGCAGCAGGAACTGGCCGCGCGGGGCGTGTTTTTCCGCATCCTTGATCTCGACTACGCCTTTCATAGCCGCAGGATGGATGTCTTGCAGGCCCCTTTGCTGGCAAATCTGCACTTGCTTGCGCCGTGCGCCGGTACGGGACGTTTCATCTCCACGGTGACAGGCGACGCCCTTTCGGGCGAGGCACTCGGTGCCGAATACTGGTGGCACAACATCCGCCAGCCCGTACAGTTCCAGGCGGCAGTCACGTGTTTGCTCAAAGAAGGCTACCGGCTGTTTGTGGAAATCAGTCCACACGCCATCATGCAGCGTTATCTGAATGAATGTTTTACTGCCCACGGTGTCACGGCTCGAACTGTGGCTACGCTGAAACGTGGCAATGATGGCTGGGCTCGTTTTCAGGAAGCATTGTTCAGCATTCTGTTGCTGGGTGGCCAATGTGAATTGGCTCACCTGTTCCCGGTTTCGGCGAAATCGGTCGAACTGCCGGCCTATCCCTGGCAGCGGGAACGCTACTGGTACAACCTCACCGAAGAAGGCTACAACCTGGTCGGTCGCACCCGCGAGCATCCCCTGCTGGGATATCGACTCAAGGATGCTGAGGCCTCATGGGAAAACCATCTCGATACGCAGCTGCTTCCCTATTTGCTCGATCATGTCGTGGGGGGGGCTGTCGTATTTCCCGCGAGTGGCTATGTGGAAATGGCCTTGGCAGCCTCGCGTGCCTGGTTTGGTACAGACCGCCATGAAATCGAATCACTGGAAATTCGAGCTCCCATCGTGTTCGATGGCGAGCATGCGCGTAGCGTGCGTTTTGAGCTGTCGCCAGCCGATGGCGCATTCCAGATCAAGAGTAAAGAGCGGTTGGCCGGGGAAGAGTGGCGCCTGAACGTGGTGGGGCGTCTCGTCGGTGAACCGCTGGGGGGTGTGCCGCAGCATCCGTCTGAGATACCCACGCTCGCAGAGACCGAATGGACGTTTTCCAGCGAAGCGCATTACGCGCTGGCCAGTCAACTCGGACTTGAGTACGGCCCAGCTTTTCAAGGTGTACGAGCTTCCCGCATCGAAGAAAAGAGCGTGCTGGCGCGCATTGATGTGCCTTTCGTGATTCGTGAAGAGCTTGCCGGACATGTGTTGCACCCAGCGATTCTCGACGCCTGTTTCCAGTCACTGTTCGATGCCTTTCACGAAGAAGTCCGCGCCGGGGGCAAGGTAACGCTGCTGCCAGTAGGTGTTGGGCGTCTGCGCTGTTTCATGGTCAATGGCGAGGTGGCGTATTGCCATAGTCAGCTTAAGAAACGCAGTCCGCGTTCTGCTGTAGCCGATTTCTGGTTATTGGATGCTGCGGGCAAGACCGTAGCCTTATTGGAAAACTGTCGCTTCCGTGGTGCCGCGTTGTCGCGACAAGAACACGCTCTGCCCTCTGCCTGGGGATATCGCGCCATTCTCAAACCGGCGGGTTTGCAGGCTGACATCGATTTCATCCCGATGAACGCAGACCTGGTCAGTCATGCCAAGGCAGCACTCGTCCGTGAAGAAACGGTATTGCGGCGTGCCGAGCATCAGCAGCGCTATGCACCGCTGCTCGATGCCGTGAGTGTGGCCTTTATCCATGAAACCTTGCTGACACTGGCTTCTCCTCAAGGCATCCTGTCTGCACAACAAATTGCGGCGCAATGTGCGGAATCTTCACCGCAGCGAGCCTGGTTTGAGTGGGCATTGCATGCGCTTGAGCAGGCAGGGGCAGCGACTGCCGTGGGAAGTGATTGGTCGTTGGGTGCCGCAGGGAGTCTGCCGGCTTCTCAAGACATCTGGTTGACGGTGCTGGGAGAGAATCCGGCCTATTCGCCTGATCTCGTACTGGCTGGCCGCACCGGGCAACATCTGCGTGAGCTGCTTGAGGGCACACTCGATCTGGAAAAATTCAGTCAGGCCCAACGTGGCAGTGCCGTCAGAGAGCAATATTTTGATGCTTCCCCGACCTATACCGGGATCAATCGGGCCGCAGAACACGTGGTGGTGCAACTGGCCGGGCTTTGGCCTGCCAACCGGCGGATCCGTATTCTGGATATCAGCGAAGGACAATGCAGTCTGGCGCGCACGTTGCTGGCTTCGCTGCCTGTGGCGCGTTGTGACTATGTGCTCGCCAGTACGGATGAAAGTGCCACCGCCCGCGCTGAAGCCGAATTGGGTCATCACGCCTGCGTCAGTTTCCTCACGCTCGTTGCGGAAACCTTGCAATTGCCCGCCCCCAAGGAGGGCGAGGCGGCCTGTTTCGATATCGTGTTGCTCGGGCATGTCTTGCATCACGCTACGGCATTGCATCAGGCCTTGGCCGGTGTGCGTCAGCGGTTGTGTGTCGGCGGGCTGTTGGTGCTGCTGGAACGCGAGCCTGGTGCCGCAGCGGATCTGGTTTTGGGTTGTGAGCCACAGTGGTGGCGTGTTGGTGATGACGGCGGACGTGTTTCCAGCCTGATGGGGCACAGGCAATGGATGCAATTGCTTCGGGATGGCGGTTTCGACGACATCGCGCCCCTACACGAACCGGCAGCCTTGGATGAATCCGGCGGTGTGTTTGCGGTGCTGGCCAAGGCCGCAACGGCTGAGCAGGCGATAGCGGAGGGGGCTCAATCGGTTGTTTCTCAGCCCGAAATGCAGTTGGCTTCCTGGTTGCTACTGGCCGATCACGTTGGTGAATCGGCTGCGCTGGCTGCTCAGTTGGCGCAGTCGTTGCAGCGATCCGGGCAGCGTGTGTTGCTGGCGCACCTGGAGAATCCGTCTGGCGATGAGGAGGTGTGTATTGTCGATGTGCCGCAGCGTGTACTGGCAGGCACGGGCACCGAACACATGGCTGTGTTGCTTGGCGATGCGGTGACGACCTTGGGCGGGTGTGACCATGTCGTGCATTTGTTGGGCTTGCGGGCTCAGCAAGAGGGCGACACCGCCATGGATATTCCCACCTTGCGTTGCGTGAGTGCCCTGCATCTCACCCATGCCCTCGAATCAGCGGGGTTGCCTGCGCAGCCGAAGTTGTGGCTGGTGACGCAAGGCGGAGCCGTATTGAGTACGGACCCCGATGGTGTGGTTGCGCGCCACGAACCTGCTCAGGCCGCCCTGTGGGGCTTCGCTCGTGTACTGATGAATGAACACCCCGATCTGCGTTGCACATTGATCGATATCCAAACCGAGCTGAATGCAGCGCTCGCGGGCACACTTCAGCGCGAACTGCTCACACCCGATGACGAAGATGAAATCATTCTGGGGTGCGGTGTGCGTCATGCCATGCGGATGGTGCCATTCGATCTGTCACAGCCCGAAGAAAGCGCCCCCCGGAATGCGGTCGCGCATGCCTGCCTCGATTTTTCCATGCCTGGACAGCTCAAGAACCTGTACTGGCGTGCGCTGCCGGAACAAGGCTTGCTGCCCGATCAAATCGAAATCGAACCCAAGGCTACTGGTCTGAATTTCCGCGATGTCATGTATGCCATGGGCTTGCTGTCTGATGAAGCCGTGGAAAACGGTTTTGCCGGTGCCACGCTGGGCATGGAACTCGCCGGGGTGGTGACACGCGTGGGGGCAACGGTTGAAGAATTCAGAGTGGGCGATGCTGTAGTTGCTTTTGCCCCGGCCTGTTTTGCCAGCCGTGTGGTCACCCAGGCCGCCTCTGCTGCACGTAAGCCGGAGGCTTGGACATTTGCAGAAGCCGCCACGGTACCGACGGTGTTTTTTACGGTGTACTACGCATTGCATAGCCTGGCGCGCCTGCAGCCAGGCGAAAAAGTGCTGATTCACGGTGCCGCCGGTGGTGTGGGCATTGCCGCCATCCAGGTTGCCCGTTACCTCGGAGCAGAAATCTTCGCGACCGCAGGCAGCGACGAGAAGCGCGACTTTGTGCGCTTGCTTGGCGCAGACCATGTCATGAATTCGCGCACGCTGGCGTATGCCGATGACATCATGAATCTGACCGGTGGGCAGGGCATTGATGTCGTGCTCAACTCGCTTGCAGGGGAAGCCATCAATCGCAATTTCCGCGTGTTGCGCCCCTTTGGACGTTTCCTTGAACTGGGCAAGCGAGACTTCTACGAAAACACCAAGATTGGCTTGCGCCCCTTCAAAGACAACATCACTTATTACGGCATTGATGCCGACCAGTTGATGGTGGAACGTCCTGCCCTGGCTTCCAGCCTGTTCCGTGAAGTCATGGCTTTGTTTGAAGAAGGCGCTTTGCGGCCGTTGCCTTACCGCGCATTCCCGGCGGAACGCATCATCGATGCCTTCCGTTACATGCAGCAATCTCGCCAGATTGGCAAAGTCGTAGTCACATTTGACGAGATGCCCTCGCCATTGCCCTCCCCCGAATCGGTGCCCCCATCTTTAGCCCTTTCCCGCGAAGCCACCTATGTGGTGACGGGGGGCGTCGGGGGGTTCGGACAGCGGACTGCGCGTTGGTTGGCCGAACAGGGGGCCGGCCATCTGGTATTGCTGAGCCGCCGTGGCGCAGACGCACCCGGCGCGGTCGAAGCCAGGGCCGAACTGGAAGCATTGGGCGCAAGCGTGCATTTCCGCGCCTGTGATGTCACGGATGCGGTGCAGGTGACTCGTCTGATCCATGAAATCAGTGTCGATATGCCGCCGCTGAAGGGCATCGTGCATGCCGCCATGGTGCTTGATGACGGATTGATACGAAACCTGGACCAACCCCGTTTTTTGCGTGCCATGGCCCCCAAGATTGAGGGGGCCTGGAATTTGCACCGTGCCACACAGCATCGGCCGTTGGATTTCTTCGTGCTCTATTCTTCGGCGACGACCTTTATCGGCAACCCTGGTCAGGCCAACTATGTGGCGGCAAATCTGTATCTGGAATCGCTCGCCGCCCAGCGACGTGCGCAAGGCTTGCCTGCGACCTGTGTGGCTTGGGGAGCGATTGCCGATGTCGGTTATCTGGCGCGTAACGAAGATATCAAGGATGCCCTGCAGTCACGTCTGGGGGGGGATGCGCTGGCATCAGACCGAGCACTGCGCTGCTTGGGCGCGCTAATGCGTCATCGCCAGAGCGGCGTTGCGGTCATTGATTTCGACTGGCACACGCTCAACCGTTTTTTGCCCGCAATGCGTTCACCCCGGTTCGATGAATTGCGTCGCACCGCCGGACAAGGCAGTCAGGAGGGGGGCAGCGGTGAGGATATTCGTGCCTTGCTGGCCAACCGCACGGCTGATGAGGCTCAAGGCCTCATTCGTGAACTGTTGCTTGATGAGGTGGCGGCCATTCTGCGCTTGCCCAAAGATCGCATCGATGTGGAACGCTCCTTGTATGACCTGGGGATGGATTCGCTCATGGGCGTTGAACTGGTGCTGGGCATCGAAAAGCGTTTTGGTATTTCCCTACCTGTCATGGCCTTGACCGAAGGGCCGACCATCAAGCGCATTTCCGAACGTCTTGTCACATCGTTGTTGCCGGGAGGGGCTGGGGAGGGGGCTCCGGGACAAAAACAGGACACCCTGACCGAGCTGGTCACGAGCGTGGCCGCACAACATGCCGTTGAGGTCAGTGCTGATGAAGTGGCTGTTGTCGTGGCCGAATTGCAGGCGAAATCGCGCATCGGGAGCCTCCAATGAAGGGAAAGAGCCTGTTTGGGCTAAGCGGCTCAGCTAAGGAGGATTTGATCAACAAATTCCTCAGCAAGGGCAAGGCCGCGTCGGGAACCACCGACGCACCTGCGCGCGCGCGCGCTGTTGCTCATGACATTCCGGATAGTTTCTGTCGTTTTGACAGTTTTCCCGGCTATGAAAAACTGCTGTTGCCGCAAATGGCAGCCAAACGGTTAGGTGTGGAGAACCCGTTTTTCCGTGTTCACGACGGCGTGGCTGGGTGTACTACCCAGATCGGTGGACGTCAGTACATCAATTTTTCGAGCTACAACTACTTGGGGTTGTGTGGACATCCACGTGTCAACAAAGCAGCCAAGGATGCCATTGAGCGCTGGGGTACCTCGGTCTCGGCCAGTCGGCTGGTATCGGGTGAACGCAGCATTCAGCGCGACCTGGAAAAGGCGCTGGCGGAAAACTACGATGTGGAAGACTGCCTGGTTTTTGTCAGTGGACATGCCACCAACGTCACGACCATCGGTTATCTGTTTGGCCCTAAAGATCTGATCTTGCACGATGCCCTTATTCACAACAGCGTGATGCAGGGCGCATTGCTCTCCGGTGCGCATCGCCGAGCTTTTCCGCATAACGACTGGCAGAAGCTGGATGCGTTGCTCAACGAAATCCGGGGGCAATACGAGCGTGTGCTCATCGTGCTGGAAGGCCTCTACAGCATGGATGGCGATTTCCCCGATTTGCCGCGTTTCATCGAGATCAAACGCCGACACAAGGTATTTCTCATGGTGGATGAGGCCCATTCCCTCGGTGTGTTAGGCCCACGAGGAAAAGGTATTGCAGAACATTTCGGGGTCGCCGGGCATGAGGTCGATATCTGGATGGGAACGCTCAGCAAGACCTTGGCCAGTTGCGGCGGCTATATCGCCGGGGAATCTGTACTGATTGAGCATCTGCGGTATGCCGCGCCCGGATTTTTATACAGCGTCGGCATCGCCCCGCCGGTTGCGGCCGCAGCGCTGGAGGCCTTGCGCATCCTGTCATCCGAGCCCGAGAGGGTGGAGCGATTACGTGATCGCGGACATTTCTTCCTGGATCAGGCTCGGGCAAAAGGGATCGATACTGGGTTGAGTGCAGGTTATTCGGTGGTACCCGCCATTGCCAAGGGTTCACTCAAGGCGACCAAATGGTCCAACGCCCTGTTCGAGAAGGGGGTCAACGTGCAACCCATCATTTACCCCGCAGTAGAAGAAGGGGTGGCCAGACTCCGTTTTTTCATCAACAGCGGGCATACCGAGGAACACATCCGCCATGCTCTTGATGCGCTCGCCCGGATTGTCTGAACAGGATGAATTCGGCCCAGATTGATCAACTCGCGCGGGTCTTGCAGCGTATTTTTGATCAGGATCCGCATTTCAACTGGCTGATTCGTCAGGATGGGGGGCGGACAGATGCTTTTTTACGGCTGTTTCAGCGTTTGTTGAGAGAAGGGGAAGCGCAGGGAGAGGTGTTGGTGAGCGGGCAGAATGAAGCGGTGCTGATTGGCTTTCCTCCGGGAGCAGGCGAGCTTTCATTCGGCAAGCAACTGACCTTTTTGTGGGCATATCTGCCGATTTCCGGCTGGCGTAGCCTGGTGGGGCGCGTTTGGGGTATTCAGAAAATGGCTTGGCACCGCCCACGCCAACCACACTATTACGTGCAAGTGATTGGAGTGGATTCGATCCATCAGCGCACAGGCAGGGGACGCACCCTCTTGTCCCGTGTATTTGCCCGCTGTGACGGCCAGCATTGGCCGTTGTATCTGGAAACTGCCAACCCGCTCAATCTGGGGTTTTACAAAAAACTGGGGTTTGCGATTCAGAACCGGTATCGCCTGCCTGGTGGGCTGGAGTTGTTCGGGCTGATGCGCATGCCCCTGCCCCTGTGTGCGGGTGGTGAGACAGCCTGCGCAGCCTGATGACCATGGCGATTCCACTTCCCCGACGTTCTCCGTGGCAGATTCAGAGGGCCGTGGTCATGGCCTTGTTTCTGCGCGAACTGAAGACCCGCTTCGGGCGTCATCGTATGGGTGCGGCTTGGCTGTTTCTCGAACCGATTGCGCATCTGAGTCTGATGATGCTCATCTTTGGATCGGTACGAGCTGCTTCGGTGGCAGGATCGGAGTTCCCCGTGTTTTTCCTGTCCGGAATCATTCCCTACATCATGTTTCGCAGTATCGCCACGCGCGTCATGGAGGGGGTGGAAGGCAACATGGGGCTATTCAATTACCGGCACATCAAGCCTATGGATGTGTTTCTTTCGCGGACTTTGCTTGAAGTCGGGCTGTATGTCGTGGTGCTGGTGTTCATGGCCATCGCACTGATGTGGGCGGGATTTCATATAGCGGTTTCCATGCCACTGGAATTCATGTTGTTGTTGGGGGGCATGGCTATCATGGGGTTGGGCCTGGGGCTGGTGTTGAGTGTGGCCGCAGATTTCAGTCCTGAAGCCAAACCTGTTTTCCGGATGGTGTTTTTGCCGCTCTACTTCATCTCTGGTGTGATTTTCCCTGTAGCCATGATTCCGCAGGCCTATCGAGAGTGGCTTTCATGGAACCCGCTGTTTCATGCAGTTGAATGGCTACGGTACACATTCTTGCCTCATTACAGCGTCGTGCCCGAAGTCAGTCTCCGGGGTTTTCTCGGGCCGACTTTGTTGATTCTGTTTCTCGGACTCGCACTGTATCGTCTGCGTCGGCTGTCCATGGTGATGCGATGATAGAACTGCGCCATCTGACCAAATCGTATTTGACGGGAAGCGGTCGGCATTACGTTTTCAAGGATTTGTCCTTTCGTTTTCCAGAGGGGGTCAGCATTGGCCTGATAGGGCGCAATGGCGCGGGAAAATCCACACTGATGAGACTGCTAGGGGGCATTGATGTGCCAGATAGTGGCGAAGTGGTGATGGATGGCTCGATTTCATGGCCAGTGGGGCTGGGAGGTGGGTTTCAACCGAGTCTTTCCGCCCGCGATAACGTCAAATTCGTGTGTCGTGTTCATGGACTTTCCATTCCGGAAATGCATCAGGTCATGACTTATGTCGAAAACTTCGCAGATATTGGCGATTTTTTTGAGCAACCCATGAAAACTTATTCATCGGGGATGCGTTCGCGCGTGGCTTTTGGTCTATCCATGGCATTTGATTTTGATTACCTCCTCATCGATGAGGTCATGGCGGTTGGCGATGCCGAGTTCAAACGCAAGTGCCGAGAAGCTTTTGTCGAGAAGCGCAATCGCTCCAGATTGATTTTGGTTTCTCACAACATGAGTGAAATCGCCCAGAATTGCGATGTGGTCGTTTTGGTCGAAAAGGGCAGTATTCGCGTTTTTGATGATGTCAAAGCCGGAATTCTGGCTTACCAAGGCCCCAAAAAAACCAGGACAGCGCCCCGCATGGCCATCCGGCAAACCCCAACGTCAACTCAAACAAGCCCCTAAACATGAATTGGCTCAAGCCTAAATCCTTGTCCAGCTGGATGCTGATCGTGCCGATGCTGCTCGCGGTGGCGTATTACGTGTTTTTTGCTGCGGACCGTTATGTCAGCGAAACAGTAATCAGCGTGCGTGCACCGGGGGAAGGCACCAGCTCATTGAGTGGACTGGCCATGCTGGCGGGAGTCCCCCCGTCGACCAGGGAAGATGTGCTCTACCTTCAGGCCTATATCCATTCTCTGGACATGCTCAAGCATCTCGATGGCAAGTTCGATCTCCGCAAAGCGTATGCTCAGCCACTTCTTGACCCGTTTTACCGGTTATTCCCCGGGGTCAGCCAGGAATGGTTTCTGTGGTACTACCGTCACCGGGTGGAACTGATATTTGATGAAACATCCTCTCTGCTGACCGTCCGTGTTGAAGGTTTTTCCCCAGAGAGCGCGCGCATGGTTTCGGCTGAAATTCTTGCCCAGAGCGAGCGTTTCGTGAACGAGATCTCTCACAAACTGGCTCGCGAGCAGATGGCTTTCGCCGATGATGAGTTAAAGAAATCACGCGACCGCTACCAGCAGGCCAAGGCACGTCTGGTCAGCTTTCAGAATAAGCACGGCTTGCTTGATCCCCAGGCCCAGGCGCAGGCGACGGTAGGCCTGTCGTCGCAGTTGGAGAGCGAACTGGCTAAAAAGGAAACTGAGCTGAAATCGTTGCTGTCCTACTTGCAGGAAGACGCACATCAGGTCATCGCCCTCAAAGGCCAGGTTGAAGCGCTGAAACGACAACTGATAGAAGAACGCGGTCGGGTAGCCGGAAACGGGAATCCTCGCCTCAATACCCTGGCAGCACAGTTTCAGGAATTCCTGCTGGATGCTGGTTTTGCCGAAGATACCTACAAGCTGGCACTGACTGCCGTGGAAAATGCCCGTATCGAGGCCAATCGCAAGATCAAGGGCGTGGTGGTGATTGAATCGCCCACCCTGCCAGAGATGGCCGAATATCCTCAACGGATATACAACCTGATTACATTATTGGTGGCGCTGGCGTTGCTCTATGGCATTACCCGGCTTGTCATCGCCACCCTGCACGATCACCGGGATTGACATCGTATGAAGCCATCATCCTTTCATCGTTTTTTCTGTCGTCTGATGGCATGGCCCATGTGGGTGGCAGGTTGGTTGGGCTTGGTGATGCTCTCCTTGGCTTATCCACTTCAGGCGGCTGATGTCTCCCAGATCCCGCTGGCTTCGGCTCAACCCGCCACTGTTCCCCCGACTTCTGCTGCAGGCGCAAGCGTCACAACGGCCAACGCATCTGGCGCGTCGCCCAATGCGACCCAAAGCACGGGGATATCACCGGGGCAGGTGTTTGGTGCCCATATATTTTCCGGGGCCTTCAGTCAGCAGCAATTCAGCGGCTTCAACCCCGACTACCAGATTGCCGTCGGCGACCTGATCAAACTGCGCATGTGGGGGGCTTTCAATCTGGATACCACCCTCACGGTTGACCCCCAGGGCAATGTTTTTATTCCCAATGTCGGCCCGGTCAATGTCGTGGGTGTCCGCAACGGGGATCTCAACGCCCATGTCGAATCCCGCATCAAGCGGGTATATCGTGCCAACACTGGTGTTTATGCCAGCCTGGAAGCCGCTCAGCCCGTCAAGGTGTACGTAACCGGCTATGTCCAGAAGCCTGGTTTATACGGTGGGCTATCTTCCGACTCCATCCTCTATTACCTCGATAAAGCCGGTGGCATTGACCCTGCTCGGGGCAGCTTTCTTGACGTTGCCGTACACCGTCATGGCAAGCTGCGCGCGCAGTTCAATCTCTACCGCTTCATGCTGGAAGGACGTATTGACCCCCTGCAACTGCAAGATGGTGACACGGTTGTTGTCGGGTCGCGCCGACATACGGTGAGCGTGGTCGGCGAAGTACTCAACCCCTACCAATTTGAGTTTGCGCGAGCTGTCATCCCCACAGCCGAAGTCCTCTTTCTGGCAAAACCCAAGGCCAATGCCACGCATATCAGCATCGCACGCAAGCACGGCGCGGCGCGGCGCGGCGAGTATTACGCTATCGGCGAAACGGGCAACGTCATGATCGAAGATGGTGACGAGCTCAGCATTACCGCCGACAAATATCCCGGCACCATTCTGGTCAGAGTAGAGGGGGCACACATGGGCGAACATGTCCTGGTTTTGCCCTATGGAGCCAAGCTCAAGGACGCCCTGTCGCGAATCAAGGCCGCACCACAGGCCAATACCAGTGCTGCCCAGCTTTACCGGAAATCTGTCGCTGACCGCCAGAAAGAAATGCTGGAAGCCTCTTTGCGGGGTTTGGAAACAACGGCACTGACTGCACGTTCAGCGACGAGTGAGGAAGCCGTATTGCGCGGCAAGGAAGCAGAACTGGTCATGCAATTTGTGCAAAGAGCGCAAGGTATACAGCCCAGAGGCCAGGTTTTGCTCTCCAGAGGCAAAGAAGCGGGGGAAGCCTTGCTTGAAGATGGTGACACCATCCACATTCCAGAACGCAGCGCCCTGGTGATGGTGCATGGAGAAGTGCTATTTCCCAATGCCATTATCCATAGCGAGGAAATGGATGCGGAGGACTATATTCGTCAGGCAGGTGGCTACACGCAGCGTGCCGATAACTCCCGCATTGTGGTGATGCACCAGGATGGTCGCTTTTCTGAAAACTCAGAAACGAAACCCCTGCCAGGGGATGAAATCATGGTTTTGCCAAAGGTTGAGAGCAAAAACATCGAGATTACCCGAGGAATCAGCCAGATCATTTATCAGATTGCTGTGGCGGCGAAAGTGGTATTCGGACTATGAGTTTGTATTTTCAATACTCGCTTCAGTCAGAAAATGCGTAGCCGCCCATGACGACGAAGCGGTTTGCCATTCTTGGCGCGGGGCGATGGGGAAAAATCGTTGCGCAAGCGGTACATCGGATCGGCCACCTTGCCGAGATATTGACGGGGCTGCGTCTTGCGCCAGGGCAAAACTGGAACGATTACCAGATGGAATGGCGGCGCAGACTGGAAGGCGCGGACGTCGATATTGTCTGGATTGCAACGCCGCCCGGCAACCATATCGTTCCGCTGTGTCACGCCTGTCTTGATGTTGGCATCAATGTCATTATCGAAAAGCCCTGGATGGGAAAACGTGATGACATGATTTCCATTGTTTCAAAAGCAACTGCCAAAGGGTTGCTGGTGGCGGTTAATTATCAATATTTGTTTCTGGATTTTATTGAGTCAGCCAGAAGCAGATGGGTTTCTGGCGCTGACGATAAAAATCGCATCGACATCAGATTCACAATAGACAGACCGCCCAGATCACCGCTGTCGGCGATTTATAACCTGGGCGCGCATCTGTTTGCAATCAAGATGATGCTTGATGAAAACGCAGAGATATCCGGGATGAGTGTTGGTTATTACATGGAGAATGCTAGGCAGATAGTTATTTCAAATGCAGAATGCTCCGAGACATTTGATTTTACAGAGAATAGTGAGCCTATTCTTGAACGATTTGTTCAACAGTATGTGCGTGCTATTAATGGTGATGATGTTTGGGTACCGTCCTTGTATTTCTCTCAGAGAGTGTATGAGGAAATGGTGTTTTTTAATAATTCTAGAGCTTTAATGGTTTTGTAACTTGTTGGGGTGTGTTATGAAAGTGATGATTTTAGGTGGTGATGGCTTCTGTGGGTGGCCAACGGCGCTGCATCTTTCTAATGTTGGAATGGATGTGGTTATAGTGGACAACCTTTCACGCCGCATGATCGATGTTGAGTTGGAATGTGACTCACTGACTCCAATTTCCCCGATTAGTGAGCGTATTGCAACCTGGAAGAGTTATTCTGGTAAGACGATAAAATATTACGACATAGATATTGCCAAAGAATATTACCATCTCTCCAATGTTTTGCGAGAAGAGGCACCGGATAGCCTGGTTCACTTTGCGGAGCAGCGTGCAGCCCCCTATTCAATGAAATCGCCGAAGCACAAGATTTACACGGTCGATAATAATCTGAATGCGACCCACAATGTGCTTTGTGCCATTGTTGAAAACAAACTTAAAACTCATATCGTGCATCTTGGAACCATGGGTGTGTATGGATACACTTCGCATGGCATGCGTATTCCTGAAGGCTATCTGGATATCAAAGTCCAAACTGATGATGGTTTGGTGCGCAACAACAGCATTATTTATCCGCCTGATCCAGGAAGCATTTATCACCTGACCAAAACACAAGATGCATTGATGTTCCAGTTCTACAACAAAAATGATGGCATCAGAATTACCGACCTGCATCAGGGGGTGGTGTGGGGAACCAATACGGATGAAACCGGAATGGATGAACGGCTGATCAACCGCTTTGATTATGATGGTGACTATGGAACGGTTTTGAATCGTTTCCTGATGCAATCTGTTCTGAATTTTCCCTTGACTGTCTATGGAACAGGGGGGCAGACCAGGGCGTTCATTCATATCAAGGACAGTGTTCGCTGCATTGAACTGGCCATCAAAAACCCGCCCAAAGCAGGTGAACGGGTCAAAATATTCAATCAGGTGACAGAAACACACAAAGTGCGTGATTTGGCCGGGATAGTCTCCGATCTGACGGGTTGTCCGGTGGAACAGATCGAAAACCCGCGAGTTGAAGAAGCGGAAAATGATCTCGATGTCGATAACAGCAATTTCCTGGCTTTGGGACTCAACCCGACCACTTTGTCAAAAGGTTTGCTGGAAGAAGTCGCGGATGTGGCCAAGAAATATATCCACCGTTGTGATAAGACCAAGATTCTGCCCAAATCAAAGTGGCGTACCTGATCTTATGAAAATCGGCCGCGATGACGTCAGATCAATCTGGCTGCCGGCAGGCGGCCAGATTGGCTAGATTGATATGGAAACAACAGGCTTTGGCTTGAGCGGAACATAAAGTGGTGGCCATGAGCATGATATGCCTCAAATATTTTTTGTAAGGTAATGGCCAATAAAAAGGTAATCGTTGATGAATAAAAAGATCGCAGTCGTTGGCGCAGGTATTTACGGGTGTACCACAGCGCTTAAGCTTGCCGCACGTGGCTGTTCAGTTGATCTTTATGATGAGGTTGGCGTGATGCGGTGTGCATCAGCCATCAATCAATATCGAATTCATCGTGGTTATCATTATCCGCGCAGCAGGGAAACAATTCAGGAGATACTTGAGGCGCACCAGGAATTTGTTGAGGAGTACGAGCCCGCCATTGTGCATAAAGTGCAGAGCTATTACGCAATTCCTAAAGAAGGCTCCTATACTGATCCAGATAAATATATTTCTGTTATGGATGATTTTGGTCTTGCCCTGCGGGAAGAAAAGCCGGGCTGGGTTGATTTTGACTTCATAGATCGTGTCTGGAACGTGGAAGAGCGGATATATGATCCGTATATATTGAGATCTCTTGTCGTGGAAAAGCTGGAGAAATCAGCTATTGAATATAAAAACTCAACCTTCTTGAAAGAAATGGAAGAAGGTTATGATCATGTCGTTTATGCGACATATGGTTTGCACGGAGCAGGTGCCTATTTGTTTCCGCGTGCTAGGTATCAGGTGGTTGAAAAGATTCGTATTGCCTTGCCCGAGAAGATCAGAAACCTTTCCCTGGTAGTTGTCGATGGACCGTTTACTGCGTTTGACCCATTGGGAGAAAGCGCTTACTCACTATTCGGCTCGGCAAAACACACGACGCATTGGTCAACAGACACATTTCCTTTTGACGTGCCTCCAGAATATAGGGAGCTTCTGAATGGGGCTGAATTTATAGAGTCACCTCTTACTCATTTTGAGCAGATGCGCGCAGAAGCTGCTTTTGCGGTGCCTTCTGCCGCGCGAGCCGAATATCACGGCTCAAGATATACCATCCGGGTGGTAGAAGATAACCCTGGCGAAGATCGCCGGGTTTTGTACGTCAAAAATTCAGGGAAGAATTTCTATATTTTTTCTGGGAAAGTGGTGAGCGCGGTCAAGGCGGCACGAATCGTTTGCGATTCTGTTTGTTTGTGATAGGTGCCCATCAAACATGAGCGCATTTGATGACCATGTCTGGTTGATACAGCGCCATCTTGAGTTGCGGGAATATCGGAAGGCCAGGCAGGTTTTTTTTGAGCGAATTGTTCCTCTGAAATTGGGGGCGGAAAACCTGAACAGGGCGGTGCGTCTCTCCGGAGTTGTCTTTAATGCATCAGCACATTGCCATGTGTTGCGGTTGTTGCTGAATACGCACGGGCAGCATATCAACGACGAAATATACAGACCGGCCCTGGCGCGTATTTATTACGCTTTACGTGATCGGCGCAAGTTTGTGGAGATTGCGCGACGCATCCTGGCGGATGAGGATAATTCAAAAAACAAGGCGATGAAATGGGCCGCAGAACGTTTGTCAGCGCCCAATTATCCTGAATTTTCTCGTGAGAAGGTGTTTTGTATCGGGCTCTCCAAAACGGGCACGTCATCTCTTTCTCGTGCCTTGGAATATTTGGGGTATGCATCCGTCCATTGGCGTAACCCGATTACGGGCCGGATTATTAACTATGAAGATTTTTTGAGTTTCGATGCATTTTCTGATATTTCAATAAGTTATAATTTCGAATACCTGTACTATGCCTACCCAAAATCAAGGTTTATCTACACGGTCAGACCTCTCGATAAATGGTTAAAATCGTTTGAGGCACATTACACCAAATATTTTGGGGCGTCACTTTTTGAAACTATTCGTTTTCGTCACCGCATGGCGGTTGAATATGATGACGATGACTGGTTGTACTCGCATTATGCGCTTTATCTGAACGCGAGAGATCCGATCGATGCTTTTGTTCGTCATGATACACGGGTAAGAAAATTTTTCTCTGACAAACCCGCAGACCGTTTTGTCGAGATGAATATTTTTCATGGCGATTCATGGGGAACATTGTGTTCTTTTTTGGGAAAGCCAGTGCCTGCAGATGAGCCATTTCCGTGGAAAAACAAGGCTAATCAAAGTTGATCTGGCATGAGTTGTTTTTTAATGAGTGTTGTTGCAATCTGAGTTGCGAATAAAATGGCATACGTAAATATCAACCCTGAAAAAAAACAGTTGTTTGATCAGCTCTGTAGGGTGGGATCGTTGCCGCCAGCCGGGCGATTGTTTTCAGAGATCAAAATGGGCGTGGTGGCTTCTGATGCTTTACATAAGCATTTGGCTTCAGAGTGTGACATTGTTTCTATCAGGAGAGATGATTTCCTGGGGCAGTTTGATCAAGAGTTTGACCTGGTTTTTATTCATGTGTCACTTGATCTGCCAAGTGCATGGCGTCAGACGTTGTTATATGAACAATCGCAGATTGAGCATATTCTCGCCATCTGTGCGCAGAAAAGTATTCCGGTCTGTTTTTATTACGATGCAGGTGTGGGGTGCTGGGATTTGTTTGACAAACTGTTGTTGTCTGGGGCGGAATTCGTATTTTCGACCTGCACTGAAACACAACAGAAACTTATTGGAGAAGGCCGAAAGAATTGTCATGTGATCCCTCCGCTCCTGTCGTCAAAATTAATCAACCCCTATCAGGAACAGGCTGATCGTGATTTGCGAAGGAGTGTTGGATATATTGTTCCAGAATGGGCGACCTTGGCGACGGCACTTCACGATAATGACTGGATACAGCTTGCGACGCTGGAGAATATTCAGGTATTTGATGAGCGAATTAGTCGCAAGCCAGTCAAGTTTCCCTTACCGGGTGAAGCAAAAAAAACATTATTGGGAAGCCTGGACGAGAGTGCTTCGGTTGCTTTATACAAAAATTCCTATGTTTGCATCATCTTGGATGTGCCCGCGGCGCGACATAGGCAGCTTGAGAATTTATGCAAGGCCATGGGGTACGGTGTCCCTGTTATAACGACTCTCCCCGTGGCAATGTTGCCGTCAGGATTGCCGTGCCTCTTTGCGGATAATGTGGCCGAAGCAGTACGCCTTGCGGGTGAGTTGAAGAAAAATGGCATGCTTCGGGATGCATTGGCAAACATGTCACTTAAGGCATTTGAGTCAAATATTGCGTTGTATAGAACTTTCGCATGGATGTTCGAGCGCATGACAGATCGTTTTTTACCCATTGCGGAGCCAATGGTTAGTTTTGTTATGCCTACGATCCGCTTTGATCTGATTGCTGATGCCATCCGTTCATATGACAAATTCAAGTACAAAAATAAAGAGCTAGTAGTCGCTGTCAATAATGACGCTATTGTGCTGGCTGATTGCCTGAAAATGGTAAGGGATCGTTCTGATATTCGTTTTTTGCACGTCCCGCAGAGTGAGCCTGTTGGCCGTTGTCTCAATGTGGCGATTGAGGCTGCTCATGGAGATTTTATTGCGAAAATTGATGATGATGATGTGTATGGTCCAGACTATCTGCTTGGTTTTATCCATGCATTGCGCTCAGTTGCCTTTGATCTGGCAGGTAAGGTTCCTGCGTTTTGGTACGAAGAAGATGAAAATAGTTTGCTGATAAAGAGGGAATTCTGGAAATACCACTCTTGCTATAAGCATTTGATGGGAGGCACTTTTTTCTTTCGTCATGATGGGGTGAATCGTTATGATGAAACTGTGCGTGGTTATGCGGATTTGGAAATGCAGGAACGCATGCATACTGATGGAAAAATATTGTTATCTGTAGACTGTTTTGATTATGTTCATGTGCGTCGAGGAGGGGGACACCATACCTGGAAATTGACTTCAGACGATATCCGATTGGCGACTTATTTTATTTCTGTGGATAAGCGATTTTTTCAGGGATTGACAGAATATTGGGAAAAAAACTTCCGGACTGATTCGGTGACCCAGTCTGTGATGGGTGTACGCCAATTTTTATCGGCTGAACATTATTTTTATTTTCAGGAAAATGTCGCGCCAGTCAAGAATTCTCAAGAGGTTAGAAAAATACCCAGAAAGAAATCTTTGTTTTTCCGGGGCGTGCTGTTTTTGATGTTGATGCTTGAAAGTGGTTACCTTTCATTGAAAAAGAAATTGATGGCAAAAGTTGATGCCTGATATTAAATTTCGCTACCCATGGTTTTTGATATTGGGTACCGGTCTGCTTGAGTGAATGGATTCTATGGAACTCGCAAAACGTGTTGCTGTTGTGACACGAACAAGAAACAGGCCTCAGTTTCTATTGCGTGCGGCGGAGAGCGTACGCTCTCAGACATGTCAGGATTTTGTCTGGGTTGTCGTGAATGATGGTGGAGAGCGTGCCGGGGTTGACACGATTGCCGATCAGATGCGTTGTTCTGGAATGGATGTTCAGGTCATTCATCACGATAAATGTCTTGGCAGAGGGGCTGCCGCCAATTCTGGTATTACAGCGGCCAAATCTGAATTCATCGCGATTCATGATGATGATGATGGCTGGTATCCTGGTTTTTTGGATGCTGGTATTGCTTTTCTTGATTCAAAAAGCAATTTTCAGGCTGTCGTATGTGGGGTTGATGAGATTAGGGAGCGTTTTAATAATGGTGTGTTTTATATAATCTCAAAAAAACAGTTTTATCCAAAATTAACCAGGGTGTTTACGGTTGATCTGGTGACTCGAAATTTATTTCCTCCCATTGCCATGCTGTTTCGCCGCTCTGCTTACAGTGCGGTAGGGCCATTTGATGTTGCTCTACCTGTTCTTGAGGATTGGGAGTTCAATGTCAGGCTGGCCATGGCGGGGGATATCGGGGTTATTTCGGATACGCTGGCTTCTTACCATGTCCGTGTAAGTGAATCTGCCAATGGCGATGCGGGAAATTCTATTGTTTCTGAACGCCATTTGCATGAGGAATACACGACGATTCTTCATAATCGTTGGGTTAGGCAATTCATGTCCACAGGACTTGGCCCGGGAGGGATTCTTGCAATATCCCATCTTTTGAAACAGCACAGGCTTGGCCGCTTTATATGGTGGAAATGGCTTGTTAACAAGATCGTTTTGCGGTGACGCCGTTACGGCGCACCTGATTTTTGTTTATGGCCCTACAGGTTGCCTTTTTTGTGACATCTCATGGTTTTGGTCATGCGGCTAGGGCTTGTGCGGTTATGTATCAGTTACGGCAAATGTACGATGATATTCATTTCCATATTTTCAGCTCTTTGCCAACGCATGTTTTTACATTGGAATTGATTGGTTCGGCTTATTTTTACAATAATTCAATTGATGTTGGTGTTAAGCAGAATGGGGCGCTTGATTTTGACTTGAATGCCACAGCTCGCTCGCTTGAGGTTTTTTTATCTGGCTTTGATGCTGATGCTGAGCGTTTGGCTGTGCAGCTCCATGCGCTTCGGTGCGATTGGGTTATTTGCGATATTGCACCACTCGGTATTGCTGCAGCAACCTATCTTGGCTTGCCCGTTGTGTTGATTGAAAATTTCAGTTGGTCGTGGATTTATTCTGGTTTTCAATATGATCATCCTGTGTTGCGGGATGCAATTGATAAATTTGATTCTGTACGCAAGATGGCTGGCCTGAAAATACAGGCAAGCCCGTGTTTTTTTACAGATGATGCGGATTATGTTGTTGCGCCAATCAGCCGTCCTGTTTTATGTCCGCCGGGAGATGTTCGTGTAAATCTTGGGATCTCGCCTGGTGAGAAGCTGGTTTTGGTTTCTCTGGGCGGATTTCAATATCATATGAGAAATATGGCGACGGCGGCGGCGCGTCAAGGTGTTCGTTATCTTGTTCTCGGGCAACCGGAATCATGGCATGAGGGGAATGTGATTGCATTGTCGACGCGGGAATATGTTTATCTTCCCGATGTTGTCGAAGCCTGTGATGCGGTTGTGACCAAGTTGGGCTATAGCACTTTGGCTGAAGTCTGGGCTAGCGATACACCTGTGGCTTATCTCAGTCGTGCTGAATTTGCAGAAAATGCCATTCTGGAGGAATTTGTCGTCGAGTCGTTATGTTCACTCAAATTGACTCGCGAGGAATTGGATGAAGGGCATTGGGTGTCCAGGGTTGCAGATGTGCTTTTGGTGGAACGTAGCAAGACTCGGCGAGTGAGCGGGGCCATGCAGGCCGCAGTTCATATCAAAGAATGGATGTCTGGTAATTAACTGAAGGAGATTGTGGTGTCGCCAATGCTTAATTATTTATATGCATTATTTCTGTCGGTTACGCTGGCAGGAGTGGGTACGGTTGATTCTTATGCTGACAATATTTGTCAGACTGAGAATATTCAGCAATATGACAGCAAGAAAAAAGGCTTGGCATTGAAAGTCCGGAAGGATGATCCGCCGACTTTGGTGCAGGTGGCTGAACAGATGAATGTTCGCTGGTATTACAACTGGAGCCTTCATCCTTATGATGAACTGAAGGGAAAAATTCCTTTTTTTCCGATGATTTGGGGCAGAAAGGCTTTTGAGGAGTTTGAGCATTCACGGGAAAAATATTCACTCATATTGTTTTTGAATGAGCCCGATGGCCTGACTCAGTCCAATATTTCTGTGGACGAGGCGCTGAAAATGTATCCCGTTGTTCGGAAACATGCGGAGCTGGTCGTCAGTCCGGCTACGGTCAATGCGACAGAACCTTGGATGCGCGAGTTTGAAAGCAAGGTGGCTTTGGTGGGAGAGCAGCCGGATTTTGTGGCTGTGCATTGGTATGGCGGGCCGAATGCCACGCGTCTTCTTGAATTTCTTGAGGAAGTTCACAAGCTTTATGGCAAGCCTATCTGGATTACAGAATTTGCTGTGGCCGATTGGGAGGCAAAACGCACAGGGGGACCGAATAGATTTACGCAGGATCAGATTGCAAAATTTATGAAGAAAATCATTCCGGCACTTGAGGATCTGACGTATGTCAAACGATATGCTTGGTTTACTTATAGAAAAGAGAGCATCCAGGGGTCGACTTCTGCCCTTTTTGAGCCAGATGGCAAACTGAATAAACTCGGTAGGCTTTATAGCTGCTATTGATCGGAATTCGTGGCGGTACAGTGGGGAATTTTCCCCACTGTCTGTTGCGTGCTTCCTGGGTTGCGCTGATGTCCGATGATGTTTCTTCTTCTCTGCGTTTTGCATTCCTGGCCTGTAATCGGGTTGCCAGGTTATTTCGCCGGGATCCCTCGTTTATTTATCGTTGCGAGAATGTCGGGCAGTATTTATCCGAGTCTGGTCATTCTGTTGTGCTGTGTCATTTGCGTGATGCACCTCCGCCGAATGCGGTTGATGTGGTCGTGTTGCATCGCCCCCGTGCTTCCTTGCGATTGATGTGCTTGTTGTGGCGTTATCGTCGCGCGGGTGTTCATGTGGTCGCTGACGTGGATGACTTGGTTTTCAATGAGCGTTTGGCACGTTTTTCTCCTGCAGTGCTCAATGCGCGTAAGCCATTCATGGTGGTTTGGAGTGTTTTT
>Ga0208371_1000144_pt1 | contig 25084 bp, 23 predicted proteins | sample SubbioCR12Aug_1A_FD_184827 | JGI IMG/M metagenome (GOLD analysis project Ga0208371, IMG submission 184827) | Serpentinite rock and fluid subsurface biosphere microbial communities from McLaughlin Reserve, California, USA - CR12Aug_1A (SPAdes) | ecosystem: Environmental > Terrestrial > Deep... | reverse complement strand
AACACAGCCGAAGTCGCCTGATCGAGACGCCACTGCCTTTGCCAGTTCGCCAGGGTCTCGGCATGACGCGGTGCCAGAAATGAAGCCAGATCAAGTTGATGCGGGTGATCCCAGAACGCTGTCCATAAAAAGTAGAACAACACCCGATTGCGCGGCCAATCAAGCAGGGTGTTCAACCGCTCGCACCAGTCAGCATTCCAATCCGGCAACAAAACCGACAGTCGCTCCAGGGAAATTCCCGCCTCCAGCGCCCGGTTCACTGCCGCTTCGTGCGCGCACCAAGCCGCCTGCCCGTCAGCACAAGGCGTGTTTTCCAGCACCACCATGAAATGGTCCGAGGCCACGCTGGTCAACGACCCAAGAATGTCTTCTTCGATAAACCGTGCACACTCAAACAGGCGTTCATCATGGGGTAACCAACTCAGCAGCCGGTTCCAGGCATGCACGTCAGAAAGCGTGCGCCGTCGCCAGCGATTGTGCTCAGCACCCGAGATGACCGCGCCGTAAGGCAACACGGCACGCACGGTCATGTTCAGGGTATTGGCCACTTCAACCAGCTCGCGTGTGCGCACGGCATGGCGGTAATCGGCGTATCCAGAGGCCTCTTCTCCCGCCGCAACGGGGCCAGCTGCGGCCTCGCCAAAGTGGGTACGCACACAATCGAGGTGATCTTGAGAATGCAGATCGAAAACCAGACGTCCGCCGGGGCGCAAAACGCGCTGCCATTCGGCCAGCACCTGACGCCAATGAGGAAAATGCACCAGCACGTTGAGCGAGACGACGTTCTCAAAACTTTGCCCGGCAAAATCGAGTTGCCCCAGATCGCCCTCACGTAGGATCACGGGCGTCTCGCCTGCCAGACGACGATACTGTTCGAGCATGGCCGCCGAATTGTCCAGCGCCGTGACCTGCCGCCCGGCTCGCGCCAGAAACAGGGAAGCCCGCCCGGTGCCACACCCGACATCGAGGACACTGCCGTCGATCAAACCCGCAGCAACCCGTGTCTGTTCCACCGCGTTTTTCAGGGGCGTCACCCCCCTGTTTTCCTGCATCAGGCGGCTATAGACCTCCACAACTCGCTGGTCTTTCCAGAAACCGCTTTTCCACTCGATCAGATCTGTCTGCATGTCTCTAAGCACCTGTGTCAGTCGCGGCAAGATACCCAGTCTGGCGCACATTCGCTCCGAATGCCCCGATGGGCGACGAGCGTAGCGAGTCAGGGGGAGGTTTCATCGGGAACGGTCTCATTTCAGCAATTCCCACGAAAGCGGCGTGCCACGTGCCACATCCCGGTTGACCCGACGCCCCAGCACCGCTTCCAGATATTTGGGGGGTAAACCGTGACCAGGGCGAATCGCACGCAGGTTGTGCGCACTCAATACATCGCCACAACGCAAATCAGCCGTGATGTAGAGCGAACGACGAAAAGCCAGCGAAGATTTTTCCACTTCGCTCGGGCCATAACAGATGCTGCCCAACGACTGCCAGGCGCGTTCAGCTTCCGTACACAACAAGGCCATTTCTGCGGGTTCCATGGAAAAACTCGAATCCACACCGCCATCGGCACGCTGCAAGGTGAAATGCTTTTCGATGACCGAAGCCCCCAGCGCCACAGCGGCAAGGGCGGCCCCCACACCCATGGTGTGGTCGGAAAGCCCGACTTCGCAGCCAAACAGCCCGCGTAAATGTGGAATGGTGCGAATGTTGGAATGCACGGGCGTAGCGGGATAAGTGCTGGTGCATTTGAGCAGCACCAGGTCACGGCATCCGGCTTCACGGGCGGTGCGCACGGTTTCATCGAGTTCGGCAACCGTCGCCATGCCTGTGGAAATGATGAGCGGCTTGCCCGTGCTGGCCGCCTTGCGAATCAAAGGCAGATCGGTGTTCTCGAACGAGGCAATCTTGTAAGCAGGGACATCGAGCGATTCAAGAAAATCGACCGCATCGGCATCGAACGGTGTGGAAAACACTTCCATGCCCAGTTCGCGTGCCCGTTTGAAGATCGGTGCATGCCATTCACGCGGGGTATGCGCCTGGGCATACAGGGCATGCAGCGATTGCCCCCCCCAAAGCGGGTGCTCGATGTGGAATTCGTCCCGATCGAGATCGAGCGTCATGGCATCGGCCGTATAGGTTTGCAGCTTGAGGGCATGTGCCCCCGAATGCGCTGCGGCTTCCACGATTTCCAGTGCCCGCGCCAGTGACTGGTTGTGATTGCCAGACATTTCAGCAATCACGAAAGGCGGGTGAGAGAGACCAATGGCGTGTTTGCCAATATGCATTTCAGGCATGGGCAGGCACTCCTTTCATGAAGACCGCGCTGGACAGCGTGTATCCCGCTGACCGAAACAATTGCATGGAAGCCTTGTTTTCGCCGAGCACATCGGCACGCAGACGCCGGATATCGGCGCGGTTTGCCGCCAGCCAGTGTTCACCTACACGCAGAATCGCAGCGCCCCAGCCTTGACCAGACAGCCCTGGCACCACATGGATGGAAATGGTGGCGGTATCGCCATCGAAATCAAAACGCAGCACGCCCCGTGCTTCCCGGCCTTGCTCGGCAATGAACATCACACGGTCGGGGTTATCGAGGCTAGCAACCAGCCAATTTGCATGTTCCCCAAGGCTGATAGCGGCACGGTTGAACGCATAGCGACGCGTTTCCGGGTGATTGCGCCAGCTCAACAGCGATGCGCTGTCCGCATGCGTGACCGCTCGCAACCGCAACCCCACATGGCGCATGGCCGCCACCACGCGCTGCGCGCCCAAGCCATCGACCAGCGTTTGAGCCTGCTGGCTCAGTTGCCGCAACAAATCAGGCAAGGCCAGCACCCCAGCCAAAATGCGCGCATAGGCGGCGGCATCGAGGGCTTCTGCCCGCCCCAGGTAGAGCTGACCACCGGCCTCCGCCAGCGCCCGTGCCGGGCCAGCCTGGTTATCGGCCAACGCCGTCACCAGCGCGGGCACCCCCAGACAACATCGCTCCCAGGCCGTGCCCCCTCCCGCGCCCAGAGCCAGATCGGCCTGGGCCATCAGCGTGGCCATATCGTCCACATGTTCATGCAGAACGCACTGCGGCAATGTCGCGCACAGTCTGGACAAGGCCTGGTAATGCGGGTTGGCCCGACCGGCAATGACATCCACGCCCACAAGACCGGCGAGGTCGGCGAGGCTGGAAAAGGCCGTCAACGCCTTGAGACTTTCTCCGACGGCATCCATCCCGCCGTAAGAAATCAGCACACGACGCACCTGACCCTCTCGCGGGGCAAGCCGCTGCCGGGCAGCGGCGAACTGTGGCCGCAACAGGGCGAATTTCGGCCCCAATAGGGTGACGCAAGCGTGAGGCAAAAGAGCGGCATGACGTGCATGTGCCGCCGCGTCGAGATTCTGGTCGAGCAGCAGGTCACAGGCATGCGCCCGATTGGCCAGATCGTCGATTACCAGAATGTGCGCAGCCTTGGTACGCAGGGTTTGCTGCCATGCTGCCCCAAGGCCGTAGTGGTCGACCACCAGCCAATCCACAGGGTTTTCCAGTGCGGCCAGACAGGCTTGGGCATCGCGCCCGGCATGCCAGTCAGGCGCATCCGGCAGGGGGATGAGTACATATCCCTGTGCGCGAATCAGGTCAAACACATGGCCGGGCAGCGCTCGGCAAAGAAAACGTACCTGCGCACCCTGTTCCCGCAAGGCCGCTGCCAGCGCCAGGCAACGTATGACATGGCCCGCACCAATGTGCGTGGAGGCATCAGCTCTGATCACGACATTCATGCCATTCATGCGCGTTCCTTGCTGCCGTGCCAGGCGGCAAACATCAGCTCGGCGCGTTGCCAGTCTTCTTCGGTATCGATGTCTTGCACTTGATGGCGCGGCAAGATCAGTGGCAGGGACGCATGCGAAAACAAGGGGATCTCGTCGACGAAGGCTGAGGCGCGGCCCCAATAGAACTGCCCGGCGTCGTGCCAGGCGGGTTCCAGATCTTGCGAACGGGTGTGGCGTTGCTCGGGATAAAAAGCTTCGATTTCGCCCTCTGCCGTCAAACGCAGGGCGCGTTGAATTGGAAAGGCATACGAACTCACTGAAAACACAAAGGATTTTTGCGAGGCCTGCAATTTCTCATAGGCTGCGCACAGGTCTTCGGCACACACGAACGGTGCAGTGGCATACAGACAGCATGCCCACTGCACATCCAGCCCCTGCTGCCAATGCCAGAGAATGGCTTGGCGGGTCACGGCCTGGGTGCCTGTGAAATCGTCAGCCAGTTCACGTGGCCGCAAAAAAGGGATTTCTGCCCCGGATCGCTGTGCAACCTGCGCAATTTCATCATCGTCGGTAGACACCATGACCCGGTCGAACAGGCCACTGGCCAGGGCGGCTTCGACCGACCAGGCCAGCATGGGACGCCCGGCGAACAAGCGCACGTTTTTGCGCGGAATGCGTTTGCTGCCCCCCCGCGCCGGGATGACACACAGTTTCATCCCGGTGGATTTCATTGCAGTGCCCTGCTCAGGCATGCGACCACGTCGTCTTGCTGCGCTTCGCTCAATCCGGCATAAAGTGGCAGGCTCAGGGCACCGGCGTAATAGTGTTCAGCCACGGGAAAATCTCCGGGCGCAAACCCCAGACGGCGGTAATCGGGTTGCAGATGCACGGGAATGTAATGCACGTTGACGCCAATGCCCTCGGCGCGCAAACGCTCAAACACGGCACGGCGACGCGTGACGTCATGAAGTCGCACAGCGTAGAGATGCCAGGCCGCATCGTCATCGAGGGGGGGGCGGGCCAACGGCAAACCTGCAAGCAGGCGCTCATAACGCGCAACCAGGGCACGACGGCGAGCAAGAAAGACATCCAGCCGTGTGAGTTGTGAGGTGCCCAATGCAGCCTGCAAATCGGTCATGCGGTAGTTGAAACCCAACTCGACCTGCTGGTAATACCAATCGCCTTCGCTTTCGCCTTGCATCGCTTGCGGGTCGCGGGTGATGCCATGTGAGCGCAGACGGGCGGCGTGGTGCAGCAAGGCCGCATCGCGTGCCAGCAGCATGCCGCCTTCGCCGGTGGTCATGAGTTTGACGGGGTGAAAGCTGAATACAGTGAAATCGGAACAGACACAGCTTCCCACGGGCTGCCCGAACTGGCTTGCCCCGACGGCGTGCGAGGCATCTTCGATGACGCGAAAGCCAAATTCCTGCGCCAGCGCGGCCACGCCAGCCATATCGCACACCCGTCCGGCGAAATGCACGGGAATCACCACTTTGGGCAGTCGCCCGGTGGCTCTGGCGCATTCCAGTTTGGCACGTAGGGCAGGCAGACTGAGATTGAGGGTGAGCGGGTCGATATCGACAAAATCGACTTCCGCACCGCAATAACGCAGGCAGTTGGCGGAGGCCACAAACGTGTTGGGTACGGTCCAGCCGATATCCCCCGGCCCGATGCCCAGCGCCAGACAAGCCAGGTGCAAAGCGGAAGTGGCGCTGTTGACAGCCACGGCACCCACAGCACGACAACGCTGCATCATGGCTGCTTCAAAACGCGCCACGGCAGGCCCTTGGGTCAACCAGTCGGAACGCAAAACAGCCACCACGGCCTCGATGTCAGCTGCGTCGATGTCCTGACGGCCATAGGGAATCGGGCCGAAAGACATCCGTTGCGGCGTCATGCTGCCTCCAGTTGCCGCAACTCCTCGACCGACAGAAAATGGGGATTGCTGCCCGAGCTGTATTCAAACCCCTGCGCGACAAGCTCACCGCTTTCACCTGAGGCATCGTGACGGTAGTCGATATCGAGCCCGTAAAAACGGATGGAGGGCTGAATCACGAAATGCTGCGCGAATGCCAGCGTGAGGTGCGAGTCGTCGGCCGGACACATGATTTCATGCAGTTTTTCGCCGGGACGAATGCCAATGACCTTGAGCGGCACGCCCGGTGCCATGGCTTCAGCCAAATCGGTGACGCGCGCGGAAGGAATGCGCGGCACAAAAATCTCGCCGCCGTGCATGCGCGTAAAACTTTGCACCACGAATTCCAGCGCCTGCGGCAGGGTGATCCAGAAGCGCGTCATGCGCGGGTCGGTAATGGGAATTTCGCTCGTGCCTTCTGCCACCAGCTTGCGGAATAGGGGCACCACCGAGCCGCGCGACCCCACCACATTGCCGTAACGCACCACGGCAAAGCGAGTGCGCGAGCCCCCGGCAATATTGTTGGCGGCCACAAACAGTTTGTCTGAAGCCAGCTTGGTGGCTCCGTACAGGTTGACCGGGTTGGCCGCCTTGTCGGTAGACAGGGCGATGACCTTGTCCACATTGTTGGCAAGCGCTGCATGAATGACGTTTTCTGCTCCATGGATGTTGGTCTTGATGCATTCCATGGGGTTGTATTCGGCGGCAGGTACCTGCTTGAGGGCGGCGGCATGCACGACATAATCGACACCGCGCATGGCTTGGGTAAGCCGTTCGCGGTCACGCACATCGCCGATGAAGAAACGCATGCAGGGGTCATCAAACGACTGCTGCATTTCGTATTGCTTCAACTCATCGCGCGAGAACACCACCACGCGCCGGGGCCGGTAACGGCTCAACAAGGCGCGAATGAAGCTCTTGCCAAATGAGCCGGTTCCCCCCGTGACAAAAACCGCCTGGTCGTCAAACATGACTCACCGCCCGCGCCCCGGCCTCAGGCCGCGAGACCTTCGGCAATGCTGCGGTTGATCTTGATGAGAATGTCGAGTTTTTCAGCCGCCGGGTAGGCGATGACATCGAACGTGCGCCGATCCACAAAGGAAGAGAGCGACAGAATGTTGTTGCGCAAATCCGCCGGCAGGGGATTTTCATCATTCATCAGTTCGGCCTGAAATACGCTCCACAACGTCTGGTTGTATTTGAGTGCGTTATCCAGATGGGCGTGATTACGGTCTTCCTGCCAGTGGCTGACCACCTCTTCCAGCATGCTGGCCGCCTTGTTGAGTACGGCCGCTTCCAGCCTGCGGCCATCAGAAGGCACTTCTTGCTCCAACCCCGTTCCGCAGGAAACCAATTGCATTGCCATCATGATCTTCTCCTTGTAGCAGGCACGACCTAAGCCACCGTTTCCAGCACTGCACGGTTGAGGCTGATCGAGCCCGACGATATGGAATTTGAAAAATAGTCTTGAGCTTGCCGACTGAGCGCATTCACCAGACGCTCAGCCTCCATCCCTTGCAACACCCCTGTCATACCCGCAGCACGATCGGCTACCGTCGCAGTCAATGACTCGATCTGTCTGCGCATTCCACCCATGCCATCGATCAGCGCCATGCGCTGTTCCTGTTCGGGCGGGTAAGGCGGAAACATCTTGTGAGGCAGCGATTCCGCATTCTGCTCACGAATCGATTTCGCCAAATCATTCAAACCGTCTTGTCTGGACTGAAGCGCTGCATATCCACCATTGGCCACGGTAATCGACACCACCGCCTCGACCGCGGCACTTCCAGAAGGTACCCGTTGCGTCGCCACCGGCGCAGCCGTGTACGCTGGGGTCGAGTACGCAGGCAGCAAGCCTTGCGCACTCGACGGGAAAGCAATTGCGGCAGCCATGTCAGCCCCTGGTCATCGACGTATCAGAACAGGCGCAGCACAGCCGAGTTGGCCTGGGCAGACAGACTCAACGCGGTGGTGCCAAGCTGTTGCCGGGTTTGCAGCAGCAACATGTTAGCCCCCTCTTCGTTGGTGTCGGCAACCGTCAGCTTGGTTGCGCCTTCGGCCAGGGTGTTCACCATGTCGACAATGAATTGCTGACGGGTCGACAACACAGCCAGGTTGGCAGCGAGCTTGCCGCTTTCGGTACGTAGCGACGCCAGCGCACCGTTGAGCGTGCTCTCGATGCTGTTCAGACCACTCGCAGAACTGAGGTTGCCAGAGGTAATTGAGCCGCTGCCCGTGGCCGTGCCACCCGAGATCGCCAGACCGGAAGAGGTGGCTGTAAAGCCACTCATGACCAACGAGGTGGTCGCTTCTTCGTTGAAATTGACCGTCAAGGTCACGGACGATCCAGCCAGGAAGTTGACCCCTTTGTAACTGGCGTCCTGTTCGATGTTGTTGATCTGGCGAACCAGCTCGTTGTATTGCACCGCCAGACCAGACAGCTCGGTGGCGGATGTCTGCGAATTAAGCGCCGAACGGGCTTGCGTCACGACACCGCGAATGGCTTCGATCATGCTGTTGATCGCAGTCACCCCTTTATCAGCCGCTTTCACGGTCTGCACCGCTTCACTGATGTTGTCTTTGAGACCCGTCAGCAAATCCGCCCGCTGTGAATGCGTGCGCGCAGCAAAGAAGTTGGTGGGATTGTCGATCGCGGAGTTCACTTTCTTTCCGGTCGACAGGCGCTCTTGGGTGCGCCCCAAGAGTTTGTCCGTCTCTTGCAGGCTAACCAAGTTAGACCGCATTGACGACGTTAACGTGATATCTCCAATTGCCATGTCATTTCTCCATTTGCCACTCGTTCCCGACAAGATGGGAAAACAGCATCGGACACACCGAAAACCGCATACCCATCACAAGAAGGCTCAGTCAGAGAACGCTTCATAGCGTCCGATTGATTACCTGAGCAGCAAATAGCAACGACCGTGCCAACCGCAACAAATCCACTTATTTCATATCAATATCAACAACTTAAATCACATTCCAAAGAAGCCGCTTGCAGACCACAGGAAATCCCTTAAACCGATGCAAACACGCCGGGCGGCAAGCTTTGCCTGGGGTGGTTTTTCTTGCCGCTCTCATTTGCCGGTTATGGCCATCACGCCCATGACGGCTTGCCGGAAAGTTATTCCTTGGGGAAATCGGGGCGTGGCTCGAATGCGCAGAGGGTGCCAAGTTTTTCCAGCAACGCTTTGGCTTCATCGCTCAAATCGGGGGGTAACACCATTTGCAATTGCACAAAGAAATCGCCCGCCCCTTCACGCGCGGGCATGCCACGCCCCGGCAAACGCAGTTTCTGGCCGCTACGCGCACCCGCTGCCACTTTCACGCGCACATTGCCATTGAGCGTGGGCACCAGAAGACTGGTACCCAAAGCCGCTTCCCACGGGGTCACGGGGGTATCCAGATAGAGATCCTTGCCATCGAGGCGATAACGCTTGTCAGGGGCAATTTCAATTTGTAGGAACAAGTCGCCGTTGGCTCCGCCAAAGGCTGATGCTTGACCTTTTCCCGTCAGACGCAGGCGCTTGCCGGGCATCGCGCCTGCGGGCACCCGAAAACGCACCGCGCCCTCAAGCCCACCCAGGCTGATCTGCTTTTCCACGCCATGAAACGCTTCTGCCAACGTCAAGGTCACACTCGCTTCAATGTCACGACCACGGGGGGCGCTCTGCCCTCTGAAACCATGGCCGCGACCGGCGTGCATGCCCGCTGCGCCATGGCCACCGAACAGGTGCGAGAACAAATCAGAGAAATCCGTGCCGGAAAAATCCGCGCCACCCCCACCGAAACGATCACCCCAGCCTGGCGGCGGACGAAAATCCTGTCCTGGACGGTAAGCGCCCAACTGGTCGTAAGCCGCGCGCTTCTCAAGATCGGAAAGCACTTCATGGGCTTCGTTCACTTCCTTGAATTTCTCTTCCGCCCCGGCTTCCTTGGATACATCCGGGTGATATTTCCTGGCAAGGCGGCGATAGGCTTTCTTGATCTCTTCGGCAGAGGCCTCTCGGGCAACACCGAGAATCTGGTAGTAATCCTTGTATTTCATGTTTTGCGTCAATAATCGGGAGTGTGTTTATCTGTGGATGAATCGACGAGTTTGCAAGAGCGGCTCCTTGGGGGCGTGCTATAGTTGCACCATTTTTTTGCTAGGCAAATCATCATGAGCGAGCGGCAGAACTTGCAAGACCTGTTTCTGAATACCTTACGGCGTGAGCATGTACATTGCTCTGTATTTCTGGTGAATGGCATCAAACTCGTCGGCAAGATCGAGTCCTTTGACCAGTATATGGTCTTGCTGCGTGGCAACGACCAATCTGTACAGGCCATTTTCAAACACGCCATCTCCACGATTTCTCCATCCCGCCAGATCGACATGGCACCGAAATCCGAAACACGCGAATAAGCATCCAGGCGAATAAGCGCCCAAAAAAAACGCCCCGTGCATCATGCACGGGGCGTTTTTTGTTGCTTGCCTAAAAGGCGGCCTGCCTCAAGGTTTTTTGAAGGTGCTTTGCACCAGCACATCCACGTTGGCCTGTTCGCGGTGGCACTGCGTACAGTTCCAGCGCCCCATATAGAACTCGCCCTTCTCGACACTGACATAGTGGCTGACCGGAGCTGGTACAGGCACGCCCGGGTCGATTTTCTGGCCGATCATGGTCGGCTGAACGTGACAGTCCTTGCAAAGATTGAAGTCCCGCGTAATCGGCGTCATGTCCTTGGTGCTATGCGGAATCATCGGCGGCGCAGTGAAATAGGACTTGCCGATAAGCGCATTGACACCTGGATCGCCCCCCTTGAATTCAACTGCATCCGGGATGGGTACATCGTAAACACTGCTTTTCGACAACCCCAGGTCTTCATCCTTGATCGTCTCCACAGCCGCTGCCGTACTGCTGGCTGCGACTTTCTGTGGGGCCGGACTCGTACTGGCGACCTTTTCCTGCACCGCGCAGGCCGACACGGTGAGGATCATGGCAGCCAGGGCCACACCAAACTGAACCCGCGACTTCAGGCCCATTCCTGTTGCGCACTTACCCATCTTCGTCCTCCTTTGCTCACTCACTCGGTTAAGAATCACGTGTCCCGCTACCTTGCGCTTGCCGAAGATGCGCCCGGATCAGGGGTTTCAAATCGAAGGCAAGGCTGCCCTCCGGACAGAGGGCAGTACATCGCCCGCAGTTGCTGCATTCACCGGAAACGACCTGACCGGCCTCTTCCAGTTTCTTCAGGTTCAATACCTGCGGTTCGGGGCACACACGCGCGCATTCGCCGCAATGGGTGCAGGTGGATTTGTCAAAACGCACCTTGACTTGCGCGGCGTAGCCCACGAGCGACCAGAACGCACCCAACGGGCACAAATGCCCACACCAGCCATGTTTGAGCAGCAACAGGTCGAACAGAAAGATGGCAAGCAAAGCCAACGCCCCGAAACCCAGACCGAAAATGATCTCGCGATGCATCATGCCTACCGGGCTGACCCATTCGAATGCCGCCACCCCGGTAACCACCGAAAGCACCAGCGCTGTAGCCAGTACGAAATAACGCAATGAGCGTGGCAAATGGGCAATGGCTCGAATGGCCAGGCGATTTCGTAACCAACCGGCAAGATCCGTCACAAGATTCACCGGACACACCCAGGCGCAGAACACGCGCCCCCCCAGCAACAAGTAGAACGCCAGCACCAGGGCCGCCCCCAGCAAGGCATCGGTTTGCAGCATGTGTCCGGTCACAAAAATCTGTAATGCCGCGAATGGGTCTGTCATGGGCACCACGCCGACGAAAGTCGAGGCGCTGAGATTGCCCGTAAGCAGCGGCGTTTTCTTGGGCAATTCCCACGCCCAGTGGGCCGTGCCAAAAAACAGCAACAAAATGCCCACTTGCACCAGACGACGCAAAACGAGGTAACGCCACGACCACAGCCGTCCCGTAACGCTCAATTCGTGCAGTTTGCGTGTCGAAGCCAGGGCTTCCGCACGCACGCTCAAGGGATCTCGTTCGCTCATAGATCACCCGAATTCAGATAATCCATACCCGGTGCCGTGGTCGGAACAGGCACAGGCTGGCTGGAAGGCGGGAGCGTCACCGCCGGAGCTGGTTTGAAATCCTGGGTGATCTGCGTATCAATCGTCCAGCCCAGACGGTAGTGCTCACCGATTTTTCCTTGCACCAATGCAGGTGGCAGGATACGAATGGCCGCTTCCGCAGTAGGGCAGGCCTTTTCACAGATACCGCAGCCCGTGCAGACATTGGAATGCACCAATGGCACGAACATGGCGTGTTTGCTGATGTTGCGCGGATGCGTCTCCAGCGAGATGGCTTTGCCTTTGAGCGGGCACTCGCGATGGCAGATTTCGCAGCGCAAGCCTTTCCAGGACAGACAGTTTTCGATGTCGATAACAGCCAATCCCATACGCGCATCGTTGATGTTCTTCAGCTCCGGCGACAAGGCCCCGGTCGGACAAGCCTTCATGCAGGGGATGTCGGGGCAGAGGTAGCAGGGGATTTTGCGCGGCTCGAAATACGGCATGCCAATAGGCAAATCACCGCCCGCACTGGTCAATTTCAGGGTGTCATACGGGCAGGCATTCACACATTTGCCGCATTTGATACAGGTGGCATTGAAATCCTGCACAGCCAGTGCACCCGGCGGACGCAGGGCAAAGGGAGCGGCCCGGCTTTCCTGAAGCACCAGATATCCCCAGAGCAAACCACCAGTCACCGCCATGGCGGTGCCTTGTGCGGCTTTCTCCAGAAAATCTCGGCGGGTCAGGGTAGGGTCTGCCATGGTGAACGGTCTGTGGGTTGCGCATGCCTTCGCGGGGTGAGAAAACCCGATGAGGTTCCCTCACCCCGCCTCTCTCCCGAAGGAAAGGGCGGGGCGTGACATCAGGCCTTATAGAGTTTCACGGCACACTTCTTGTAATCCGTTTCCTTGGAAAGCGGACAAGTGGTATCCAGTGTGACCTTATTGATGAGCACACCCTCATCGAACCAAGGCACATACACCAGACCGCGCGGTACACGGTTACGTCCCCCCGTTTCCAGACGCACCTTGACCTTGCCGCGGCGCGATTCCACCCAGACAAGATCGTTGCGCTTGAGGCCACGCGCATCGGCATCTTTCTGATTGATCCAGCACACGGCATTAGGTACGGCGCGGTGCAGTTCGGGCACGCGCCGGGTCATGGTGCCGGAGTGCCAGTGCTCCAGCACACGCCCAGTACACAGCCAGAGGTCGAAGTTGGCATCGGGTTTTTCCACCGGAGAGGCATAGGGGCGGAAGTAAATCTTGGCTTTGCCGGAAATATCGACTTTCTGGTTGGGATCACCCGGGTTGTCGAGGCCACCAACCATCATTTTCTGTCCGTTGTTACCGTAGAAATCGAAGCCGCTGCCTTTTTTGACATAGGGGTCATAGGCCTCGTTGTTGCGCCAGAGAGTTTCCACCCACTTGCCGTCTTTTTCGATCACGGGCCAACGCAGACCGCGTACCTTGTCGTCGTGATAGACGTTAAAAGGTGCCAGGTCATGGCCGTGCCCATTGCCAAACTGACGGTATTCCTCAAACAGGGCTTTTTCCGGAAACCAGCCATCGCCAAGCAGATCGGCCACATGGTTGCCATGCCCTTTGGCAATGGGGTCTGGCCAAGCGACCTTCTTGTTTTCTGGTGTGGCAAACAACACCTCATACAGCGTCGATTCTGGGGTGTAACCCATCTTCACGGCTTCATCGAGCACGCTGGGCAGCTTGCCTTCTTCAAAACCATCAGCCTTGAGACCCGGAATCTTCTGCTCACCCCAGACTTCCTTGAGTTTGAAGCGCTTGGAGAGCTCCAGCATCATCCAGATGTCGGCGCGTGCCTGACCCGGAGGCAATATCTGCTGACGCCAGACCTGGGTGCGACGTTCGGCGTTGCCGTAGGCACCCCATTTTTCATTGATCATGGCCGCAGGCAGAATCAGATCGGCCACCTTGGCGGACACACCGGGGTAAGCATCGGAGACAACGATGAAGTTGTTCATCTCGCGCGCGCCCTTGATCCAGTGATTCACGTTGGCGGTGTTTTGCCAGGGGTTGTTTACCTGCGTCCAGTTGAACAGCACGGTGCCATCTTCCAGATCGCGCATGATCTTGACGAAGTGGCTTCCCATTTGCGGGTTGAGCGTTTTCGCAGGCAGTTTCCAGACCTTCTCGGTGATGGCCCGATGTTTCGGGTTCATGACCACCATATCGGCGGGCAGACGATGGGCAAACGTGCCCACCTCACGTGCCGTGCCACACGCAGAGGGCTGGCCAGTCAACGAAAATGCGCCGTCGCCGGGCTTGCACTGGCGCCCCGTCAGCAGATGGTTCATGTAGGCCTGCTCATTGACCCAAGTGCCGCGCTGGTGCTGGTTGAAGCCCATGGTCCAGTACGACACGATCTTGCGACCCTTTTCGCAATACAGGTCAGCCAGTTGCTGGAGCTTGACCTTGAAATCAGCCAGGGACTCATCCGGATCACCCTTGGCCACTTCGGCCACGAAATCCAGGGTGTAGGGCTCCAGCGCCGCCTTGAAATCATCAAAGCTGATCGCCCAGTCTTTCATCGGTGTGGCCGCGTTTTTCTGCGGCACCACTTCACCCTCTTTCTTGCGCTGGGCGATGGCCTCGTACTTGTCGATGACGTGCGCCTGCTCGTTTTTGACGATTTCCATCTCGGCTGCCGAAGCAAACTTGTCGGCATTCTTGGGACGGAAGCCGTAGCCAATGTCGTAAGGCCCGGTAGCAAAAACCGTGTGCTTCTGCACGAATTCCTGATCAACCACATCGCGCTTGACGATTTCACGCGCAATGAAGTTCTGGATGGCCAAGTCGCCACTGGGCGCAAAGATGATTTCCAGATCGGCGATATCGGACGACATGTTGGCATAGGTGGAGAGGTTCACCACCTTCATCTTGCTATGCGTCAAGCGGCGGTTGGTGATGCGCGACCAGAGAATGGGGTGCATCTCGGCCATGTTCGCCCCCCACAGCACGGCGGTATCGGTGTGCTCGATGTCGTCGTAGTTGCCCTGGGGTTCGTCGATGCCAAAAGTCTGCATAAAGGCCACCACCGCAGAGGCCATGCAGTGTCGGGCATTGGGGTCGATGTTGTTGGAGCGGAATCCGGCCTTCATCAACTTGGCGGCGGTATAACCCTCGTGAATGGTGTACTGGCCTGAACCAAAGATGGAAATACCGTGCGGGCCTTTCTCTTTCATGGCCCAACGCATCTTCTCTTCCATGACATCGAGCGCCTGCTCCCACGAGACGGGCGTGAATTTACCCTTCTTGTCGAATTTGCCGTCGGTCATGCGCAGCAAAGGCTGGGTCAGACGATCCTTGCCATAGTTGATCTTGCCGTTGAAATACCCCTTGATGCAGTTCAAACCCCGGTTGACCGGTGCATCCGGGTCACCCTTGGTCGCGACGATGCGCCCATCCTGGGTCGCCACCATGATGCCGCAGCCCGTGCCACAAAACCGGCACACACCCTTGTCCCATTGCCACCCTGCCTCGACCGCGCTGACAGCCGCCTCGGCGTGTTCGGCCAGAGGCATGCCCACGGTTGCTGCGGTACTTGCGGCAACACTGCTCTTCAGAAAATCACGACGCGAAATCCCCATCTCAGCCTCCTTGCTCCATCAACTGTTCAAATACGCCGGTACGACACAAGCTTCTGCGCCGTGAGCACCCAATCCGCTTTGATCGTCTTCCAGGTCGGAAGGGATCGACTCGTAAATCCGCTGGTCTTCTGCAATATAGTGAAAAACCATCTCTGCCATGATCACATTGGGAATCGCCTTGACCCGCTTGAGGCCATCGACCTCCGCGTGAATGTCAGCCGCCTCCTGCACGGCGATGACCCGCCCGGTGGCCGCATCAACCTGGTGAACTTCCATGCCCGCCATCGCCTTAAGGGCCTCCACCACCTGAATCTGGTGATCAGGTTTTGCTACGACCAAAATGCCCGACAGGTTCATGTCTTTCTCCAGGGGTTAAGCTGGTGTAAATCCTGACAACCATGTCCTTATATTTCTTTGACCATGATCAAGTTTGGGTCAAGACAGGCGTGTCTTAATCCGCCCACACAAAAAGGAGCTTGAACTTGCCTCTCGAAACCCGTGTTTCCCTGGTGGAAATCCTGCAGCGTCAACCCATGTTCAAAACGCTGACCGAGGAAGAATTGCGCCTGATTGCTCAGGGTTGCCGCGAAATTCGCGTGCAGAAAAACGAAATCCTGTTTCAGAAGGGAGATGACTCGGTCGGCATGTACGTGCTGATCATGGGGCAGGTGAAGTTGTCACTCCCCTCCTCACAAGGCACCGAAAAGGTAGTGCATATGTGCGAAGCGGGCAGCACGTTCGGCGAGGCGGTCGTGTTTCTCGACAAACCCTACCCGGTGAACGCCCTGGCCACACAAGACAGCCTGCTGTTACTGGTCTCGAAACAGGCCATATTGCGCGCCATGGAAACGACATCAATGCTGTGCCGCAGGATGCTGGCCAGCCTGTCATCGCGCCTGCACGAACTGCTCGATGACATGGAAACCTGTACCTTGCGCACCAGCTCGCAGCGGGTTGTATGCTTTTTGATGAACCATGCACCAGAAGGCAAGCCAGCCACTTACGAACTACTTTTGCCCGCCAGCAAGCAGACCATTGCATCGCAGCTCAATCTGGCACCGGAAACCTTTTCCAGGGTGCTGGGGCACTTGGCAGGGCAAGGCCTGATTGAAGTAAAAGGGCGTTCGATCAGAGTGCTCGATACCGGAAAGCTGGGCCAGTTTTCCGGCTGAGCTGCGCCGCCTCACGGCTCAGGGAAGTGGCTCAGGGCACGCAGATCTCGAACACCGCGCCCCCCTCATTGCGCAGGCGCAAAAACCCCTTGCGACCCTTGTTGATGTGCGATTTGGCTATCAGGCTGGAAAAACGCAGCCCCAGACCGGTGCCATTGCTGGTCAGTGGCGTGTCGTCTTCAACCGATTGCAGGATGTGCGGCGGGTACCCATCCGAGTCGTCGACGATGGCGATACACAGCATGCCGTCATCCATGCGCGCAGCAATGCGGATACGTTCGCGCGCATAACCGATGGAGTTATGCAGCGCGTTGATCAGGGCCATTTCCAGCATGTTGCGGTCAAAAAACCAGATGGCCGGAACATCCTCGGCCATGTCGGTCTCCACCCGCAATTGCGAACGCAGCGAACGCGCCTGCACCGCCATTTCCTGGATGAAATCCTCGGTCGAATACGCATCGACTGCGTTGAGCGGCGTGCCGCCCTGTTCATTTTTGTAAATAAACAAAGCCTGCATGAGCCGCTCCGAGGTCCGCTGACACAACAGACGCGCTTCATCGAGGGGCTCGTCGTGATCGTGATCATCGGTATGCGGCACGCGGTCGAGGGTAATGGACATCAGCACCAGATGGTTTTTCATCTCGTGCAGCAAAGCCGCATAAAGATCCTGCTGTTCCAGACTGCTCATGAAGTGGGCCCCAACGATCAGGAAAAATTGAAAAAGCTGGCCATGCGTTTGGCAGACACCTGCACTTCGATATGACGTAGCGAGGTTTGCAAGCCTGCCAGGCGAGGGTGTTCGGGCGCGAGCCAGGCGGCATCATCAAGCAGCCGCTTGGCCTGAGAGAGCAGTTGGCCATGGTCTTCCCCCTGTTCAAGCACCCGCAAAACAGCCCAGACGGTATTCATGAGCACACGCGGGTTTCTCGGGGCTTCGCGTGCAGCCAACAGCATTTTCTGCACCCCACCTTGCAAATCGCCACGCTGCATGAGCAGCACCCCTTCCTTGGCCAGCTGCGCCACCTGCTCAGTGGCCTGCTGCATGATTTGCGCGGCCGCCGCTTCTTTGCCTGCGGCCTGATAGATGCTTTTGGCCTTTTCCAGCAAGCTCACACTGTCGTGCGCATTACGCGCCACTTCAGCGAGCAATTCATTGGCCTCGCTTTCCAGCCCTGATTTCAGACACCCATCCACCATATCAAGCGCCAGCAGCGGGTCAGCGTGCCCGCCTTGCGCTTTGGCTTTGATGGCTTCACGCATGTAGTTCATGGCATCTTCACCCTGACCACTACGTGCCGCCACCTGCCCCAGCATGACCGCCGCAATCAGGCGACCCTCGCTGCTTTCCTGCAGCAGTTTGCGGTTGCCCAGAATAACCTCCGACGCGGCCTGGGTATTGTTTTGCTCGATATGCACCCGCGCCAGATTGGCGAAGTCGTTGGCTGCGAGAAAGATGGAATTTCGGCCCTTGTCGATAGCCGATTTGAAGGCCGCTTCCGCATTTTTCAAATCGCTGTTCTGGTAAGCCACTTCGCCCAATTTGCGTTGTCGCCGGGGTGATTTCGCCGAAACGGCCACCCCGCGATGCAACGTACTCTGAGCCTCTTTCGTCTTGTTCTGGGTCAACTGCACATCAGCCAACAAGTCATAGCCTGCAACCAGCTCAGGGCTTTGCTCGACGATATCCGTCAACAGGTTTTCAGCAAGCTCGTCCTTGCGCTGCAAATGCAGCGCCTTGGCCAGACCAAGACGTGACCAGGGCACGGCCCGCAGGGCAATGACTTCCTTGTAAAGCACTTCCGCCCCCTCGAAATCTCCCATGGCCACCAGCACTTCGCCTTTGAAACGCAAGGCATCGACCACGTACTTCGGGCAGGTATTCATGATGTCATCGCACCCCGCCAGGGCCGACTCCAGATCTTCGTGCGCGAAGCTGCGGTATACCTTGCGAAAGGCTTCTTTCTTCAGAAGGATGGCATCCAGCCGGGTACGCAGGATTTCGCCATTGAAAGGCTTGATGAGGTAATCGTCCGGAGCCAGTTCTGCCGCTGCCACGACCCGTTCGTAAATGCTCTCGGCCGTCACCATGAGAAAGGCCGTTTCCAGGCCGATGAGATTTTTGTGGCGCATTTCTTCAAGCAACTGTTGTCCGTCTCGCCCGTCACCCAGGTTGTAATCGCTGATGATGACGTCGTAATTCCCCGATTTGACACGTATGACCGCTTCCGAAGAAGTCGCGGCCAAATCCACTTTGGTCATACCGAAACTGGCCAGAGCCATCTTGAAGGCCGAACGCATGCTGGGGTAATCATCGACAACCAACGCTTTTTTGGTCTTGTAATCACTGAAGATCATGGCTTGCCGGGCTTTCCTTCAAGGTGACGGGGAATTTCACCGGGGCGAGTTTCCACCTGCGTACAACGCTGCGTCCAGCCTGCACAGGCGGGTTTTGTCCCCGTTCAGCGCGTCAGCCAGCCTCGCCGTTTGATCGTCAACACGGCGTAGGGAAATACCCAGGTCAGACTGAATAGGGCGTAATAGGCGTAAGCGATGCCATACACAAAATCAAGTGAACGCCGACTGCGCAGGTAATACAAGGTGTACAGCAAAGACATGAGCCCAATGGAAAACAGCAGCCGCAGCAAGATTTCCGGGTCTTCGGTCATGCCAAACAGGGTCAGCCCCAAGGATGCGTAGATCACCGGATAGCGCAGATTGGTCACCAGCATATCCAGTACGGCCATCACGCGGTAACGCCAGGGGCGTTGCCAGACGATGCGTGCAAATCGCAGTTCTTCGCGCAGGTCACTGCGATCCCAGCGCAAATACATGCGGCAAAGCTGGCCATAGGTGGTGGGCACCAAGGTATGCACCACGGCAGAACGCTGATACACCGAGTCGTAACCCTGTTCGAAGATGTAATTGGTCAGCGCACGATCTTCACCAATGTCGCAAGGCACCCCGCAGAAAGTCTGATGCAACCAGGTGTCCAGCACTTTTCTGACCACTTCGGTGCGATAAGCGGAAAGCGCGCCCGGTGTGCAGTACACGGTACGAAAGACCGACTGAGCCGCACGCAGAAAATCGAAAGACAAGACAAACCGCACATCCAGCATGCGTGGAATCAAGCCTTCTTCACGGTTATGCACACTCACCTTGCCCGCCACGGCCCCGACGCGACGATCAGTAAACGGCCCGGCCAGCGCCAGCAAGGCGTCGCGCTCGATGACACTGTCAGAATCGACGGTGACGCAAATCTCGCCGCGCGCACGCTGAAACCCCCATGCCAGCGCCGCACGCTTCCCCCTGTTTTCGGAAAACTGCCACGCACTCACCGTACTGCCATGCCGGGCCACGGCATGCTGAATGTGCAGCCAGGTATCGTCGCGGCTGCCATCGTCGATGACGATGATCTCGATACGGTCACGCGGGTAATGGGCCTCCACGACCGAATCGATACTGCGCGCCACCATCGCCCCCTCGTTGTAGGCCGGGACGATGACAGTGATGAAAGGCGCAGTATCCGTTGTCACCGCTTGGGCTGGTCGGTAGCGGTACCACAGCAACGTGCGCAGAAGCAGCATCGTCATCCCAAGCATCACCCACAGCGCACTCGGCACCACGATGAGCTCCATCCATTGATGCCGCCGGATGAGTTGTGCCACCGGATCAAAAGCCTCGGTGACCACGCAGGCGTAAAGCACACACGCCAAAGCCAGCAGAATCAGCATCCGCAGCAGACGATCCCAGTGGTCGCGGGGCAAATCACCGGCAATGACAGACTCTGAGGGCAGGGGGGAGGGCATGACAAAACAGGCCTTAACGCCAGTAACAGCAAACGGCGCAGGATACCCCGTCTGGCCCCAAGGTAAACAAACCAAGCCGCCATCTCGCCAGCAGGCCGCGACGGGTATCATGTCGGGCCTTTGCATGCTGTCGAGAACGCTGCTTCATGAATGCCACGCCTTACCCGCCGGAACTGCTGCGCGATGTCCAGCGCCGTCGCACCTTCGCCATCATTTCCCACCCTGATGCGGGCAAAACCACGCTGACCGAAAAACTGCTGCTGTTCGGAGGTGCCATCCAGATGGCCGGTACCGTCAAAGCCCGAAAAAGTGCGCGCCATGCCACCTCCGACTGGATGGAAGTGGAAAAACAGCGCGGCATTTCCGTCACCAGTTCGGTGATGCAGTTCGACTATGCGGGCCACACCATCAACCTGCTCGACACCCCCGGTCACGAAGATTTTTCGGAAGACACCTACCGTGTACTCACGGCGGTGGACGCTGCCGTCATGGTGATCGATGCCGCCAAAGGCGTGGAAACGCAAACCATCAAGCTGCTGGAGGTCTGCCGCCTGCGCAACACCCCCATCATCACCTTCGTCAACAAGATGGACCGCGAGGTGCGCGACCCGCTCGACCTGCTGGCCGAAATCGAATCGGTGCTCAAGCTCGACTGCGCCCCGGTGAGCTGGCCTGTAGGCATGGGCAAGACCTTTCGCGGCGTCTATCACCTGCTGCACGACCAGATGCTGCGCTTCACCCCCGGCGAAGAACGCGCTGGCGGCGAAGTGGAGCGGATTGAAGGCCTCGACAATCCGAAACTCCAGGAACTGTTCCCGCAGGAAACAGGGCGTCTGCTCGAAGAAGTGGAACTGATCCGCGAGGCCAGCCCGCCCTTCGATATCACGGCCTTTCTGGCAGGCACGCAAAGCCCTGTGTTTTTCGGCTCGGGCATCAACAATTTCGGCGTGCGTGAGATTCTGCAAGCGCTGGTGGAATGGGCTCCGCCCCCGCAGGAGCGCAATGCCGACACGCGCAGGGTGCAACCAGCCGAACCGGCCTTTACCGGCTTCGTGTTCAAGATCCAGGCCAACATGGACCCCAAACACCGCGACCGCATTGCCTTCTTCCGCGTCTGTTCCGGGCGCTACAGCCCCGGCATGAAGGTACTGCACCACCGCACGGGCAAAGACATGAAGCTCGCCAATGCCCTGACTTTCATGGCCAACGAGCGCGTACACATGGAAGACGCCGTGGCGGGCGACATCATCGGCATCCACAACCATGGCCAGTTGCAGATCGGCGACACCTTGAGTGAAGGCGAGAGTCTGCACTTCAAGGGCATTCCCTACTTCGCCCCGGAAATGTTCCGCACCGCACGCTCGCGTGACCCGATCAAGTCCAAGCAATTGCAAAAAGGCCTGAAAGAACTGGGCGAAGAAGGCGCGATTCAGGTATTCGAAAACATGATGAGCGGAGCCCTCCTGCTCGGTGCCGTCGGGCAACTGCAGTTTGAAGTCGTCGCCAGCCGACTGGCGGCAGAGTACAAAGTGGACGCTATTTACGAACAGGCCGACATCTACACGGCACGCTGGCTCACCTTTCCCGACGAAAGCAGCCGCCGCCAGTTTGAAAAAGAGCAACTCGCACGCATGGCGCTCGATGTCGACGGCAACCCGGTGTATCTCGCCACCAACCGTTACAACCTCAGCCTGCTCATGGAAAAATGGCCCAAAGTGCAATTCCACGCCAGCCGCGAACATGGTCAGCGCTTTGGATGAACGCTTTGCACGAACCCCCGTCGTAAAAGGACACGCGTGAAGCCCCTGACACTCGCTCTGTTTGCCGCCCTGCTCTGTCAGGGCTGTGCCACTTCGCGCGATGTGCGTCTGGCCGATGGCTGGCTGACGCAGGTCATCAGTTGTGGCGGGCCCCTGCTCGATATGGGGCACTGCATCGAAAAAGCGGGGGAAGTGTGTGCGGGCCGGGGCTATGCCGTCATCAACAAAACAACGGGGAACGAACGTGTGGAGACCTCCCACGAAAGCCACAAGACCATTCCCGGCGGCGGCTGGCCGAAGCTGCCGACTTCCTTGGCCGAATTGAAGCAATTTGAAGATCGCCAGTTGCACATCAAATGCCACTGACCCAATGCCACTGACCCGCCCCTCCCGTGCCTGCTGAAGGAGTCCCCATGAAGCTGACGCTGACCTCGCTGTGCATTGCCCTGGCCCTGTTCCCCCTGCACAAGGCCCATGCCTCGGCCCCGGCGACGCTGCTTGATATGCCGCTGGAGAGCTTGATGGACATGCAGGTCACAACCGCTTCGCGTTTCGCACAAAAAGCATCGCAAGCGCCCTCGGCCGTCAGCATCGTCACCGCCGAAGACATTCGCACCCACGGCTGGCAGAGCCTGGCGGAAATACTCGGCAGCCTGCGCGGGCTCTATCTCTCGGACGACCACAATTACACCTATGTCGGCGTGCGCGGCTTCTCCCCGCCGGGCGATTACAACAACCGCATCCTGCTTCTGATCAATGGTCACCGCGTCAACGACAGCGTGTACGACCAGGCGCTGGTCGCCCACGAGTTTCAGATCGACACCGCCCTGATCGAGCGGGTCGAGTTCGTGCCCGGCCCCGGATCGGCTTTGTATGGCAGCAATGCCCTGTTCGGTGTGATCAATGTCATCACGCGCCAGGGTGCCGATCTGCAAGGCTATGAGCTCGCGGGCGGGCTCGGCAGCCACGGCGAACGACAGCGGCGGGCCACTCTGGGACACAAACAGGAAGACGGCACCGACCTGCTGATGTCGATCAGCCAGGTTCGCGGCGATGGACAAGACTGGACTTTTCCCGGATCGGGCACAGCCAGCGGCGTGGACGGCGAACAGAGCGACCGTTTCTTCGCCAGCCTGGAGAAAGGGGCATGGAACCTCAATGTGAGCTACGTGAACCGCAAAAAACAGGTGCCCACCGGCGCTTACGGCACCGATTTCAACGATCCGGCCAATGCCACGACCGACGGCATGGGGTTTGTCGACCTGCAATACCGTGCCGCTGCCAACGAAAAGCTGGAATGGAGCGCGCGCCTCTACTACGACCAGAGCTGGTTCACAGGCACCTATGTCTATTCAGGCGTACACAATCGCGACGAAGCGGAAGGCGCACGCTGGGGGGGCGAATGGCAGGCCGTCAGTACACAGTTTGACCGTCACCATCTGGTATTCGGCCTGAGCTATCGCGAAGACTTTACCCAGGATCAGCGCAATTTCGACGTTGCCCCCTATGCCTCTTACCTGGATTCCGCCCACAGCGCCCGCAAGTACGGCCTCTATCTCCAGGATGAATGGGCGCTCACGTCGGCCCTCACCGCCAGTCTGGGTGTACGCCAGGATCACCACAGCCGCGCCGGTGATTTTCTCAGCCCCAGGCTGGCCCTGCTCTGGCAAGCAGGAGAAAACACCATGCTCAAGGCCATCTATGGCACTGCCTACCGCGCGCCCAATGTCTATGAGATGTACTACACCACCGCAGACGCCCTGCCCAACCCCGATCTCCAGCCCGAAGAGATCACCACCTACGAACTCATTGCCGAACACCTCGACCCCAGGGGCATACGCCTGTCGGCCGGGCTGTTCCAGTACCGCATCTGCGACCTCATCACCCAGAAAAGTGAAGCAGGCATGCTCATCTTTCGCAATGAACCGCACGCCCAGGCAAACGGCCTGGATCTTGAAGCGGAACGCCTCTGGAGCAATGGTCGCCGCGCCCGCGTGAGTTACACCCTGGAAAACACCGAAGACGGCAGCGGCAACCGCCTCGTCAATGCGCCCCGGCACCTGTTCAAAGCACTGTTCTCCACACCGCTGTTCGACACACGCCTGCGCCTGGGCACAGAACTACTGGCGTTCTCGCAACGCCGCAGCCTGAGTGGGGGGCATACCGCCGGATTCGGCATCGTCAACATGAACCTGGCCGCAGAACGACTCCTCCCCGGCCTGGAAATCTCGCTGGCCATCCGCAACCTGCTGGACAAACCCTATGCCGTACCCGCAGGCAGCGAACAGAGCGTCGATGCCCTGCCGCAAACAGGGCGTTCCCTGCGTTTGAACCTCGCCTACCGTTTCTGATCACCATGCTGCGTGTTCTGCTCACCCTTTTCTTCAGCACCCTGCCGCTCATGGCAGAGGCATCGGCTGCAGACAGGGTAGAGGAATACGAGCTGAAAGCGGCCTACCTGTTCAATTTCGCCAAGTTCACGGAATGGCCGAACAACGCCCGCAGCGGCCCCTTGCAGGTCTGCATCGTGGGCCGCGCGCCCTTCGGCGAAACCCTCGACAAGATGCAAAACAAAACCTTGGGTGGACGCGCCTTGCTGGTACGCCGCAACCCGACCGAGAGCGAACTGGGCCAATGCCACATCCTTTTTGTATGTGCCTCGGAAAACGAACGGGCCACCACCTTGCTGCACGCTCTGCGCAACCGCCCGGTGCTCACCGTGGGGGAGTCGGAAGCCTCGTTGCAGGACGGCATGGCCATCAACCTGAGTCTGGAAGGCGAGCGCCTGACTTTCGAAATCAACCTCGAAGCCCTGCGTCGTGCCCAGATCAACCTCAGTTCAAAAGTGCTGCGCCTGGCGCGGCGCGTCTACACCGAACAGCCCTGACCCCCTGACTCTGTACAGCCTTGCCTGTCTTTAACCCAGATTGTCCATTAGGCGGCCCTTCGGGCCTACGCGCGCCCTGGCGGTCGTTTTTCGGCGTCTTCGCGCCCGTGCTCCTCGCCAATAGACTCGGC
>Ga0208371_1000143_pt1 | contig 25169 bp, 24 predicted proteins | sample SubbioCR12Aug_1A_FD_184827 | JGI IMG/M metagenome (GOLD analysis project Ga0208371, IMG submission 184827) | Serpentinite rock and fluid subsurface biosphere microbial communities from McLaughlin Reserve, California, USA - CR12Aug_1A (SPAdes) | ecosystem: Environmental > Terrestrial > Deep... | reverse complement strand
CCCGCCGGGGCGCATCGAAGCGGTGGCGCGTCAGGTCAACACGTATCCCGAGATCAACCACAACTACGAGCGTGAGCACGACTACAACCTCTGGTTCGTGGTGGTGGCTCCGTCACGCGAGCGGGTGTCGGCGGTGCTGGCAGACATTCATCGGGAAAGTGGCCTCCAGCCCCTCGATTTGCCGATGGTGGCCGATTACCACATCGACCTGGGCTTCGAGTTGGCGGCAGGTGATAGGCCCGCGCCTCGCGCGCACCTTGATGCAGCGGGTGACCCGGTGGACGTGGACAGGTTGCGCGCCTGCCTCGATCCGGTTGATTACACCCTGGCTGCCGCTCTCGAAGGCGGTCTGACCTTCACCCTTTCCCCCTTCGCCGCAGTTGCCGCCGCCTGCGGCATGGCTGAATCGACCTGTCTGGCGCGCATTGAACGATTGCTTTCACTGTCGGTGATGCGGCGCTTCGGCGTGGTGGTGCGTCACCGTGAGTTGGGCTACACCGCCAATGCCATGGTGGTCTGGAACGTGTCCGATGTGCGGGTGCGGCAGGTTGGGCGATACCTGGCGACCCAGCCTGGTGTGACCTTGTGTTACCAGCGCCCGCGCCGTTTGCCTGATTGGCCCTACAACCTGTTTTCCATGGTGCATGGCCGCGACCGTGCTGCGGTGTTGCAAGAGGTGGCGCGTCTTAGACAAGAGCTGGAACTGGATGAATCGGTCTGTCGGCCCTTGTTCTCGGTGCGTCGTTTCAAACAATGCGGCGCGCGTTACGCCGTGCAGGCCAAGGTGGCGTGAGATGACGCTCGATACGCTTGATCGCCGCATCATCAATGTGCTGCAAACGGGCTTTCCTATCTGTGACAGGCCTTACGCCGCAGTGGCTGAATTGTTGAGCATTTCTGAAACGGCCCTGCTGGAGCGGCTCGACGCCCTGTTGCGTGACAAGGTGTTGACCCGCTTCGGGCCGCTCTACAACGCCGACCGGTTTGGCGGAGCCAACGTGCTCGCGGCCATGTCCGTGCCCAAGAAGGAATTCGAGCGTGTGGCGCAGTTCGTCAACCTGCAGCCCGAAATTGCGCATAACTACCAGCGTGGGCACCGCCTCAACATGTGGTTCGTCGGGGCAGCGGAAACGCCCGAACAGGTGGAAACCGCTTTTCGCTATATAGAAACGGTGTGCGGCTATCCGGTCTACCGGTTTCCCAAGGAACGCGAATATTTTGTGGAACTGAGGTTGCCGGTATGACGCAACGCTTGGACGACATTGATCGGCAGATCATCCAGGCCACCCAAGGGGGCTTGCCGCTGACATCCGACCCCTATCAGCGGGTGGCACGGCAACTGGGCCTGACGGCAGAAGAAGTGATGCGCCGCCTGACTGCCATGCGGACTACGGGTGTTCTGCGGCGCATTGCGGCGGTGCCCAATCATTACGCCTTGGGTTACCGCGCCAACGGTATGACGGTCTGGAATGTCGACGATGCTCGCGTGGATGAACTGGGCGAGCGTGTCGGGCAACTGGTCTGTGTCAGTCACTGCTACCGCCGCCCGCGTCACCTGCCGGACTGGCCCTACAACCTGTTTGCCATGGTGCATGGTCATGACCGGCGCGAAGTGATCGGCTATGCCGCCGAAATTGGCCGCATTCTGGGGCGCGCCTGCCACGGTCACGACATTCTTTACAGCAGCCAGATACTGAAAAAGACCGGGCTGCGGCTGACGGGCGAGTCTGCCCCGGCGCAGCGTGGTGAACCGCTTGAGAGGGAATAGCCATGTTCCGCCTGACCCGTTTCATGCAAGCCCTGCACCGTGCTCCAGACGAAGCGGCGCGACCGCCCCGTGCGGCTGTCATGCCAGACGGGCCGGTGGTGATCTGGAATCTGGTGCGGCGTTGCAATCTGACCTGCAGGCACTGCTATTCCATCTCTGCCGACCGGGATTTTTCAGGCGAATTGTCTACTGCTGAAGTATTTCGCGTCATGGATGACCTCCAGGCGGCGCGTGTACCGGTGCTTATCCTGTCCGGTGGCGAACCATTGTTGCGCCCGGATATTTTTGAGATTGGCCGCCGTGCCAAAGCCATGGGGTTCTACGTCGGCCTGTCGAGCAATGGCACGCTGGTCAATGCCCAAAACGCCGCCGCCATCGCCGCCACTGGCTTCGATTATGTGGGCATCAGCCTCGATGGTCTGCCTGCCACCCACGATGCTTTCCGCCGTAAGGAAGGCGCATTCGCCGCAGCCCTTCATGGTGTGCGCGCCTGCCGTGAAGCCGGAGCGAAAGTCGGTGTGCGTTTCACCCTCACCCAGGACAACGCCGCCGACCTACCCGCCCTGCTCGATCTTACCGAGGCCGAGGACATCGACAAATTTTATCTGTCGCACCTCAACTATGCCGGGCGCGGCAACAAGCACCGGCGAGACGACGCGCATTTCCGCACCACCCGCCAAGCCATGAACCTGCTGTTCGAGCGCTGCTGGCGGCATGTCCGCCAAGGGCAGTCGCGTGAATTCGTCACTGGCAACAACGATGCCGATGGTGTCTACCTGCTGCATTGGGTGCAGGCGCGTTTTCCTGAAAAAACAGCGCTCATTCGGCAGAAGCTCGCGCAATGGGGCGGCAATGCCTCGGGCGTGAACATCGCCAACATCGACAACCAGGGGGTGGCACACCCCGACACCATGTGGTGGAACTACCCCTTGGGCAATGTGCGCGAGCGCGCCTTTGCCGACATCTGGCATGACCTGTCCGACCCGCTCATGGCCGGGCTCAAGCAAACTCCCCGGCCGGTGAAAGGGCGCTGCGCCGTCTGCGCGCATCTCGACCTCTGCAACGGCAACACGCGCGTGCGGGCCTGGGCTGCCAGTGGCGACTTCTGGGCGGAAGACCCTGGGTGTTACCTCAGTGACGAAGAAATCGGTCTGACTACGACCCATCAACCGGAGAAAGCAGCATGTCCCGCCTGATTTTCGCTCTGAGCGCATGCTGGATGGCGCTGGGGTTGGCCCACGCCGCGCCCGAACCGGAAAAACTCTACGAAACCCATTGCCTGCCATGTCATGCCCCCAACCGCTTGGGTGGCATGGGCCCGGCGTTGTTACCGGAATCGCTGGCACGTTTGAAAAAAACGGAAGCGGAAAAGGTCATCGCCGATGGCCTGCCCGCCTCACAGATGCCCGCTTTTCGCGACAGTCTGCAAGCCGACGAGATCAAGGCGCTGGCGAATTGGCTCTACACCGCGCCGAAGCTCCCGCCCAAATGGGATGCCGACGACATCCGCGCCTCGCGCATCGTGCATGCCGACGTGCAAGCCTTACCCGCGAAACCGGTATTCCAGGCCGATCCGTTGAATATCACGCTGGTGGTTGAGCACGGCGACCACCACATTTCGGTGCTCGATGGCGACACCCTGACCCCCATTCACCGTTTCGCCACCCGTTACGCCCTGCACGGCGGCCCCAAGTTCACCCCGGATGGCCGTTTCGTCTATTGGGCAAGCCGCGATGGCTGGATTACCAAATATGATTTGTGGAACCTGAAAGTAGTGGCCGAAGCGCGAGTGGGCATCAACACCCGCAACGTCGCCGTTTCCAGCGATGGCCGCTACATCATGGCCGCCAACTACCTGCCCCACACCCTGGTAGCCCTCGATGGCCGTGATCTGTCGCTGGTGAAGGTGATTCCCGTGGTAAATGAAGCGGGCAAGAGTTCGCGCGTTTCCGCCGTCTATGATGCCCGTCCGCGCGGCAGTTTCATTGCGGCCCTCAAGGACATATCCGAGGTCTGGGAGATTCCCTACGATGGCCGCCCGGTCTACTCGGGGCTGGTGCATGACCACCGGCTCAAGGAGGCCCTGCCCGAACCCGGCCCCCTGCCGGTGCGACGCATTGCCCTGGAAGACGTGCTCGACGATTTCTTCTTCGACCCAAATTACGACTACATCCTCGGTGCTTCGCGCGAGCGACCGAAAGGGCAGGTCATCCACCTGGGCACGGGGGGCAAGGTCGCTGACCTCGATCTGGCGGGCATGCCGCACCTTGGTTCAGGCATCACTTGGGAGTGGCAAGGGCCGGATGGACAGAAGCGCCGCGTCATGGCCTCGCCCAATCTCAAGAATGGCCTCATCACGGTGATCGACATGAAAACCTGGCAGACCGTGAAGACCCTGCCCACCTTGGGCCCCGGTTTTTTCCTGCGCAGCCACGAGCAAAGCCCTTATGCCTGGGCCGATGTGTTTTTCGGGGCAAGCAAGGACACCATGCAGGTCATCGACAAACAAAGCCTGGAAATCGTTGCCAACCTGAAACCGCTGCCTGGCAAGACCGCCACGCATGTGGAGTTTGACCGGTATGGCAAATACGCGCTGGTTTCGATCTGGGAAATGGATGGCGCACTCGTCGTCTATGACGCGCACACCCTGAAAGAGATCAAACGCCTGCCCATGAAGCGCCCGGTGGGCAAATACAACGTCTGGAACAAAACGCGGCTGTCGGAAGGTACCAGCCACTGAGCGCCCTCAGCTATTACCACGCGGCCATGCCCAACTCGTCCACAAGGGGGGAAAATCAACGAAGCCGTAGCCCGAAGCAGGCTTCGCCGCGATTTTTCAGAAGCGGCGGCGTGGCGGCGGCGGGTTGGAGGGGCCCCGATTTTCAAGGTGGCGGAAGGTGATGCGCCCCTTGCTCAGATCGTAAGGCGAAATTTCCAGGGAAACCTTGTCACCCGCGAGGATGCGGATGTGGTTCTTGCGCATTTTTCCGGCGGTATAGGCCACGAGGGTATGGCCGTTTTCGAGGGTAACCTGATAGCGCGAGTCAGGCAGCACTTCTATCACCACGCCTTTCATTTCGATCAGTTCTTCTTTGGCCATATGGGGTCTCCAGTGAAAGGCGAAAAACCAACCCGGCGGCGTGCCGGGTGGGTCCGATAAGGGAATTTCGGGGAAAATCGACCGAAAAACGGGTGGAACAGGGGGCGCACGGGCGGGACGAGGGGGGACGTGTGCCGGGGGCGGAACTATACCGGTCATTTACGCAGATACCACCCGAAAACCGGGTTTTTGCCGCGAGAACAGGGTGATTTGTGTCGAATGGGCCGCATGCCGGGGTGGTGACCGAACATTCCCAAGGGCGAACTGCGCCCAGTTCGCCCCAGGGGGGAAAACGCAAACGCCAACGCCAACGCGGGGCATGATCCCTGTTGAAATAGACTCTTATAGTCGCCCGCCGTGCCGTAGAAAAAGCTGCCTTGCCTGAAGCAGGTTAAAACCCAGCACACCGGCGCTGCCAGCCAGCAGCAGCAGACCGGGCAGACTGGCGAGTGGCGGCAGGAAAGGCGCGGGCAACAACCCGGCGACGGCGGCGAGGTGTACACGGAAATGCCGCCGCGCCCGCTGGTCGGAGATGAAATCTTTCATGGTGGGCATCCCGCCGGGGCGGATGCCGGTTTGTGCTTGCAGGTGAAACCAGGCTAGAAACGGCACGATCTTGTAAAGCATGCCATTCACCACCGAAGCCGCAAATCCCAGCAGAAACAGCAGACCCAGGCTCAGTTGTGCGGCCCCGTGCCCGGGGGCCTCGTCCAGCAGTGCGGCGGGGGCCATGACGGCACAGAGCAGCAAGGCCAGCATGCCCATACGCCAGAAATCGAGCGTGGCATCGGCGAGTTTTCGGCGCCTGCGGTTTTGCAGGCGCAAGGTGACAAGGGCGAATGTTACGGCGACGGACAGCGCGGCAACCCAGGCAATGCGGGTGAGCCACACGGTCAGATGCGTGTCCTGCCATGTGCTCAGCGAAAACAGCCCCAGAGCCCCCAGCATGGTCAGACCGAGGCGGGGGGGGAGGCGTTCTGAATAGGGTGGGGTGAGCTGCAACATGGGCACAACCTGCCAGGCCACACCCATGACCAGCACCAGCACCCAGCCGCCCAGTCCCCAGGCTGCGTGCAAGGCTGTCAGGCCGGGTGCATCGGCCAGCACCCAAGTCCCGGCCAGGCTGGTGGCCAGGGTCACGCCAAGTGCGCAGGTCAACAACAGGGCCAGCCAAGCCTGACGCATTGGCCAGACCACGGCAGGCAAAGCGCGGGTGCGCAGCAGGCTCAGGGCAACGCCGCCCAGAAAAGGGCTCAACCCCACGATCAGCACGGCGGCAGCGAGGCTGAACAGATTCGTAGGGTTTTCAACGAGAAAGGCTGCGGCGAGCAGCACTGTTCCGCCGCTCAACCCCCACAGGGCAAAGCTGCCCACCAGTCGCGCAGCCGGTACGGGTGAACCGATCAGCACGGGCAACATTTGCAACAACGCACCGCTCATGACCGTGCCGAGATATCCCAAGGTCAGCAGATGGGTGAGTGCCAACGTCACCGGAGTCCAGCGACTTGCCAGCCAGGAGTACGGAAAGCCCAAGGCAAGCAGCGCCGCAAGCAACAGGAACAAAGGTGCCGCCAGAAACAAACGTAGCGGTACGCCGAATGGCGGCCCCTGCTCGTAGGAAAGGCCGACCCCGGATTCGGATTGCATGTCAGTTCCGCCCGGGGGGGAAACGAGCGCCGCGAGTCAGGGGGGATGTCATCAGCAGGCAGAGGAGCTGGATTCGATCAGCACTTCGTAACAATGATCCGGCATGAGATGGGTGATATGCCGGTAGCCGAGATTGCGCAAAACCGGGTAGAGAGGCAACGGCTCGCGGTGGATGAGAAAACGGATGTGCTGGCCGGGGCGCAGACAATCCAGCGCCAGCAAAACCCGTTCCATGGGTTCTGGCGGCTCCAGCCAGCGTGCGTCGACCAGTATTTCCGTTTTCACTACCCGGTTGTTTCCTGGTGTTTCAGGTCGTGCCCAGCAAATACAGCATGCCGAAATGGGTGACGAGAAACAGCGCAAACATCACGGCGACTGCGGTGTTTTCGCTTTTTTCGAAGAGTTTCTGAAAATTCATGGGGCGCTCCTTGAGCATAGGGTTAGGGGAAAGGGAAATCGTTTGGAGTGGTTGATCGTCAAAGCATGGGCCGCCAAACGGCTACTCCGCCATGAGCGCTTCAGCCGGATGCAGTTGCGACAGCAGTGCCTCGGTTTCGTGGGCGAGCGCCTGATCGAGCATGGGGTAGAGGATGCGTTCTTCCTTGATGTTGTGTTGCTGCATGAGCATGAGCAGCGACTCGGACAAACCCAGGTAAGTTTGCGCATCCCGTTTGTCGAGTGCCTGCTGCATGGCGGTGAACAGATCCCGCATTTGCGCATGCTCCATGCGCATCACGTAGGTTGGCCCGCCGCCCATGCCGGTTTGTCCTTCGAAAGCGGGAAAGAGGATGTCTTCCTCGTTGCGGAAATGGGTCTGGGTGGCTTGGTGGAAGGTATCGAAATACGTTTGCGCAGTGGGCCATTGCTTGTCGGCAACGGCGTTTTCGGCCTGGGCGAACAGGTTGTCGCAGTAGCCGTGCTCGTGGGCAAGGATCTGGGATAAACGGGGCATGGCGGAGAAGGGAAGCTGGAAAGCTTTATCGTGCCGCGAGCTGTTCTAGGGGGCATTGACCAAGGGCAAGGCTGGGGTGAAGCCCCGTCCTGACTCGTTATGCGAGATGGACGCCCTGTGCTCGGTGCGGCTGTGCGGAATGGTGAGGTGCCTACCCGAGAAAGTCGCAACCGACCTGGATAAATTTTCTGCCTGAGTTTGCAGCGATTCTGCGGCTGCAGCCGACTCTTCCACCAGGGCGGCGTTCTGCTGGGTCATTTCATCCATCTGGTTGATGGCCTGATTGATCTGGGCGATGCCCTCCGACTGAGCCACCGAGTCTGCGCTGATCTCGCCCATGATGTCGGTGACGTGTTTGACCGCCTGCACGATTTCTTCCATGGTGGCCCCCGCCTTGCTGACGAGTTGATGGCCCGCATTGACCTTGTTGCGGCTGTCCTGGATGAGCGTTCTGATTTCCTTGGCTGCGGCGGCACTGCGTCCGGCGAGATTGCGCACTTCGCTGGCGACTACGGCAAACCCCCGGCCCTGTTCTCCCGCACGAGCGGCCTCCACTGCGGCGTTGAGCGCCAGGATGTTGGTCTGGAAGGCGATGCTGTCGATGACGCCGATGATGTCGGCGATGTGTTTCGAGCTTTCGGCGATGGCGGCCATGGTCTGCACGACTTCATGCACGTCGGTGCCGCCACGCAGCGCGATGCCGGATGCGCCGTGGGCGAGTTGATCGGCTTGGCGGGCGTGATCGGCGTTTTTCTTCACGGTGAGGGTGAGTCCGGCCATGCTGCTGGCGGTTTCTTCAAGGCTTGTCGCCTGGTTTTCTGTGCGGGCAGACAGGTCGCTGTTGCCTGCGGCGATTTCGCGCGAAGCCTGAGTAATGGCCTCTGTGGCTGTGCGGATCTGGGCAATGATGTCGGCCAAGCGCGACATGGTGGCGTTCACCGCATCGCGCAGATTGGCGAAATGGCCCTCGTAATGTCCCTGCATGCGGGTTTCCAGATTGCCTGCGGCCAGCGCGTCGAGCACGCGGGCGACTTCTCCGATCCCCCGTTCGGAAGTCTCGATGAGCTGGTTGAAGCCTTCGGCCAGATGGAGGTGGAACCCGGTTTTCCCAGAGGTGGAAAGGCGTTGGCTGAAATCGCCTGCCGCTGCTGCACGCACCAGACGTGCCACTTCGTTTTCCACGGCGACTTCGGCTGTGCGGTCTGTCCATTCAGCCACGCTGCCCAGGCGTTCACCGTGTTCATTGATGACCGGGTTGGCACGCACCACCATGTCGCGCCCGCCGATTTGCAGGCTGGCAGTATGGGTCGAGGTGAAATTGGCCAACAGTTGCGCCTGATGTGCCGGGTTTTTGTGGAAGTGGTCGATCTGGGCACCCAGCAGGGCATGGGCCTGGAACCCCGGCAGTGCCTTGCCGATGTCGTGTTCGGCTTCGTTAAAGGTTTTCAGCAGGGATTTGTTGACGTAAATGATCTTGCGTTCGTTGTCGGCAATGATCACGCCGGTGGACACATTGTCGAGCGCAATGCGGATGCGCTGGTTCTCTTCGGCACGCTGTCGGGCCTCGCTGATACTTGCCAGAATCTGTGCCTGCATGCGCTGCATGGTGGCAAACAGGCTGGTGGTGTCGTGGGCCGCCAGCGTGATGACATTGTCCAGTCGGCCATCGGCAATGTTGTGGGCAAGCTCGACCGCTTTTCCGGGTTCGCCGCCGAGTTGTGCGCGAATGGCGTGAATGAGGGCGTAGGCCATGAACAACGTGGCCAGGGTGGCCAGCACAGTGAAGGCGATATACGTCCACATGCGGGCTTCGCTGTCTTGTCGGTGCGCCCGTGCGAGGGCGATCAACTCTTCCGCGAGCTGGTTTTCAACCTCTTTCAGAAGGTTGATGCGTCCGGAGGCGGCCTTGAACCAGAGCGCGGCATCCTGGTTGAGCGATGCTGCATGCATGTGTTCACGGGCGAAGTCCTTCATGTGGCGAACGGCCTCCACATCCTGGCCGACGAGGTGTTGCTGGAAAAACTGTTTTTGCTTTTCTGAGGCGAGCCCCAGGAAGACCGTCAGGTAAGTTTCCTGTGCTGCTGCGTGAGAGAGGTAACGCACCAGAATGTCGGCTTCAAAGTGATCTGCGGCGAAGGCATTGGCGAGCAGCGCGCGTTCCAGTCCGGCTTGTTCCTTGGCCTGTAGAAATGCGGAATAGGCTGAAGCCAGGCGCGCTACCTCATGGTCATTGCCAAGCTGGGCCGCACGCCCCGACAGGGCCAGCAGTTTGCCGACAATGGCGCTGTAGTGCGTAATGACCTCGGGCGTCGAGAGGTGGAGGGCGTCGACGCCCTGGCGTTTCACCGCCATGCCGGAAAACAGTGCGGGAATCTCCCGGTGCAGATGGCTGAGTACGGGGTTCTGGTTGTCTGCCGCGAGTATGGACAGCGAGGCAATCAGTTCTTCAAGCCGCCTGTCACTGTTTGTCCGTTGCGTGGGCAGGTCTTCGGCAAACTTTTGTCCCTTGCTGCCGATAAAACCGGCACTCATCCCACGTTCTTTTTGCAGTTCGTGTGCCAGATTGCCGACTTTGACGGCCACGGCGGCAATCTGCTCCAGGTTAGCCATTTCGCGCGTGGTGCGCGCTTTTTCAAGAATGGTACCGGTCGTGAAAAACAGCAGCCCGGCAAGCGGTAGCAGGGCCAGCAGAATGAGCTTGTTTCTGAGGGAAAGCGTGCGCAGGAAATCCATGAGGCATCCACCGGTTGGGAGAGTTTGGCGCGGTCGCCCGACAGACCGTGTCGTTGCGTTTCAGGGGCTTACTCTGGCGAACACGGGGCATGCCTATACATGATTTACATCAAGAATCGTTGTTTGCGCCTCTCATCTGTCTGCATCGGGTACGAAACGCAGCACGTTGCCATTGATGCAATAGCGCTTGTACGTGGGCGGTGGGCCATCGTCGAAGACGTGGCCGAGGTGAATGCCTGAGCTGGCGCTGCGCACTTCCACCCGTTTCATGCCATGGCTGATGTCTTCATGCAGCGTCAGCGCACCAGGCACAGGGTCGAAAAAACTGGGCCAGCCGGTGCCGCTTTCAAATTTGCTGCCACTGCGGAACAGAGGTGCACCGCTTACCGGGTCGACAAATGTGCCAGGGCGTTTTTCATCGAGATAAGAGCCGGTAAACGCGGGTTCTGTCCCTTGAGCGAATGCAATGCGTTGTTGTTCCGGGGAGAGCAGGTGATAGCCCAGCCATTGCCAGAAACGCGTCTTGTCGCCGTTGTAGCCGGTGTAACGCGAGACCTCTTTGCCTTGCTGGAACAGCACGATGGTCGGGGTGGCAAACAGGGGTTTCTCCAGTTGCCAGCCCTGCGGCGCGAGGGTGCTGAGCGTGCGGGTTACGGCGACGGGGGATTGCCAGTGTTTGAGGATATCCGTCTGAAATTGCTGGCAGTAGGCGCAGCCTTCTGCTTCAAACACCACCAGTTGCCGTGAGAAATCGAGGGTCTTGGCATCGAGTCGTGGGGCTTGCAGGGGGGCTCCGACCGGTCGATCGGCCTGCCTGGGAAAACGCACGCCCGTTCCGCCCAGGCCGCAATAGCCGCGCGGATTTTTCTGGAGATAGTCCTGGTGGTAATCCTCGGCAGGGGCGTAGTTCTGCAGGGCTGCGATTTCAGTGGTGATTGCACCGAAACCGGCTTGGCTGAGAGCCGGCTGATACAGGTCGCGGGTTTTCATGGCGATTTGCTGTTGCGTGTCGTCGTGGGTGTAGATGGCACTGCGGTAGTTGCTGCCTACGTCGTTGCCCTGACGGTCTCCCTGCGTGGGGTCGTGGCTTTCCCAGAATTTCATCAATACGGTTTCGAGATCGGTCTGCTTCACATCAAACGTGACCTTGACCACTTCGGTGTGATTGCGTTGTGTCGAGAGGCCTTGGCGCAGGGCGCGTTCGTGCGACAGGATGGTTTCGTAGACGGGAGCGATTTCGCCATTGGCATAACCGCTTTCCACCTCCAGCACGCCTTTCAGCTCGGACATGCGTTTTTCTGCGCCCCAGAAACAGCCCATGCCGAGCACGATGCTGTTGGTCTGCGCCATGTTCGCAGCCTGGTGGTCGTTCCCCGATGCCGGGGCAGAGTTGCCGTCTGAACAGGCCGTCAACAGGGGGCTCATGCACAGGGCCATCAGGCATCCTTGAAAAATGTGTCGAAAAAGCATCTCGGGATTCTCCTGATCTCGCTATGGGGCGTGTCGATGCCGACTCTGACCGGATTATCGGAGCGGAGTTGCATGTAGGGGGTGCTGCACGGCACCTTCCCGGTTACGACTTGTTACACTGTTGCACATGGATCGTGATGCTTCTGCCTTGAACACCCTCGCCGCTACCCGTCTTTTGGGGGCGCGTGAGCGCCCGACCCCGGCGCGGGTGGCGGTGCTCGATATCCTGCTGGAAACCTCTACGGCGCTGACCCACCAGGAGATTGCCGCTGCTGCACGGGCCGGAGGCGCAGCGCTCGATCGTGTGACCCTGTATCGCGTGCTCGACTGGTTGGTGGACAAGAACCTGGCCCACAAAATCGCAGGCGATGACCGCGTCTGGCGTTTCAATGCCATTGCGGACGAGCCGGTGCAAGGGCTGGCTCACCAACATGCCCATTTTCGTTGTGAACACTGCAAGCGCCTGTATTGCCTGGATGACTTGCGCCCCGTGTTTGCCTTCAGCCTGCCACCGGGATTTCAGTGCAAACAGGCTGAATTGACGTTGCATGGGACTTGTCCAGATTGCGCAAACAATGCAACATAGTTGCATAAAATAGCCATCCTTCTGGATTGGTGATGCGTTTGCCCTTGGCAAGCGGTGTGGGGCAAGCGCTCCGCGAACCAGGCTTCTGATAAGTGACCGATGACATGACCCTGTACCCCATCCTGTTGGCTACGTTGCTTGGCGGTGTGCTTTCCGTGCTAGCTGCGGCCACGCTGTCGTTGACCGTATTGGGCAAACTGGCGCACAAGCTGGTCGGCTTTTCTGTGGGGGTGTTGCTGGCCGTGGCCTTTCTCAATCTGTTGCCCGAGGCGATGGAATCGATGGATGGCCATGACCTCGGTGCCACCGTGCTCATTGGCATTCTCATTTTTTTTGCGTTGGAAAAAACGGCGCTCTGGCGGCACGACCATCATGGCGATGCCAACCCGGAGCATGAGCATGCCGGACATTGCACGGTCGACCATGCACAGGGCGCACACACGCAGAGCGAACAGATCCATCGCGCCCCCGGACTGCTCATCGTACTGGGTGACGGTTTGCACAACTTTGTCGATGGCGTGCTCATTGCGGCTGCCTTCATGCAAGACCCGGCCCTGGGCTGGGCAGCGACCCTGGCTGTGATTTCCCACGAAATTCCACAAGAAGTGGGTGACTTCATGGTGTTGCTGGCCGCTGGTTACAGCCGTACCAGGGCGTTGTGGCTGAACGTGCTTTCAAGCCTGACGGCAGTGCTGGGCGGTGTGTTGGGCTGGGCCGCGTTGCATCAAGCCACGGGCATCATCCCCTACATTCTGGCGCTGGCTGCCGCGAGCTTTATCTACATTGCCGTGGCCGATCTTGTTCCGGCCTTGCAGCAACAGCGTCGCCCCAAGGATTTTGTGATCCAGTTCACGCTCATGGCCGCTGGCGTGATGCTGGTACTGCTGGGCAGTCATGCACACTGAACCGGCCATTCGTCTGGCTGACCTGCGTTTTGCCTGGAAAGACAGCCCCTGCCTGGATATCGCGGCATTTGAGGTGGCGGCAGGGGAGCAGCTGTTTCTGCATGGCCCCTCCGGTTCAGGCAAAAGCACCCTGCTCAACCTGCTGGCCGGGGTGCTGATGCCTCAGGTCGGCACGCTGACGGTGCTGGGCGCATCACTCCCACGTCTTTCCGGCCCGGCCCGTGACCGCTTTCGCGCCGACCATCTCGGCCTGATCTTTCAGCAATTCAACCTGATTCCCTATCTCTCCGTGCTGGACAACGTGCTTTTGCCTTGCCGTTTTTCTGCACGGCGGCGGCAGCGTGCCATCCAACCACGCACAGCGGCAGAACGCCTGCTGCAGCAACTGGATATGGACGAAACACTCTGGCAGCGCCCGGCTTCGGCCTTGTCCGTGGGGCAACAGCAGCGGGTGGCTGCAGCACGTGCCCTGATTGGCGGGCCGGAACTGGTCATTGCCGATGAGCCCACTTCGGCGCTCGATGCTGAACGCCAGAGTGCGTTTCTCGACCTGCTCACGTGTGCATGCCATGAGGCTGGTGCAGCGCTGGTGTTTGTCAGTCATGACAGGCGTCTGGCCGGGCGTTTTGCCCGCGACATGGCGCTGGGCGAGATCAACCGGGTGCGTTCATGAGCCGCGTGGCCAGCCATCTCATCCCCCTGGCCGCACAGAGTGCCTGGAACCGTCGTGCCACACTGGCCCTGACCGTGCTGGCCATTGCCCTGTCGGTTTGTTTGCTGCTGGGGGTGGAGCGTTTGCGTCTGGCGGTGCGCGCAGGGTTTGCGCAGACGGTTTCCGGGGCTGACCTCATCGTTGGGGCACGGGGCAGCCCGCTGCAACTCGTCCTACACAGTGTCTTTCACCTGGGCGATGCGCCTCCCGGCATGAGTTGGGAGAGTGCCCAGGCCATTGCCCATCACCCCGCTGTGGCCTGGAGTATTCCCGTCTCGCTGGGGGATTCGCACCGTGGCTATCCCGTCTTGGCGACGACGTCGGCCTATTTTGCGCATTTCCGCCATGGCGATGACCAAACCTTGCGGGTGGTGCGCGGACGGACCTTGCGCGATGCGCAGACTGATCTATTTGCCGCCGTGCTGGGTGCGGAAGTGGCCGAAGCCCTGGGCTATGACGTGGGCAGCCAGCTGGCGCTGAGTCATGGCGAAGGCATGCCCGAGTCCGAACAGGAATATGGGCACGAACATGAACATGAACATGAACACGAGGGAGCTGATCACGCCGACAAGCCCTTTACCGTGGTGGGCATTTTGGCGCGCACGGGCACGCCGGTTGATCGCAGTGTGCATGTCAATTTGAGTGCGATGGAGGCGATTCACCTCGATTGGCAGGGTGGTACGCACCTGCCCGGCATGGCGATTCCCGCAGAGTTTGTCAGCCGCTTCGATCTCACGCCCAAACAGGTGACAGGCATCATCGTTGGGCTGAAATCGCGTGCGGCCGTGTTTGTGCTGCAGCGCCATGTCAACGCTTACCGCGACGAAGCGCTCATGGGCGTGTTGCCGGGCGTGGCCCTGGCGCAGCTCTGGCAGATGGCGGGTGTGGGCGAATCGGCCCTGATGGTGCTCTCTGCGCTGGTCGTTGCCGTGGGCTTGGCCGGTCTGGTGGCGGTGATCCTTGCCGGGCTGAACGAACGGCGGCGAGAGCTGGCGATATTGCGGGCGATAGGGGCCAGCCCGGCCGATGTCTTTGTGCTGCTCAGTCTTGAAGGACTGGGTTTGACCCTGGCGGGTGTGGCGCTGGGTTTCGCCCTGCTCACGGCACTGGGGCTGGCGGCAGGGCCATGGATTGCGGCGCACTACGGCTTGGGCCTGAATGCGGCCCTGCCCACGGTTTCGGAAGGCCTGTTGCTGGCTGCCGTGGTCGGGGTGGGGTTGCTGGCGAGCCTATTACCTGGTTGGCGTGCCTATCGCCTGTCGCTGGCCGATGGCCTGACGCCCCGAACATGAGCACACGCGCCCTGCGTTTCCTTTGCCTGATGGCGCTGTTTCTGGGGGTGCAACTCGCCGCGTTGGCGCACGGCGTCAGCCATCTGCCCGACGGCGATGCGCCAGACGAACCTCCCTGTGTGCAATGCCTGGCCTTTGCACCGCTGGGCGCGGCGCTGCTGAAAAATGTCCCCACCGTCCTCCCTCCTGTCTCTGCCTTGCCGTTGGTTGCGCCCTTGCCCACGGCGTTTTCTGTTTCGTTCTCACCGCTTTATCACAGTCGCGCACCACCTCTGCGGGGTTGAGTCTTTCCCTCCAAAACGGCCCCTCGTGCTTGGGGGGTACACCCTGTTTTTCACGAGGAATGGTGATGATCAAACCCACTTTGCTGGCCGGGGCGCTGTTGTTTACCCTGCCGGTTTCCGCCCTGGCGGGCAACGATGAACTAGCGGCCCTGCGTGCTGAATTTGAGCAAAAACTCAAGGAAATCCAGCAGACCTATGAAAGCCGCCTGCAAGCGCTGGAAGCGCGTCAGCGGGCTGTTGCCCCAGCGGTGCCCGCAGCCGTCGCGGCGCGCGCCAACGACTTCAATCCTGAACTTTCCCTCACCCTGCAAGGCAGCTATGCCGAACGTGCAGCGGGCGAACGCCCTGTTTCCGGTTTTCTGGTGGGTGGACATGACCACGGCGTAGCGCGCGGATTCAATCTCGACCACACCGAGCTGACCCTGGCCGCCAACATTGATCCCACCTTGCGCGGTTATGCCAACGTCGCCCTGGTTGATGGGGCGGCAGAAGTGGAAGAAGCCTGGTTCCAGACGCTGGCGCTGGGGCAGGGCCTGAGCATGCGTGGTGGACGTTTCCTGTCTGGCATCGGCTACGCCAACGAACAGCACCCGCATGCCTGGGATTTTGCCGACAACAGCCTCATGTACCGCGTGCTCTTCGGCGAACACTTCGCACAGGATGGCGTGCAGCTGAAATGGCTGGCCCCCACCGATACCTTCATCGAACTGGGTGCCGAGCTCGGGCGTGGCAGTGCCTTTCCCGGTTCGGAGGCGGGGGGCAACCGCAATGGCGCGGGTGCCTGGGCGTTGTTCGCGCATGTCGGCGGCGATGCGGGTGACACGGCTTCGTGGCGCGCCGGGGTGTCTTATCTTCATGCCCGACCGCAAAACCGCAGCAGCGTCATCGACGACACCAACGAAGTTGAAGCCGAGACCTTGTTTACGGGCCGATCGAACACCTGGATCGCCGATTTCGTGTGGAAATGGGCACCGGACGGTCATCCCAGGGCTCGCCATTTCAAGCTTCAGACGGAATATTTCCATCGCGGTGAAGACGGCGACCTCGTGTGCCCCGATAACCGTGCCGACGGCGGTGCCTGTGGCGGCGAAAGCGTGGCCTGGCATGCCCGGCAAACGGGCTGGTATGCCCAGGGGGTGTATCAGTTCACACCGCGCTGGCGCGTGGGGCTGCGCTATGACCGCCTCGACAGTGGTGCGGTGGATATCGGCACGCTGCCCATCGAGTTCGGCGCGTATACCCCCAGCAAATGGAGCGTCATGACGGATTTCTCACCCAGCGAGTTCTCGCGCTTCCGCCTGCAATGGGTGCGTGACCACGCCACGCAGGGCAGTACCGACAACCGGCAGCTCACCCTGCAATACATCCACAGCCTGGGCGCGCATGGCGCACACAAATTCTGAGCGAAGGGAGATCCCATGTTGATCCGAGGTGTATGGGTGGCCATTCTGGCCATGGCAACCCCCGCACAAGCAGCGCTCAACGTGCTGGCCTGCGAGCCGGAATGGGCGTCGCTGACGCAGGAACTGGCCGGGCTGCTGGTGCGCGTGAGTTCCGCCACCACGGCGCGGCAAGACCCGCACCATATCGAAGCGCGGCCTTCGCTCATCGCCCGCGCCCGCAATGCCGACCTGCTGGTTTGCACGGGGGCCGAGCTGGAAGTCGGTTGGTTGCCGCTATTGCAGCGCGAATCCGGCAATGCGCGCATCCAGCCGGGGCAAGCGGGGAGTTTTGAGGCGGCGGCCTACGTCAGCCTGCTGGATAAGGGCGGGGTGGCCGATCGGGCGCAGGGCGATGTGCATCCCGGTGGCAACCCGCATCTGCACCTTGATCCGCGCAACCTGCTGAAGGTGGGGGAGGCATTGAGCCAGCGCTTGAGCGTGCTCGACCCCGGCAATACCGAGGCCTACGCCGTACGTCAGCGTGATTTTCGCCAGCGCATGACGGCCGCCATCGTGCGTTGGGAAAAACAGGGCGCGGTCTTGCGCGGCCTGCCGGTGGTGGTGCACCACAAAAGCTTTGCCTATCTCACGCACTGGCTGGGGTTGAATGTGCTGGCCGATCTTGAACCCCGCCCGGGCCTTGAACCGTCTGCCGCCCATCTGGCCCAGTTGTCTGTCCGGCTGAAAAACCAGTCACCCAGGGTGGTGTTGCGCACGGCATACCAGTCGCCCCGGCCCAGCGCCTGGCTGGCACAGCAGACAGGGAGCGTGGCGCTGGAATTGCCCTACACCGTGGGCGGATCGGCGCAGGCGGGTGACGTGTTCGGGGTATTCGACGACACGCTGGCGAAACTGCTGACGGTGGTGCAGCCATGAATCTCGCAGCCACGGGCCTCACCGCGATCACCCCGGAGTTCGTCACCTTGCTGGGCCCGGTGTTTGCCGCCGGGATGTTGGTGCTGGCCAGCCACGTGCCGCTGGGGCGGGCGGTGCTGGCGCGCGGCATCGTCTTCCTCGATCTGGCCATTGCCCAGATGGCTGGGCTGGGGGTGGTGCTGGCGCACCACATCGCGGGGGAGTCGGCAGGTTTCTGGCCGGTGCAGCTCGGGGCTATGGCAGCGGCCTTGCTGGGGGCGTTGTTGCTGCACACCTGCGAGCGCCGTGCAGGGGCGCGTCAAGAGGCGGTGATCGGTGTGGCGTTTGCCGTGGCCGCGTGTTTGTCGCTGCTTTTTATGAGCCACGATCTGCATGGCGCGGAACGCTTGCAGGATCTGCTGGTCGGCCAGATCGTGTGGACGCGCTGGCACGATCTGCCCGCGCTGGCCGCCGTGGCCGCATTGGTATGGGCGGCGCGGCGTGTCGTGCAACAGGGCGGCGCGGGGTTTTATGCGTTGTTCGCGCTGGGCATCACGGTGTCGGTACAGGTGGTGGGGGTGTATCTGGTTTTCGCCAGCCTCATCGTGCCTGCGCTGGCGGCGCGTGGCCGGATGGGGGCTGCCTGGGGCGTGGGGGCGGCGGGGTATGCGTTGGGGCTGGCCGCCTCGCTGTATTTCGATCTGCCCGCTGGGGCAGCCATTGTGGTGGCGCTGGCACTTTGTGCCGTTGTCTGGCAGTTTGTGTTTTTCCGCAACACAGAAGGTGAATGAACATGTTTCCCGGAATTCGCGTGGGGGTCTTGAGCATGGGGTTTTTGAGTCTGAGCCTGCTGGCTGTGCCGGGCTGGTGCGCAGACTACAAGGTAGGCGAACGCCTCCCTGCCGCCACCGCCAGCACGACCGGGTACAAGGAAGTGACCTGGGACGATCTCTTGCCCAAGGGATGGGATCCGATGAAGACCATCACCGAGCTCAAGCTCGACCAGCTCAAGGATTCTGACCCGCGTGCGGTCGAAGCCATGGAAAAACTGCGGCAGATGTGGAACAAGGCCCCCGCAAATACGGCCATTCACGGTAAAGCCATCCGCATTCCCGGCTTCATGGTGCCGCTCGATTTCGGCAAAAAGGATCTGAAGGAATTTTTGCTGGTGCCGTATTTCGGTGCCTGCATCCACGTGCCGCCGCCGCCCGCCAACCAGATCGTCCACGTGCTTGCCGACAAACCCTTCAAGAGCCAGACCGGCATGGATGCCGTGTGGGTGAGCGGTGTCATCGAACTGGCCGATTCGCACACCGACATGGGCGACTCGGGGTATCGCCTTAAGGCGCGCAAGGTCGAGGCCTATAAGCAGTAGGCGGTCATAAACAGCCATGGATGTGGGATAGATACAGCGTGCCCAGCATGATCTGGATCAAGTCTGCTGCTTGTGGGGCGCGCATCGGTGCGGCTAGTGTGGGGCGGTTTATTTTTGGCGGATATCTGCTGCCATGCTGATTGCTCTGGTTGCTGCAACCCTGCTGGCTTTCCTCGCTGCGCAGGCATTGCCGCGCGTGTTTTCCATGGCACCGGCTTTTTGGGCGCATCTCGTTCTTGCCGTGGGGGTCATGACCCTGATTACTGCCGCCATGCAGCATTTCGTGCCGGTCTTGGCGCGAACCCGTGGTGCAGGTCGCTGGACGGCGCGTTTGCCTTGGTTGATGGCGGGGGCCGGAGGGGTGCTCGAAGGGGTGCTGGCAGGGGGGCTGGATTTCACCTGGGTGAGCCTGGCTGCAGGGCTGGCCTTGGGCGGTGTGGTCTGGATGTTGCTCTGGATGCAGGCGCGGGCGCGGCAGTCTCTGGGGCGTCCGCATGCCGGGTTGTACTGGTATGTGGCGGCGATGGGGTGTCTTGCTCTGGGCCTGGTGGCGGCTTGCCTCATGCCGTTTTTCCCGGGCTGGTTGCCCGAACTGCGCGCTTTTCATTGGCACATCAATCTCTATGGTTTTGTCGGTTTGACTGCGGTGGGCACATTGCAGGTACTCATGCCCACGGCGGCCGCTCGGGCTGATCCGCAGGCAGGTGCGCGCCTGCGGGTCGATTTGAAATGGGCAGTGGCAGCCGCGTTGAGTATCGCTGTGGGGCAGGCGGTGGCCCCCCCCTTAAGCCTGCTGGGCGTGGCTTTGTGGGGATGGGTGGTGGGCCGCATGCTGCTGGCTTGGTGGCGGCTGCACCGCGAACGATTGCTGGTTTTGCACGGCGCTGAACCCGTATTGCTCGCGGCGGTAGCCGGGTTGGTGATGGCGCTGCTGGGGGGGGTGCTGGATGACGCGCGCCTGGGGCCGCTGACGGTGTTTTTTCCGGCTTTTCTCATGCCTCTGGTCACGGGGGCTGCCGGTGTGCTGGTGCCGGTCTGGCTCAACCCGTCCCAGCCTGCTTTGCAAGGGGATGGCCGCCGGGTGCTGAACCGCTGGGGGGGGGTGCGTGCGCTCTTGTTCCTGAGTGCGGGAGGGCTGCCCCTGCTGGGGTATCAATGTGCGGGCATGCCCGCATTGATGGCATTGTTCTGGTTCGGCGCGATCTTCGTTTTATGGCTGTATCGCACCGAAAATTGATGTGCATCAAGAAAACAAAAAACACCTTTCAAGCGTGATTCTTCTTCGCCGATAAGCCGCGTGTGTCTGTTTTTTTCACCCCCGCGAGGAGATTCGCCATGAACAAGCTGTTGTATCTGGTTGCGTTGTTTTTTGCCGCTGTACAGGTTCAAGCCGCCACGCTGCCAGGTGATTGGGCAAAGTGGACGGCTGTCAAGACGCCGCTGATGGAAGCCGGTGGGGCCTTGCCGGGATGCGGTGCCGATGTGTCCAGCCTGCCACCGATCTATCAGGAAACCGTCAAGGTGTATTGCGGCGTGAAGCCCGGTGGCCCCGGTAAAGTCGGTATTCTGGTTCGGCCTGAGGCCATGACCGCTTATGCGGCCCGCAACGGTAAATTTCCCGATGGTGCCAACCTCATCCTGCATCTCAAGGACATCAAGGCTGTTTTTCTGACGACGCATCAGGGTGGCAAGCCGAGCTATAGCGTGCATACCGAAGAGGGCAAAGATGTCACTGCCGCGAGCGGCCCATTGGCGGCCTCGGCCTGTGTGACTTGCCACACGGGGTACCAGGCCTTCTGCAAAGGTGGCCAGTGCGGTGCCAAAAAATAACTTGATCAATGTGCGCCAGCCGGGGAGGGGTGGCGCAGAGGCAGGGGAATATCGATGTCCAAAGGAATGAGCATCAGAACGGCGGTAATTGGCGCTATTGCCGGCGTGGCACTGGCATCGCAATTCGTCGGTGGTTTTTGGCAGTATCTCGACCGGGTTGAGGCAGGGCGAAGCGAGATCCGCAATATCAATGAGGCTGTGTTGCAGCCGGTGGTTGAACTGGCAACGCGTGGCATCAATGGCGGCAACCAGATGTTGCTGACCGACGATGCCGCCCAGGCGCTTTATGTTGCTTCCGGGGTGCGTTATCTGCATGTCTCGGGCCTGTCTGCGGGGGCCGAGAAAACTGTCTTCACCGAAGCCATTCCCCCGCAACGCATCGAACACGAATTCGTCGCCAGGGACGCGAATGCGGCTCGCCTCAAAACGGCGGCTGCATCGATGAAAGAAACCGGTTTTGTGGAAAGCGATTACCTGTTTGTCATCAAGACCCCGTTGGCTGGAGTCAAAAACGGGGGCGAGATTCATGCAGTATTTTCGGCCAGCAAACTGGCCACGTTGACCCGTGACACTTTGTTGGCCGGTGCGCCGCTGGCATTGAGTGTCTTGCTGCTGAGCTTTGCACTGGCCTGGTTCATCGGCCAGCGCATTGCTCGTCCCATTACCCGTCTGTCCGGGCAGATTCAGGAAGTGGCGCTGAGCCTCGACCTCACCAGGCGGGTTTTTCTGGATGAGGCCGACGTCTCCCTGAACCAGGAAGGGGGCGCGATGGGAGAAGCTTTCAACGGCTTGCTCGAAAAATTGCAGGCCACGCTTGCCGAGGTGCTTGCCAATGTCGAGAAGGTCAATCAGGCCGTCAGTCGCCTGTCTGCTTCTGCCAGCGAGGTGGCTTCGCATTCGGGCGAGCAGAGTTCGGCTGCAGCCGGTATGGCCGCCGCGATGGAAGAGAGCACGGCAAATCTGGCGGAAATCGCCAACAACGCACGTTATCTCGATGGCACTTCGCGGGAATCGGGCACCCTTTCCCGCCAGGGGGCGCAGATCATTTACGACGCCGGGCGCGAGATGGGGGTCATTGCCAGCACCGTCCGTGAAGGTGCGGGTTCCATCGAAATGCTGGGTCGGCAGAGCGACCAGATCTCAGCCATTGTGCAGGTCATCAAGGACATCGCCGATCAGACCAATCTGCTTGCCTTGAATGCGGCCATTGAAGCAGCGCGAGCCGGTGAGCAAGGGCGCGGTTTCGCTGTGGTGGCCGATGAGGTGCGCAAGCTGGCGGAGCGCACCGCGCAATCGACCCAGCAGATCACCGGCATGATTGCCTCCATCCAGCACAGTTCTGCCCAGGCCGTGGGGGTCATGGATGACACCGTGAAACGGGTCAGCGGTGGTGTGGAACTGGCCGATCAGGCAGGCAAGGCCATCACCCGCATCAGCGCCAGCACCGACCATCTGGTCAAAGGGGTGGAAGACATTTCCAACGCCTTGCAGCAGCAGAACCAGGCCTACCATGACGTAGCCCGGCATGTGGAACGCATTGCCCAGATGACTGAAGAAAACAGCCACAGCGCCAGAGAAACCGCCGAGGCAGCACGGCATCTCGAAGGGCTCAGTCACGCCATGCAGGGTGCTGTATCGCGTTTCCGCCTGTAGGCTTCCGTGCGCGGTGCACCACACACCTTGCCGGGGCAGCGGATTCGCTCCCCGGTCTCGCGCAAATCTGAGGCAGGCCATCTTGAAGTGTGACCACGGAATCCCCGAATGAAGCTCAAAACCAAGATATGGCTCTTTCTCGGGGGCATCATGGGCATGGTGCTGGTGGCCGATCTCTCGATCAGTTACCGCAAGCTCAGCTACGAGTTGCGCAAGGAAATGGAAGTGGATGCGCGCGCCATCTATGGCTACATGATGGCAACGCGGCGTGTCTATCAGCAGGTTTTTGTATCCAGCGGCCTGCCTGTGGATGAATCGACCATTGGTTTTTTGCCGGCCTATTCGTTTTCGCGTATTTCCAGCGATTTCGCCAACTGGAATGACAGCGGCATGTTGTTCAACAATGTTTCGGATCGACCGCGCAACCCGCGCAACCGCGCAGACCGTTTCGAGCAGGAGGACATGGCCTGGTTTCGGAACAACCGCCAGGCGCGGGAGCGGTCGCGCAACATCGTGGACGACAAGGGCGTTGCCTACCTGTTGTACACCGCACCGATCTGGGTTGAGCCCTTTTGCCTGCGCTGCCATGGTGCGGCCAGTGAAGCACCGCCCAGCATCCGCGCGAAATATGCATCGGCCTATGACTACGTGATCGGCGATCTGCGTGGTCTGGTCAGTGTGAAAGTGCCATTACAACGTTTCAATGAGCGCCGCACGGCCATCTGGACGGGGCAACTGCTCAAAAGCATGCTCAGCTACCTGATCCTGTTCGTGGTGCTGGGGCTGCTGCTTGAACACCTTGTCATGCGGCGGCTGGAACGGTTACGGCTGGGCGCTGAAAAAATTGCGGCGGGTGATTACAGCGTGCGTGTTGCTGAAGAAGGTCAGGATGAACTGTGTGCCCTGGCACGAACCTTCAATGGCATGGCCGATGCAGTCCAGGAGCGTGACCAGGCGTTATTGACCGAGATTGAGGAAAAGGAGCGCGGCGCACGCGAGATTCACCGCCTGGCTTACTACGATGGCCTCACGGGGTTGCCCAATCGCACCTTGCTGATCGATCGTCTGACGCAGCTGCTGGCTGCACGCCGCCGCACTGGCCAGCAAGAGGCATTGATTCTGCTCAATCTGGATCGTTTCAAGACCATCAACGATGCGCGTGGTCACGCTTTTGGCGACATGTTGCTCAAAAGTCTGAGCGATCGTCTGGCTGGGCTGGTGTGGGAAGGCGACACGCTTGCCCGTCTGGCTGCCGATGAATTTGCCTTTTTGCTATCCAACCTGAGTCTGGATGCGTCTCAAGCCAGTCGTCGTGCACTGCTCGTGGCCGAGAAAATACATGCCCTGCTGGCCAAGCCGCTGTGGGTTGACCACGAAGAAATTGCCGTGACGGTCAGCCTGGGTATTGCCTTGTTTTCCGAAGAAATGCCGGAATCGCCCAATGACCTTCTGCGCCGTGCCGATACAGCGCTGCATCGCGCCAAGGCGGGAGGGGGTAATCAGAGCGCTTTCTTTGAAAGCAGCATGGGAGAAGTGGCCGAACAGCGTTTCCACATCGAACGCGAACTACGCCGTGCCATTGCTGCGGGCGAACTGAGGCTTTTTCTGCAACCCCAGCTGGATGCCAGAGAGGCGGTAGTCGGAGCAGAAGTGCTGGTGCGCTGGCAGCATCCTGAACGGGGATTGCTGCCGCCGGGAACCTTCATTCCCATTGCCGAAGAATCTGACCTCATCGTCGATCTGGGGGAGTGGGTGATGCGTGAAACCGGTCGTTTGCTGGCGCGTGAAGACATGGCGGGACGTCCCCTGCACCTGTCGGTCAACCTCAGCCCCAGGCATTTCCGCCGTGGCAATTTCGTGGCCTGGGTGCGTGAGCTGCTGCTCTCTACCGGTGCAGACCCCAGCCATCTGACGCTGGAAGTCACCGAGGGGCTGGTGATCGACGATTTGGGCGAAGCGGCGGTGAAAATGGAAGAACTCGCCGCACTGGGCATCCATTTTTCTGTGGATGACTTCGGCACGGGCTATTCCTCGTTGGCCTATCTCAAGCGTCTGCCGATCCATGAACTGAAGATTGACAAGACCTTCGTACAGGATGCGCCCGATGACCCGGACGATGCGGCCCTGGTGGAAACCATTTTGGCCGTGGCAGAGCACATGCACCTGAAGGTCGTGGCCGAGGGCGTGGAAACCGAAGCGCAGGCCGCCTTTCTGAATGCCCGTGCCCAGGTGATCTTTCAGGGGTACCTCTATGGTCGTCCCGAACCGGCGGAAGTGTGGCTTGCCCGTTGGCGGGCGTGCGAAAAAAACGGCGTGGAGACGTGAACGCCCAGGCAGCATGTGGGTCATACTGCCGCATGCCGATGGCGTGTGATGTGTACGAATTTCCCACGTGAATTCCCCTGATTGCCTACCTGAAAGAGGTCTCGATATGAAATTTTTGAAACGTAGTGTTCCATTGCTTTCCCTGATGGCAGCCATGGGGCTTGCCGGTCTGGCTCAGGCCGAAGATGCCCATGCGGCTCACGCGGCCCATGCAGCTGCAGCTTCTGCATCGGCCCCCGC